>Ga0163109_10002422_pt1 | contig 14584 bp, 9 predicted proteins | sample CRUFie1St13metaG_FD_108704 | JGI IMG/M metagenome (GOLD analysis project Ga0163109, IMG submission 108704) | Marine microbial communities from the Costa Rica Dome - CRUD Field 142mm St13 metaG | ecosystem: Environmental > Aquatic > Marine > Oceanic > Photic zone | place: Costa Rica: the Eastern... | reverse complement strand
TTGAATGGACGGTGCCTAAGGGTGTCGAAGCCTACCGCTTCAAATCATCGTCCAAACCCATTGGGTCTTTACCGAAGGATGCCTCCAGCATTGCCTTTTACAAGGCAGCGGACCGAGTCTTGGACGTGCTACCCAAAGCTGAGGGTGAAAAGCAGATGGTCTTACTCCCTGCCTCGTCTCTTGAAGGCGATCAGTATGTGGCCGCTCGCTACCTTGAAAGAGGCCCTGAACTGCCCGTTCCCAAAGTGGCAAGAGATCTGGCCTCCGCATCAGAAGATACCTCTCAAACGGGCCGTGACGATCAGGGAGTGGATCCAAACCGCTTTTGGGTGTTGGGTATTTTATTGCTGTTGGCGATCCTTGCCTTGTTTGGAATCAGAAAAAAATCATGAAAACAGTATCTTGCCTTCTTTGTTTGGTTTTTTGGATCCCAGGAATGGGGTGCAGGCCTGAGTCTGTCACGGAGTCCAAGATGCCGGCAACATCCGTGCAGACGTGCCAGACGGCTAGTGGTGCCTATGTGATCACATGTGAATTCTCATCCTACCCGCCACCGAAGAACGAACATTGTTCTATGTACCTGACCATCCAGCAAAAAGATGGGTCGCCCGCGCGTCCTGATTTACAGATCGAGATCGACGCGGACATGCCTACGCATGGTCATGGGATCAACACCCAACCCGAAATAGAACGAACACCTGATGGGGCATATGAGGTGCGAGGTCTGCTTTTCCATATGGGTGGACTCTGGGAGGTCTACATCGACTGTGTGGAGGATGGTATTCCAGATCGTGCGACCCTTTCATTCACCCTTTAAGTCCATGAGAATTTGTTGTTGCATGGGCTGGCTTCTGGCTTGGATCCTAGTGGCGTGCCATGATCCCTCCGACGCCTCCATGCGTATCGATGGCACTGTTCTTACAGGGGAAGAAATCGAGACCATCTTGTCATTGAGCCCACTACCCTCCCTGCCTCCCAGTCCGACCAATCGCTACGCGGACCATCCACAAGCCGCCCTTCTGGGACAGCATCTCTTTTACGATGGGCGACTTTCAGTCAATGGGAGAATTTCATGCGCCAGTTGCCATGACCCAAAAAAAGACTGGTCGGATGGACGGTCTCTCTCAGTTGGTTTGGAACAAGTCGCACGCCATGCACCCACTTTGTGGAATCTGGCCTGGCAGCGCTGGTATTACTGGGATGGGCGAAAGGATTCAATCTGGTCCCAGGCCCTGGCACCGATCGAGCATCCAAGTGAAATGGGAGGCAGTCGTGGTCGTGCCTATGACCTGGTGGCAGGTGAGCCGACCTACCGAGATCTTTACGAGCAAGCTTTTGGTGCGCTGCCAAAGGTGGATGGCAAAGGCCTCCTGGGAGATGCGCGACTTGACCCCAACGAGGCCGCGGATCCGATGCTTCAGAAAGAGTCCGCTGTACCTTCCGGGGATCGCGAGCGAGTGACGCTTGTTTTTTCGCATCTTGGAAAAGCCTTGGAAGCTTACCAGCGGCAACTTATTTCAAAAGGTTCGCCTTTTGATCAGTTCGTTGAGCGGTTGCGCGATCGCAGCGAACGCCTGCTTGCGCCCGAATTCAACCAACAAGCCTTGCGTGGATTGTTGCTTTTTGTCGGCAAGGGCCAGTGCACCCTTTGCCATTCCGGACCGACCTTTACCGATCATGAGTTTCACAACATTGGTTTGGATCGCGGCGGCTCTGCGTTGGATCAGGGGAGGTATCCAGCGGTGCAACAGGTCAAAAACGACCCGTTTAACGGCCAAGGACATTTCAGTGATGACCCTTCTCTCGAGGCCAATCAAGCACTTCATTATGTCACGACACGGGACAGCAATCTAGGTGAATTCAAGACTCCGACCCTACGAAACATTGCTCGTACGGCACCCTACATGCACGACGGACGTTTCAAGACGCTGGAGGAAGTGGCCCAGTTTTATTCCACCCTGCCCGATCAACCGGCTTTGGGCCACCGTGAAGAATCTCTTCAGCCGCTAGGTCTTCGGCAAGATGAGATCAAGGACCTGGTGGCTTTTCTTAAAACGCTGACTGGAATGCCTTTGGATGAATCCCTGATGGAGGCCCCCGCCAGAAATCCGTGAAATGAACCAAGCACCCTCCTCTAGGCCAGGAGAGGGTGAATGATACGAGCTTCTGCTTCGATCCCGGTGAGGCGCTGATCGAGACCCTGAAACCGGTAGGTCAATTTGCGATGATCGATTCCTAGACAATGCAGGATGGTGGCATTCAAATCTCGTATGTGAACAGGATCTTCCTCAATATTGTAGCTGAAATCGTCGGTTGAACCATAGGTCATGCCCCCTCGGATACCCCCTCCTGCCATCCACATGGTAAAGCATCTGGGGTGATGATCCCTTCCGTAGTTGGTGCGTTCCAATTTGCCTTGGCAATAAATCGTACGCCCAAACTCACCTCCCCAAACGACAAGGGTGTCCTCAAGCAAGCCGCGTTGCTTGAGGTCTTGGATGAGCGCAGAGGAGGCTTGGTCAATATCCTGGCACTGAAGGGGAAGATCTCTGGGCAAGTTGCCATGATGATCCCATCCACGATGAAAGATTTGCACACAGCGCACATCACGCTCGATCAAGCGTCTGGCCAACAGACAGTTGGAGGCAAAGGTACCGGGCGTTTGAACATCAGGCCCGTAGAGCGTGTAGGTGGCCTCGGACTCTCCTTCGAGATGAGTGAGTTCCGGAACACTTCGTTGCATCCGAAAGGCCATTTCATATTGAGCAATGCGGGTTTGAATTTCTGGGTCACCTGTCTGCTCAAATTGACGCTGATTCATGGCCTTGAGCCCCTCCAGCATGCGTTCGCGTGTGGCACGGTTCACCCCTTGTGGGTTGGAAAGGTAAAGGACTGGGTCGCCCTGCCCCCGCATGCGCACCCCTTGATGGCGTGAAGGCAGGAATCCTGCCCCCCACAGTCTGGCATAAAGGGCCTGTGCATCACGCTTGGCCGTCCAGGTGGAATTCAACACAACATAGGCAGGAAGGTTTTGATTTTCACTGCCCAGCCCATAGGAGAGCCAGGCTCCGAGACTGGGTTTTCCGGGCCGCTGGTCTCCGGTTTGAATCATGGTAATGGCCGGATCGTGGTTGATGGCATCGGTGTGCACACTGCGTATTACAGCCAGTTCGTCCACCACCTTGGAGGTGTGTGGCAGGAGCTCCGAGAGTGTGGTGCCACTCTGACCGTGACGTCCAAAGGCATACATGCTCGGAGCAATTGGAAATCGAGACTGGCCGGAGGTCATGGTGGTCAAGCGCTGACCTTGCCTGATGGATTCGGGCAGGTCCTTGTCAAACCACTTTTCCATCTGGGGTTTGTGATCATATAGATCCAGCTGCGAGGGAGCACCTGACATCAAAAGATAGATGACCCTTTTGGCACGTGGTAATACGCCCGCCTTTGAAACGTCGGATCCTAAAAGGTTCTGAGGCAGCAGATGACTCAATGCTGAGGCACCGATGCCCCACAAGGCTCGCCCCATGAAGTGGCGACGATTCAACAGGTCGTTATCCAGCTGGTTTTGCCGTGTGTTGCGGTCCTGCATGTCAGTGAAGAGTAAGGGCTTCATCCAGATTCAACAATAGGTTGGCAATCATTGTCCACGCGGCCAGTTCGGGTGCGTTGATCGCGCTCAGGCGAGGGGCTTCTCCCGTGGTAACCAACGCGGTGGCTTCTTCAGGATGTGCCTGAAAATACTTATGGTGATCTTGCCACTGAGTGACCAGCCACTGAGTTTCCGTTGGATCGGGCTTTCGCGCCACCGCCCGGATCATGGCTTTTTCGACTTGATGCTCGAGAGGACCTGTTCCCTGAGTGGTGATCCACTCGGCAAATCCTCGCGCAGCCTCGACATACTGAATATCGTTCATCAGATGCAGGGCTTGGAGTGGGGTGTTGGTACGTTCCCGTTTGACTATGCAGGCTTCCCGGTTAGGGGCATCCAGCAGGGTCATGCCTGGTGGAGGACTGGTTCGCTTGAAAAATGTGTAGAGGCTCCTTCGATAGAGGGCATCTCCATTATCGCGAACAAAATTCGCCGTACTGCTGCTGGGGTAGGCAACCGCCTTCCAAAGCCCTGCTGGCTGGTAGGGCTTGACCCCTCTTCCTCCCTCGGTTTCCACCAACAATCCGCTGATCCAAAGGGCATTGTCACGAATCATTTCCGCATCCATTCGGTAGCGGGGGCCGCGTGAAAGCCAGCGGTTGTCTGGATCATGCTTGAGAGTCTCTTGCCGCAAGCTACTGTCTTGGCGGTAAGTTGCAGAGGTGACGATCAGGCGGTGGATATGTTTCATGTCCCATCCACTACGGATCCATTCTTGCGCCAGCCAGTCGAGCAATTGGGGGTGAGTAGGCAATGCCCCCTGGGTACCAAAGTCTTCCGGCGTACGAACCAGTCCGTGACCAAAATGTTCCTGCCAGAGTCGATTGATCATGACTCGAGCTGTTAGCGGGTGTTTTCCATTGACCAGCCACTGTGCCAGGCCCAGGCGGTTGCGGGGAGCTTCTGCGCCCAATGGTGGGAGCATGGCAGGAACATCGGCAGAGACTTTTTCGCCTGGCTTGTCATATTCCCCACGATGCAGCATGAAGGTATCGCGTGGTTCGGCGCGCTCGCGACTGACCATGGAGCGTGGGATGGATTGCTCAATCGCTTTTTTCTCACTCAGGAGTGATTCTTTCTCCTGCTCAAGTGTCTGAAAGATGAAACGGCTTTGCGTGGATTCATATCTCAAGAAGTGGTCTCTTAGCAATGCAAGGTCTCCTTCTCCCGGTTTTTCGGTATCCTTTCCGAACAGGGCTTGTAGATTGTCGGGCAATGATGCTCCATGGGTGCCACGAATGAAGTGGAACCATCGATCGAAGCTCTCGAAGCCTTCATCCTCCTGAGGCCATGAAGTATGAATGCCCGCCTGATCCCAGAACACCGTGCCATCGTATTGGGTGAAAGCCCAACCGGTTATACGCACACCCGGCTCCAGGTCTACATCGCCTGGCTTGACTTCCAGGCGAAACCATTGACCCGCAGGCGGAAGGTCTCCAAGGTGTTGATAACCCGTTTCCGGGCCCCCTTTGCCGTGTTCAATGCGATCCTTGCCCCAGTAAGCGCGGTGATTCCAGTCCTTGGAATAAAATTGAAGCATCAGGGACTGGGGTGGATCGTTGGGATCCAGATAAACCCAACTGAAGAGGGTATCTTCAGGGCCGACCCTGAGCCCTGGAGCGACTTCGGTAAAAAAGTGCTGACTTGATCCGGAAGCTTTTCGTCGGTGTGATTTGATGCCTGCCTGGACGGGGTAGGCTGCACCGGAGACAAAGACCCATTCGCTGTCACCAGTGGATGGCTTGGCGCCCTCGGGCAATTCATCATCGACCCAAACGTAATCGCGCTCAGTCGGTGAAGAAACCAAGCCGGGTTCATTCTCTGTATCCATGGACGCGAGGGTAAGACGCACCGTTTTTTCGATGGCAGCCAGACGTTGATCCAGGGCCTTGAGCTGTTGCTCGTGCTGTGGAGTTTTCAGCGCGATTGTCGGTGGGTACAGCAGGGCATTGCGATCCATCGGGTTTTCGTCGAGCTGGTTGTAAAAGGCAAAAAGCTGGAAGTATTCCTTCTGGGTGATGGGATCAAACTTGTGATCATGACATTGGCTGCAGCCGATAGTCAGCCCCATCCAGACGGTTCCCAGCGTATTGATGCGATCGACGGCATATCGAACGGCAAATTCTTCTGGAATGGCTCCTCCTTCTCCGGTGCTGACGTTGCAACGATTGAAGCCGGTTGCCACCAGTTGATCGATGCTCGGGTTGGGTAGCAAATCCCCCGCAATCTGTTCGATGGTAAAGTCGTCAAAGCGTTTGTTTTGGTTCATGGCCTTGACCACCCAATCGCGATAAGGCCATATGGCGCGCTCGTTATCGAGGTGAAGGCCATGCGTGTCGCCGTAGCGTGCGGCATCCAGCCAATAACGGGCCCGGTGCTCTCCGTAACGTGGTGATTCCATGATATGGTCCACCCATTTTTCATAGGCATTCTCGTCAGGGTCTTCCAAATAGGGTTTCAAGGCATGAGGATCTGGTGGGAGGCCCGTCAGCGTCAGAGACGCTCGTCGGAACAAGACCGCTTTGGGTGCTTCCTTCTGTGGGTCGAGCTCCTGTTGCATCAATTGATTGAGAACGAACTGATCGATGGGGTTGCGCACCCAGCTTTGGTAGACGACTGAGGGAGGCTGAATCTCCATGGGAGCCTCAAAGGCCCAATGCTTTTCATAGGTGGCACCTTCCCTGATCCATGCCTCGATGGATTCCTTTTCCTCCCTGGTGAGCTCAAGACCGGTCTCAGTCGGTGGCATACGCTCCTCGGGATCGGGATGATGCATGCGTTGAACCATGAGGCTTGCAAGAGGGTCTCCCGGCAGAATGGCAGCCCGGCCTTCTGAGTTAGGCTGCATCGCACCGGAAGGAATATCCAGGCGCAGGTCCGCTTTTCGCTTGGCAGCATCGGGCCCATGACACGCAAGGCAATGCCGCGACAAGATGGGCCGAATGACCTCGTTGAAGCCGTGGCTCTCGGCAGTTCCCCCTGTTTGCGTGCAGAGAGAACAAGCAAGGATGAGAACAAGGAGCTGAATGTCTTGGGGCTTCAGTTTCATGACTCAGTGATTATGATGGCACAATGGGCCATGGTTGCACCTCATTTGTCGGCTTTTTTAAAGGGAAGCAAGCACCCAGATCCAATGGTTTATCCTTTGAAGGGAAGGATCAGATAAGTGTCCATGTCGATAGGAGCGAATAATTTCAAAGGTGTGTGCGCTTTGATTCGGTAGAATTGTGTTTCTTGGATCTGATCAATTTTGAGGCCGAGAGGTTGGGTTACAAGACTCCAATGCTTTACTGGCTCATAAGGACCCTCAGCTTGCTCGGCCGATTCCAATATGATAGCATCCAGAGGATCTGCATGGTTCTTGATTTGTTGCTCGATCCAGTCTCGGCGATAACTCATGCGTGTACCGGCGATTTGCCCAGGTTGAGGTTCATCCTGCAAAGGTATTGGAATCCATATTTCCCCTGAATCAGTGGACTTTCCTTTTTGGTAAAGGCCTCCATTATCAAAGAGCATGGCTTTGAATGGCGCATCTGACTCTCTCACCTTGAACTCACCCCCGGCACTATAGCTGATGCCTGCAAGATACCATTGTTGATGGATCTTGATGAACATTCCGCCACCTGAATCGCCTCCGCTCAAACCTGCTTCATTGGGGAGTCCGTCTTGATCAAAGAAAGCTACAATCAGTTCTCCAAGGTTTCGGTCCACCAGGCCGTGTTCTTGCAGGACATGATGGATCCTGTTTTCTCCCCATCGCAAGACTTTGTGCTGGTGCCCCCACTTCCAACCTCTCAGGGTCTGGCTTCCACTGACCTCCAGCCAAACCGCTTCTCCACGTGAAGGACCCTTTCCAAAAAGAAGGGTGCGTCGCCCTGCTTCCTGGGAACCGCTGTAAATCGGAACGAAGTCCGGGAAGGGATCGGAAACGCCCCACAAGGTCAGGTCAGATTCAGGATCGGGTATTTTAACCACTGCCATATAGGGCTGGCCAATGAGATGGAATGTGTCCCCCAAGGAGCCCCCGACATGTTTGGCAGTCACAAACCATTGATCGGCTATGGGCGTCCCCAGAAAAGCATTCCAATGTCCCTGCAGGTGCCAGAGCTTTGCTTCGGAAGCATCCTGGGGAGGCATTGTGTTGTGCTGTGGATCCTCCACGGACACGAAATGGACAGCTTGTAACGAGAGGGTCAAAAACACGTATTGCCAAAGGACCCAGCCCATGAATGTCCAGGTTAATTCCTTGCTCCACCCTGGAGCCTTACCTAAAATGTGACTAGTCATTTTATTTAAAACACACTCTCATGGATACTGACGAAAAAACCTTTCCACAACCGGTTCGCGAGTTCAAGCAGGACGCGCTCAACGTATTGGTCTTTGGCTCACAACCCGAGATGGCTCAGTATGCTGCCATGGAAGTCCGTCAACACCTCATGGAGTGTATTGCAAGCAACGGATCGGCTCGAGTGATTCTGGCAACGGGAAATTCTCAAATCACCTTTTTGAAAACGCTCATTGATATGGGTGGGGTCGATTGGTCTACCGTGACCTTGTTTCACATGGACGAGTATTTGGGCATTTCTTCGGATCACAAGGCGAGTTTTCGTCTTTACATGAAGCAGCGTGTGGAAAGTCTGGTCCAACCCAAGGCCTTTCATTACCTCGAGGGCGATGCGCTTCTGCCACTCGATGAATGTGATCGATACACCCAGCTGCTCAAAGAGGCACCTATCGATCTCTGTTGCCTAGGTGTTGGCGAAAATGGTCACATCGCCTTCAACGATCCTCCCGTGGCACAGTTGGATGATGCCCACTGGGTCAAGCTGGTGAAGTTGGATAACGCCTGCAAGTGGCAACAAGTCAATGAAGGGCATTTCGAATCCCTGGAAACGGTGCCTCCTTATGCTCTGACCCTTACCATTCCAGCCCTCTGTGCCGCTCGCAGAATGATTTGTCTCAGCCCTGAGACGCGCAAAGCAAAGGCTGTCCAGGCTGCGCTTGAGGGGGAAATCGGTGCTTCATGCCCTGCGTCCGCCCTGCGAAATCAACAACAGGCTACTCTCTATCTCGATCAGGATTCCTCAGCCTTGCTCAAAGCATAAAGGATTGCAGCAGATGAGTGCGTCCTTTTCCTCTGCTGGATATCGGATGCGCTGGGCTGGAAAGATGAGCCTTGCCCTGAGTCTCTCAGGTGTGGTTCTGCTTTCCTGACCCTTCATGGCAGGCCGCGCAGAGGTTTTACCCGAAGAGCTCCGCGGACATACCCAACCCCCCAGAGGATTTCAACTGGATCCTTCCCGCTGCAAGAGCGCGTTGGTGCAAGAGGATGGTGGTCGTGCAGACTCGGTTGCTGCGTGGATGAAGCTGCGTCAACAATGGACGCAACTCATGGGTCCCTGGCCTGAGCTTTTGGAACATGCACCCCTCCGGATATGGAGGCCGCCCGCCAAGTCGATCAGCATTTCGAGCAGCGAGTCCAATTGCAGGCTTCTTTAGATCAGTGGATCGATGGCATGCGCTTCAGTACACCGTTGAGATCAATCGATTGATGGGCCAAGAAGAGCGGATTTTCTTTAGCCAGCGTCCTGGGCATGCACCAACAACGCAGTCCAATGACCAGCTCCTGAAGTTCTTCAAATTTTTTCTTCGGTAGGAATCAATGGAGATCAAGGATGCTCACTGAGCCACCGTCTGGCCATGGCGGAGCCTGCCAGATGGCCTGTCGTCCAAGCAGCCTGAAAATTAAACCCCCCTGTCTCGGCATCCACATTCAAAGCCTCGCCCGCGAAATACAAACCAGGGATTTGGCGGCTTTCCATGGTTTTGGGTTGGATGTCCTGGAGGTCGATGCCACCGCAGGTGACAAATTCTTCCTTGTGGCGACTTTTTCCATCGACCTTAAAGACCGTATGGGTCAGGCAATCCACCAGTGCTTCCAGTTTGCGTGGTTTCAGCTGGTTCCAGGGAGTGTCTGCTGGCACCTTGCACCGCTCGAGCATGCGATGCCAAAGCCTCTTGGGTAGTCGAAATGGGACGGCATTGCTGACATATTTTTTTCCATTTGTGCCTGCATAATGTCTCAAGTTTTCGGACGGCTGACCAACCGATGGGATCCAATGAATGTGGCAGTGGAATGGCCCCTCTCTATCGTGAATTTCTCGGGCGGCCCAGCTCGAAAGTTTGAGAATGGCAGGTCCGCTCAGCCCCCAATGAGTTAGCAAAAGAGGACCGCGACTCTGGATATCACACCATGGCAAGTGACTACTGACTTCTTCGATACTCAGACCCTGAAGGCCCTCGATCAACCGGTCGTTGATTTGAAAAGTAAACAGAGAGGGGATGGGGGAAATGACCTGATGGCCAATGGCCTCCATCATGCGGATAGCTTGCCTAGATTGCATGCCGCCCCCCGCCCACAAGCATTGATGGGCCCTGATGGTGCAATCGTTTTTGAACTGAACCTGCCAATGGCCCGAGTCCTCTGGCAATAAGTTGACCACTTCTTTTTGGGTGTGTATTCGGATGCCTTTTGACTTGGCCTCATTTTCCAGGCAGTCCACGATGGTTGAGGACAGGTCGGTGACGGGGAACATTCTGCCATCGGGCTCGGTCTTCAGCGTTATGCCTCGATCCATGAACCATGAAACGGTGTCACTGGATTGCCACTGATGAAAGGGACCTAGCAATTCCTTTTGCCCTCTCGGATAATGGGACGCTAATTCCCTTGGTTCAAAGCATGCATGGGTGACATTGCAGCGTCCTCCTCCTGAGATGCGGACCTTAGTCAGAACTTGGGAACCTTTTTCGACGATGTGGATCTGATGGCCTGGAACACTTTCGGCTGCCTGAAGTGCGGCAAAGTAACCGGATGCACCGCCTCCGACGATGAGGATGGGGACTTTATGAGGTATCAAATGGGCCATGAGCTCTAGGAAGCTTGAGTCCGTTCCATCAGACCAGCCATCTCAGACACAATGGTTTCCTGGATGCTCCATTGAAAGGGTCCATAAATTCCATAATAAATCAGGGAAGAATCGGCCTCGTATCCGCCTTCCTTGAGAATGCGAATATTGGGAATATAACAGGGCACTTCATACGCATGGCCTACGCACCAGGGGCCCGACTGCTTGTAAAGTCGTTTGAAAAGCAGCGAATAATCCACCACCACCTCTCCTGCCATATTGAGAAAGCTGAGTGATTCGCCAATTCTCATGACGGACATGGGCAGCACGACAGCTTCTGGCAGGGTTTCCCCACGATCGAGCATTTTGAGAAACCTCGCCGCTCGTCGTTGAACATAAACGTTGGCATCTTGAAGATCCCCTTCCAGTTGGCCGCGGTTGGGAACTTTGTGAAGTGGAAGAGTCGCTTCGGTGTAAGCCCAGCGCATGCTGCCCTCTACGGGCTTCATGGGTCTTTGAAGCACTCCAACCACTGCACCCGCTAATTCGAGACCGTGACGTTTCGCTTCCATGAGATCTCCTCGAGGTGAGGGATTCTGATCGGCTCCCATACCTGTCAGATAGATGGGAATGGCCTGAGGGTAGGCGCTCCGGATGTGCTCTCTTGCGTAGGCCATGTATTCCCCGCTGATTTGGTAAAAACCATTGGCCGAAATGCTGGTTCCATGGCAGGCATAGCCGAAGGCAATGGCACGAAGGTTACCTTCTAAATCGCTGATTCGAAGAACCGGAACTTCCCAATCACGCGGACCCTCTGGGTTTTCTCCAAATTTTACGCCATCAGCCCGATAGACGCGACGGTTGATGGCGAAGCTAGCAGCGCCGATCCCTTTTTCGAGGCGAGCTGGCTGAAGATCTGCACAAGCCTTACTGACCACTTGGATGAGTTTGGATTGCAACTCCAGGCTGTATTTCTCGACCACTGCCTGGTCTTTTTCAGGCATGATGGCCATCACATCGAGCGTGTCTGCAAGGATGGGGCCGCTATGAGTGTGGCTACTGACCACCATGACGGAACCTGTTTTCAGACCCAAGCGCTGATGAATTCCCTGCAAAACAGGCCTCATGAAAGCCCCACTGACTTCGCAATTATCGAGGGAAACCATCACAAATGTCCTGATTTCACCACGAAATGACATGGCCTGCGCCATCAGCCGGGTATCCACTCCCTCACTGGGTTTCCGTCGCGCAGCATAACCTGCCATAAAAATGGGCTCCTTGGGGGTTACATCAGCCTCCGCAAAACCCATTTGCAAGGGCGCTGAAAGCTGCCCATTGAGCGTCAAAGACCAAAAGAGGACTGACAGAAGGCAGTGGAAGCGCCAGGGTTGGTTCAAAAGAGCAGCCATCGTCCTTACATAGCCAGCAAAAGAAGATTTGCGAAGTTTTAATTCCTCGACTCGACGTTTCCTCGTGATCACGGATTGAGATTTCCCGTTGCAAAATCATCAGACTGGGGATTAATTGCCTGCGTGGCCAGAAGTACCGACCACTCTGCTGTCAAACGATACCGTCCCACCATGGGCCAACGCCTTCATGGCCTACTGTGGGTCGTCTTAGCTTTATTTGCATTGCTTGGTGCCAACTCCGCCTACTTGGCGGCGGTGACTTTTCTCGAATGGTTCAAGGGGGAGCTCTACCAGAATTATTTTTACCAAATCATGTTTTTAGGACACCTAATTTTAGGCGTTCTTCTGGTGCTTCCGTTCATCATTTTCGCTTTCTTTCATCTGCGCTTGGCTTTTCGGCGCAAGAATCGTCGGGCTGTCAAAGTAGGATATGCTCTTCTGATTATTTCTCTGTTGCTTTTGATCTCAGGATTTGCGCTCATGCGCGTGGAAGGATTCGAAATTCGCGATCCGAATACCCGCACTTGGCTTTATTGGACCCATGTAATCACCCCGCTTCTGGTAGTGTGGTTGTATGTGCTTCATCGTCTTGCGGGTCCTAAAATCAAATGGAAAATGGGTGTCGGGTGGGCCGGCTCCGTGGCTGCGGTCGTGTTGATTATGGTGGGACTGCATCATCAGGATCCTCGAGCTTGGAATGTTGAAGGTCCCAAGGAAGGAGAAAAATACTTTGAACCCTCCTTGGCTCGCACCGCAACCGGTAACTTTATCCCTGCCGACACACTGATGATGGATGCCTACTGTCAGCGATGCCACAAAGATACCTACAACGATTGGTTTCACAGCGCCCATCATTTTAGCTCATTCAACAACGAGCCCTATTTGTTCTCAGTCAAGGAGCTGAGGGATCAGCTCATGGAGCGGGATGGAGACGTCAAGGCCTCCCGTTGGTGTGCTGGATGTCATGATGTAGTGCCCTTTCTAAGTGGCGCGTTTGATGATCCGCAATTTGACATTCGGAAACACCCGACCGCTCACGCCGGAATTACATGCACTGTTTGTCACGCTATTACGCATGTTAATAGCACCAAGGGCAATGCCGCTTACACTCTCGAGGAGCCCATTCACTACCCTTTCGCAAAAAGTGAAAACCCTTTATTACGGTATGCGAATGAGCAGATGATCAAAGCAAAACCAGCCTTTCATAAGAAGACCTTTCTCAAGCCGCTTCATGAAAATGCTGAATTCTGTTCGACTTGCCACAAGGTGAGCCTTCCCGGAGAGCTTACCCATTATAAAGAGTGGCTAAGGGGTCAAAATCACTACGATAGCTTTTTACTCAGTGGAGTTTCAGGTGGTAACGCGCGAGCCTTTTATTATCCTCCTAAGGCACAGTCCAACTGCAACGGTTGTCATATGCCAACCAAATCATCCGCTGATTTCGGTGCACAATATTTGGATGAAAGCGGGGCTCTCAAAATTCATAATCATCTCTTTCCTGCTGCCAACACCGGTATCCCGCATTTGCGTCAAGCCCCCGATTGGGTTCAGAAGTCTCATGAAGACTTCCACAAAGGCAATGTAAAGATAGAGCTTTTTGGCCTCAAGAAAGGTGGGTCGGTAGACGCGCCCCTGACAGCTCCAATCAGGCCCAGCATTCCCACTTTGGAGCCCGGAGAAACTTACCTTTTCGAAGTCGTGATACGGACACTCAAGCTCGGTCATCTTTTCACTCAGGGGACTGTTGATTCCAATCAAGTTTGGATGGATGTGGAAGTGAGCGACGAGGAAGGCGTATTGGGGCGAAGTGGCAGTATGGATGAGTCTCGGCGCGTGGATCCCTGGTCTCATTTTGTCAATGTTTATATGCTAGATAAGGATGGAAATCGCATCGACCGCCGCAATGCGGCAGACATTTTTACTCCCCTCTACAATCATCAGATTCCACCCGGAGCAGCCGCAGTTGTTCATTATCAGTTCACGGTTCCAGAGGATCAGCAAAAGCCTATTGAAATTGAGCTCAAGCTAAACTACCGGAAGTTTGATTCAACTTATATGGAGTATGTTTATGGTAAGGATTATCGAAACGACCTTCCCGTTTCAGTTCTCGCAGAAGATCGCATTAGTTTTGGTATCGAGGGGGGGATTCCGTCACTGAGCGAGCGAACTCTTGCCATTCAACCAGTAGATTTTCCAATGTGGCAGCGTTGGAATGATTACGGGATTGGATTGCTGCTTAAGGGCAATGCAGGAAGTGACAAGGGAGAACTTAAGCAAGCAGCGGCTGCTTTCAGCAAAGTGGAAGCTTTGGGGCGCCCGGAAGGCCCTATCAACCTAGCTCGAGTCTATTTCAAGGAAGGAAGAGTGGATGATGCAGCTCAGGCTTTGCAGAGAGCTGCAGCTTTTGATCCGCAGCCTCCGCGTTGGTCGATGGCCTGGTTCACTGGGCAAGTCCACGCGCAACGAGGCGAACTGGATCAAGCGATCACCAATTACCGGAGTATCCTGGAAGACCAATACCAGGAACTGGAAGATCGAGACTTTGATTTCAGCAAGGATTACGTTGTGATTAATGAATTGGGTCAGACTTATTATCTGCGTTCTAAGTTGGAGCGCGGTCG
>Ga0163109_10002420_pt1 | contig 14590 bp, 12 predicted proteins | sample CRUFie1St13metaG_FD_108704 | JGI IMG/M metagenome (GOLD analysis project Ga0163109, IMG submission 108704) | Marine microbial communities from the Costa Rica Dome - CRUD Field 142mm St13 metaG | ecosystem: Environmental > Aquatic > Marine > Oceanic > Photic zone | place: Costa Rica: the Eastern... | reverse complement strand
CTTGTTGTTTCAACCGGGGGATGCCGTCGATCTGGCACGTGTCATGGGACGTTGTTGTCAGGAGTCGTCACTGGTTGAGCAGCTACAGCGTCAGGTTCAATCCATGTCGCTCCAAGGTGAGCAAGTGCTGGAACAGCACAGGAATTTATATGGTCGATTTCGTGGAGCATTTCAGCCTGTTTAAAAGTCTCTGCAGATTGATGATGAGCTACTCCGTCATTTATGCCTGAATTTTGAGCCTTTGGGAGCGAACTGCGAACTTGGTTTCTTGATGGCTCAATTGGGGATTCATCGCTCCAGTTTGTTTCGATGGCTGTTCACACCTTTGGCTGGACTTGGGTTGGTTCTGAGTGAGAAACTACAGGATTTTTTCAGCCAGCCTGAAGTCGTTAAAGATCCCGTGATGGCTAGCGATATGGTTGTGGATCGCCGCACTGGTATTTTTTTTTCATGCTGGAGAACTTAGGGCTTGCTTAGAACAAGCCAGAGGAGATGAAAGTGCTTTGGATCAGATCTTCGGTCTCGATATTTATCGCCAACAGTATGGGAAATATTTGTATTTGGTTGAAAAGTTTTTGGCATCAGTTTCTGATCCTGATACGCTGCATGTGTTTTCTGATTTTCATGAAGAGCTTAGTGATGATGCCATGTTGCGTGTGATGGCTTGTTTAAGAGCGATGGGTAAACCCCAGGTTGGGATAAACAGTTTCACCAATCTGGATCATGGATCCGCGGGAGTATGCAGCAGGTCGATTTAGGGCGATAGTTTCTACATCTTCAAGATCGCTAAGAGGTATGATATCTTCATCTGTTAAAACTTCCCCAGGTTTAATTGGCTGCCAGACCAATGATTTGGTCGTTGGTTTGAAATCTGTATTTTTATTTTTGTCAGAGACTACTTCGGTAGGGCTGGAATTCCATATCATCCCCCTTTATTCGATTTTGCGCTTTTGTTATGCTGAGTTGTCCATACTAACTGTGCTTCTTGGGATTCAGACTTGTGTTCAGTTGTCCAAACTTGCGATTGTGCAGCGAAGGGTTGTAAGAACAAAGTTGTGATGGTGAGAATGTTACCCAAGAAAATTTATAGGAAATTTGTTTCATTAAATTTCTATTTTGGCCCAGAAATTTGTGTGTGGAGGTTGTTGAGCAGGAGAAGCTGGCCCGGCAGAGGATTTGTGCCTGGATGCTGTTGCATTAAATAGTCGAGGGCTTTTTCGGGCTTCATGCGGTGCTGGCGTACCAGCCATGCGAGGCAGACCAAGGGTGAACGCTCCATCGCAGCTACGCAGTGAACAAAGACAGGACCGTGCTGGTGAAGTTCATGCAGGAGACCTAAAGCTGTGCCGATCTCATCAAGTGTGGGCAATCGGCCTGAACGGTGGTCAGGAAGCACAAAGCGAATTGAGCGGAACCGTTCAATTTGTCCATTTGGTGGTTTCGCTTCCTTGGTGGAACAAAGGCTGAGCACACCGGAGATACCTTCTTCCTCCAAGCGATCGAGATGATGCACAGCTCGAGGAGCGGGTCCAATTGCAATCTGATTGATCAGCACCCAGTCAATGCGGAAGTATCGAGAACTTGGCATCAGTTAGTCGTCCAGCCACTTCATCAGCCGTTGCCGTTGAAACCGCCAACGTTCGCGCAGATTGGGTTTTGTATCGACATAACCATTCCCATTGGGGGTCGGCTGCAAGCTACGGCGCTTGCGCGCTTTCATAGCTGAGGCAGAATCACCTTTGCTACTGGAGCTGGATTCCTCTTCCTCATCGTGGGCGTAATACGCGTAAGCGGCTGAGGTGTCATAAGCCGCATATCCATAATTGCCATAGCCATAGCCATAGGCGGCGCTTTGTTTTTCTGGCCTGAGAGCATTGGTGATCATGCCCAAAAGGGGAGCTCCACTACTACGGATACGGGAGATAGATTCCTTCGGAAGAGAGCGATCCACGCGATCCAGGCTGATCAGCAGTATCAATCCGTCGCAGTGCTCGGCGACTAATGCTGCGTCGGCCAGGCCAAGCACTGGTGGGGTGTCAAACAAGACGAGGTCATACTGCCCAGATGCCTCTAATTCACTGACCAAGGCATGCATACGATTAGAGCTGAGCAGACGAGTTGGGTCGGGTGGCCGGCGTCCAGCAGTTAGCACGAACCAGTTGTCATAACCGGGCACTTTCTGAACAGCGTCATGCCAGGTCTGATCCTCTTCTGTAAGCACATTGCTCAGGCCGGTGAGGTTGTTAAGACCTAGTCGCACATGCATTTGCGGTTTGCGTAAGTCAGCATCGACGAGCAGCACCCTCTGGCCCATTTCAGAGAGGGTCTTAGCGAGCAGCACATTGATGAGTGATTTACCTTCGGCAGGCAGCGAACTGGTTAAGGCGACTGAGCGTAGTGGCTGATCGCTATTGAGGAACCGAATGGAGGTGAACAGGTTGCGAAAGGCTTCCTGGTAAAAAAAGCGCTGATAACGGTGGTTCTTGGCAGCTTCGGGGTCATCGTCGCCAGTCACAGATTTATCCAGTTCTTGTAGCAAGAAGCGTTTATCTTCTCGAACCCCCTTGAAAAAATCCACGTGGGGGATGTGGCCGAGCAGAGGAAGGCGAAGGTCTTCTTTGACTTCACCAGCGTTATGGAAGACATGATCCATTCGATCTCTAAGCAAGCCCGCGGCAGCCCCCGCTACGAGGCCAAGAACAGTGCCAAGGGCCAGGTTTCGAGGGACTGACGGCTTGATTGGACTTGGGTTGATTGTGGGTTCAGCAATCACGCGCCAGGGCACAGTTCGCTGTGCTATCTCCAATTGGAATTTCTCGCGAGCTGAAACCAAACCAGCCAGATTTTGTTTGGCTATTTCCAATCGTTGCTGTAGAGATTCGTATTGTTTGATCAGTCCGGGCTGCTGAAGGAACTGCTGGTTAAGGGTTGCCTTCTGCATTCGCGCGGTTGTCAGGCGGCCTGTATTGAGGCTGAGGGCCGTATCGACAGCTTCTAATTGGTTCTGTCGTAAAAGTGGCCTGAGTTGGTTAAGCCTTTCTTCAAGGCCTTGCACCATGGATGAATTGGGGTTGTAGCGGGCGCGGGCCTCGGCTAGTTCTGTCTCCACCTTGAGTAGTTGTTGTAGCAGGCTTTGGTCCACATCACTCACAGTGAGTCCAGCGTTGATCTGTCCTCCGCTTGTATTTCCAATCGCCTCCTGGAAGCCGCGAGCTGTGAGCGTGCCGTTAGCGATCTCTGCACGCACTTTGATTAAGCGGTTTCGTTCAGCCTCTAGCCCAAGTACTTGAGCCGCCATTTCGGCCTCCCGTTCTTTTAGAGCTCCGCCCTCAGCAGTGGGTTCTAAGAGTGAATAGCGCGTACGGAAATCTGCAAGCTCACCTTGAAGTTGGTCTAGCTTGTTCTGAAGAGCCGGTTCCTGTTTATTCAAAAATGTCAGGCCATCAGATAGGCGTCGCTGGCGTTGCTGTAAAGCTGCCTGAAGGTAAGTAGTGCTGAGAGCATTCAGCAGTTGCTCGTCTTCCACAGGATTTCGGCCGATTAGCCGTACATCCAGAACCCCTTCAGCTTCCTTACGCTTCACACCACCAGTGGTGATGTTAATTCTATCGATTAGGTCACTAGCTTTGATTTCAAATTGATCAGCAATAGGTTGAAGTAGTACCTGGCTTTTTAAAACTTCAATTAATGTTGGGATATCATTGCTGGTGGTATTTCTAGCTAGTTGCTCAAACATACCTCCTTCGAAATTGGGTAGACTAGATTGTCGGCTATCATCACTGATCGGATCAGTAATCAGAAGAGAAAAATTTCCTTCATATACCGGTCGATAGATTCGTTGAAAAGTTGTGTAAGTTGCGGCAATTAAAATTAAGGTTCCAGTTGTTATTGCGACCAGCTTCTTGCGTCGTTGCAGTGCGCGCCAAAGCTCTCGTAGATCGATTTCGTCTTCTGAACTTTTTGCTTCGTCGTGTTCAAATTCTCGAACTCTTACCGTTTGAACGTTTCGAGGGTCGAAATCCGGTGAATGCCCCGGAGCGCTCACCAGATTTGACATTTAGCCTGCAGTGACAGACCAGCAACTTAGACCCTCCTCCTGCCTTAATCGAAGGCGCGTGGGACACTTGAAACTATGTGTCGGTCCCTTGCGACGATTTAATGCGCCTGTTGAGGTCCTTTGCTTTTTCATTGGCATTTGGTTGGTCGGCAGCGATTCCGGCTTTTTCAGTTGATTTGGGTCAATCACCGGATTCAGTCCAAGAGGACGTGTACATCATCGGACCTGGTGATGTCTTGGATTTGAAGCTTTTTGATGCTGCTGAACTGTCAGGTCCACTGGAGGTACTCAATGACGGAAGCGTCCCCTTACCACTAGTAGGGAGTGTCCGACTCAGCGGGTTGACCCTCCAGCAAGCAACCGTTTGGGTTCAGCAGCTCATGAGCGAAGATTTGTTACGCCCAGATCTGCAGCTTCGGGTGGTCAAGCCTCGACCGATTCGAGTCGCTCTGGTTGGTCAAGTTGAGCGTCCAGGCATCTACTCGCTTACTTCAAGCGAAACTGGTCAAACCGAGGGCGGCCCAGAAATTCGCCTCAGCGGTTTGCCAACAGTGGTCGATGCCATTCAGAAGGCTGGTGGAATAACTCAGCAGGCAAACCTACGTGAAGTCGTATTGCAGCGGCGTTTGCCAGGAATGGACAACCCACTCAAATTCAAGCAAGCGGAGCTTGATCTATTGGCTCTCGTTTTGGAGGGCAATCAGAGTCAAAACCCATTTTTATTTGACGGTGACACGATTAGGATTACAAAGGCAGACGAGACGCCGAAAGAGGCTGTCGAGTTGGCAGCTGTGAATTTGTCACCTCAGTTGATCACAGTGAATGTGATCGGTGAGGTAGAAGAACCTGGTCGTGTAGAATTACCTGCTAATACTCCATTAGTTCAAGCAGTTTTGGCGGCAGGGGGTCCTAAAAATTGGCGTGCTAACAACGGAAATGTGGAGTTAGTTCGTATTAATCGTAATGGCAGTGCCACTCTAAAAAAATTCGAAATCGATTTAGGCCAGGGTGCATCTAACGAGAAAAACCCTCCATTGATGGACGGCGATTCAGTGAAAGTAAATCGCAGTACTTTGGCACGGGCCAGTGATGCGATTAATGCGGTGAGCCAGCCTCTGGGGGGATTGGTTCAGATATGGACACTCTTCCGGTTAATCAATACCAACTGATCTTTTCCGCCTCGCCAGACCGATGTCTCGCGTTCCAGTTAATTTCAGTAAGGGCGTATCGGCTTCTCATGTGCCCATGCGAGGAATGCGATCGATCCATGCCAAACTCCAGTTACTTCAGTTGTCGAGGCGGTCGAGCCCTGCTCCCGTCCACTGCTGTTTCAGCATTCATGGTGTTTTCACGCCACGCCTTGGTGGCCACAACCTGAAACGATTGACCTGGACTGCTGAAAGGTCACCTTCGCCAAGTGAAGCTTCGCGAAATGGTCTGATGCTGTTTTGAGCCTCTTGCAGGCTTAATCCCGATTCCCTCAACGAGATTTCCACCACTATCTCATCACCTCCATGCCAACAGCCTCGCCGAAAATCGCCCTGATCACCGGCATCACCGGGCAGGACGGCAGCTACCTGGCGGAGCTGCTACTGGAGAAGGGGTATCAGGTGCATGGGATCAAGCGGCGCGCGAGCAGCTTCAACACCACCCGGATTGATCATCTTTACCAAGACCCTCACGAGAGTGATCCTCGCCTGGTGCTTCATTACGGCGACCTCACTGACAGCACCAACCTGATCCGGATAATCCAGCAGGTGCAGCCCGATGAGATCTACAACCTTGGCGCCCAGAGCCATGTGGCGGTGAGTTTTGAGAGCCCGGAATACACTGCCAACAGCGATGCGTTGGGCACTCTGCGGATCCTGGAGGCAGTGCGCATTCTGGGGCTCATCGAAAAAACCCGGATCTACCAGGCGAGCACCAGTGAGCTCTACGGCTTGGTGCAGGAGACTCCGCAGAAGGAGAGCACTCCTTTTTACCCGCGCAGCCCTTACGGCGTAGCAAAACTCTATGCCTACTGGATCACGGTGAACTACCGCGAGAGCTATGGGATGTATACCTGCAATGGAGTGTTGTTTAACCATGAGAGTCCGCGGCGGGGTGAAACGTTTGTCACGCGCAAGATCACGCGCGGCCTGGCGCGGGTGGATGCCGGATTGGACGACTGCCTCTACATGGGCAATCTCGACTCGCTTCGCGACTGGGGCCACGCGAGGGATTACGTCGAAATGCAGTGGCTGATGCTGCAGCAGGAGCAGCCTGAGGATTTTGTGATTGCTACCGGGCGCCAGGAAAGCGTACGCCGCTTCATCGAGCTCACGGCGCAGCATCTGGGTTGGGGGTCAATGCTGTGGGAGGGTGAAGGTACCGCTGAAGTGGGCCGCCGCGGTGACACGGGAGCTGGGGTAGTGCGGATTGATCCGCGTTACTTTCGTCCGGCAGAGGTGGAGACTCTGTTGGGCGATCCGAGCAAAGCCAAGGAAAAGTTGGGCTGGACGCCGATGACCACCCTTGAAGAACTGGTGGCTGAGATGGTGGCGGCTGATGTGGAGGAAGCGAAGAAGGAGGCTTATCTCAGGCGCAAGGGCTTTGCTGTAGTTGGTGCACGGGAATGACTTTGATTTCTTCCAGAGATCGTTTTGTAATTTTTGGCGCCCGTGGAATGGCCGGTAGTGCCATTAGCCGTGCTCTCGATCGCGCTGGTTACAACCAGCAGCTGAAACCAAGCCGAATTGAACTTGATTTACTAGATCCAACTGCAGTTCAAAACTGGTTTGCTGATCAACAACCCACTGTGGCAGTAGTCGCTGCTGCGAAAGTTGGAGGTATCTATGCCAATAACAGATATCCATCAGACTTTTTGCTGGAGAACCTCAAAATTCAGACCAACGTGATCGAAACGGCATGGCGCTCTGGAGTAAGACGCTTGTTGTTTCTCGGTAGTAGCTGTATTTATCCAAAATTTGCTGAGCAGCCAATTAAGGAAGAAGCGTTGCTCACCGGACCGCTCGAACCGACGAATGAGTGGTATGCGATTGCCAAGATCGCCGGAATTAAGCTCTGCGAAGCTCTTCGCAAGCAGTATGGCTTTGATGCCATCAGCTTGATGCCCACCAATCTCTATGGTCCTGGAGATAACTATCACCCTGAAAACAGCCATGTGCTTCCTGCTTTGATCCGTCGTTTTCACGAAGCAACGGAAGCTGGGGCAAATAGTGTTATGTGTTGGGGCACGGGTTCACCGCTGCGCGAATTTTTGCATGTGGATGATTTAGGCCAAGCCTCTGTTTTCGTGCTTGAACGCTGGCAGCCTGGTCCTTACGAAATTCCCTTTCTCAATGTTGGTACTGGTCTAGATTTGACGATCAGCTCATTAGCCGAGGAAGTTGCCAATGCAACGGGATATAGTGGAGAAATAGTGTGGGATGCCTCCAAACCTGATGGTACACCCAAGAAACAACTAGATGTGAGTCGATTGGCAGGTATTGGATGGCAATCACAAATTTCTCTAAAGGAGGGTTTGTCTAGTACGGTTGTGGAGTTTCGCGAGCAGTTCAACCAGCAGATTCTGAGGCTCTAGCTATTCTTTGAATTATGTTTGAACTTTAAACAACTAAATGCAGGTCTTGTGCAGAGAATTGCTCGCTTCACTCTTGCTTCCTTCAGTTGGCACTCATTTTCTTTTTATGAGCCCTATGCAGTGCCGAAAGCTTTGTACAGATGCTTAGATCACCTCTTTGATATCTTTTCGTCTTTAAAACTTTAGTGCTTCTTAAGAATTTTGATTTTTTTTCTTTGTCTTTTTTGTAGTTATTCACCAAAACTATTTTGCAAAAATTTTCGAGCATATTACAGAAATTTGGATCTATCCTCCCAAGTTTTCTGCTCAAGCTTTTTGGAGCTGTTTTATCATTCTTATCAATTCAGCAGTTAGTTTCTAAAGTTGGCCTTGAAATTTTTGGTGTTTATTCACAAGTAATGGCCATATATATTCTTTTTTCTAGCATTGCCTCTCTAGGATTTGCAAACTCTTTTTTTCGAAGCAATGCAAATAAAGTGCGGCAAGAAATAACCGAAAATTATCGATCAATCAAAAGCATTGTATTTAAGCTTTCATTATTGTTATCTCCAATAGTAATTTTTCTTGTTACCAGGTTGCTTGATAAAAACAATCATTCATTGGCTGTAATGATTGCTATTATATTTATCTTATTTTCGGACTTTAGAATCAGATTTTCTTTTTTACGATTGTGCTGTTACGAGGGAATTTCAGAAATACCAATGATCATAGTAAAGCCTGCATCTATAATAATTTGTCTTTTATTCACAAAAAATGTAGATATTTTTCTTCTATTTGTTGTAATTTTTGTGTCTGAATTTGCTTGTTACTACACTCAATTTTTATTAGGAAGAGATCTTGGTATTCTAAAAACATTTGCCAACATAAATATCTTTAACAATGATTTCTCGTCAATAGACTTTGGCTATGGCGCTTGGATATTTAATTCTTTGAATAATTTAAAAACTTTTGTTGATCTTACAGTTATTTCTATACTTTTTACTAACTCTGGTTCTGCTGAGTATAAAATCCTGACAATGTTTGCGCTACTTCTCATGACAGTTTATAACTCCAGTAATATTGCATCTTCGCATAAATACGCGTCTTGGTTGATTGATGGCAACTTCGACGAGGTTAACTTGCTGATGTATAAAAACCTTAAACGTTGTTTTGCAATATATATCCCGTTTGTTGTTCTTCTTTTATTTGGCATAAATAGTTTTGACTTACTTTCTTACTTTGACTTAGGTCGAGCTTCAAATTTAGGGCTTGTTTACATATGTATTCCAAGTTTCTTTGTGATTCTGTTAGGACCTGCGCCCCAGCTTTCAATTCATTTGAAGGAGACAAGTTTTTTGAATACAATCAAGGCCTCAAGAATATTATTATCAGCCTTGCCATTGTGTCAAACCTTCAACTGGCATAATATTACGTTTGATTTTCTTGCCTACGTCCTATATTTAGCAATAATAGAAATTTTTGCTCACCTTTTGATTTCATTATATTTATTGAATAAGTATAGGTGCATACCACCTCTATTGTATAATTTATGTGATTGAATATTTTTTTAAACAGTTGTGACCATTCCGAAAGTTGCTGTAGTTGGGTTTGAAATTGGTATTATTAGTGGTTTTGATAATGCTAAGTCTGCGCATATTCAATATATTTACAATTTAGTGCAGAGTCTCCAGCGTTCTGGTGTTTACACGCAAATAATCACTAATAAACTTAGAAAAAATACTTATATACCCAGCAATCTCCTTTTAAATCCACCAAAGATTATTCCTGATCCGCGTGTAAGAAACGACAGTTTTGTACATGTTTCAGGACACAGCAAAAAAATCAATTTTTTTGATGCTTTGCGTTCTATCATGTCTATTACTAGTATAATTTTTGAAGAAAAATATACCCACGTTCATTTCGCTAACGGTGGCTTAGGAGTAGGATTCTATGCATGCGTATGTAACTTTTTAACTCTTTTTAGATGTTCTGTTTCTTGGTCGCCAACTTCTCTTCCTTCTAAAAAATCTTTGAAGTGGACAATAATGTCTTATATGTTAAATCAATTAAAACACATCGTTGTTTCAACTGAATATCAAGCCAGCTTGTTGAAAGCGTTGAATTTATCTCCACTTGTAATAAAGCACGGATCAACAAGGAATTTTAGATTGGATAATGTTTCCACTAAGAAAAGAGTTACCTTCTGGCGTGACCCCAGTTATTCAAATGGTGCAGATATTGCGCTAAGTTCATTTTTAGAATTGTCAAAGGAGTTCCCAGAAATTATATTTACCTTAATGTTCAGACCACATTATGATCCAATAGTTATACCAAATGCACTCCCAAAAAATGTAGAAATACATTATTATCCTTATCCAAGTGAAATTTCTCTTGAGCATGTGTTGTCTGAAACTTTGTTATGTGTTTTTCCATTTCGTTCTCTTTCTACCAATCCTCAGTTATCAGTCTTAGAAAGTATATGCGCTGAAATTCCATGTATAGTTACTAACATTGAATCATTGCCGGAGTATGTTCTTGACAAACAATTAATTATTCTTGAGAATTCACCCCATATATTATCATCTAAGATTAGAGATTTTATTTTGACTAAAGTAAACTTCCGACCAACACACCCCAGTCTTAACGGCTATACATGGAAAAATTTTTCTGAAAGATATGTTTCAACATTTACCCACTAGTAACAATTAATTGGTATTTTCAAATGAAAAACTTTTTTTCGATCTTCTCCGATTTGTCTGGCATTTCTAATAATGCTACCTGTAATGTTTTTGATCTTAATAAAATTTATCATAAAAGTGTTTTTAAAGCTGCGCGTAGTTTCAAAAATCTCACATTTCAATTTTACCAATTTAAAGATAGATCAGAATCTTCATATTTTTCTAGTGACCAAATTCCAACAGCTGGTGGTGAAGTCGTTATTCTTTCAGGTAATGCTCTTTTAAATGCTATTGCACGCTACCCATATAGAGCCAAATATGTTATCTACCATGTAAGTATTTTAGATTTTCGATTTTATTTAGGTGTTTTCGGTCTATTCCGCAGGCATATTTTGGGACTTAAATCTAAGAATGCAAGAATCCACTTTATTAGATTCTCGCTTTTGTTTGCACCAGTACCACAATTGTTTCTGATTATTAAAAATAATAATGCTGATATTAATACACATTTTTCTGTTTCATCTGAAGTTGGCTATAAGGGATTCTTAGAGTTTTTGAAATCTACAAACAAAAAATATTGCGTAGTAAGGTTTTTTGAAAATTTGCCTCATGAGTACCGTCAAGGCGGCGATCTTGATATAATTGTTGAAGATGATTTATATAAACAGGCTGGTGAATTTCTGGAAATTAATTCGGGTGAGAAAATGATTGATATGTATTCAGTTACTGGCCCTGCAAGTTCAGCAAGAATTCCTTACTATACGCCTTTTCTTTCTAAAAAAATCCTAGATGAGTCAGTTGATTACAGAGGCTATAAAGTACCAACCAGAGAAAACTACTTAAATAGCTTTATATATCACTGTTTGTATCACAAAGGTTTGAGTAGCGGAATTATGACGAAATATTCTTCGCTACTGCCCAGTCCAAATCCAGATAATAACTATCTCGAAAAAATTCGAGATATCGCCAGACCACTATCAATCAATCCTGGTAATACTCTAGAAGAACTAGATTCTTATATGCAAGAAGTTGGCTGGAAGCCCCACATAGATACACTTGAGCTATTGTCAACAAGTAATAAATGGATAAATGTTCACCTAAAAAATTCAATCAAAAATCCTGAGCTGACCCTCATAATGTGCGTTTTAAAAAGTGGTTTTCACGATAATTCAACAGTAGATTCATTTTATAAAGAATTAAATCGTCTTGGTTTTTCCGTTTTGCACCATGAATCACTAAAAGGTGAGCGAAAGCAATATGCTTATAACCACCTTCGAGGAGGAAATTGGTCATCAACTAACGAACTCAAGTATTCACCTTCAGATATATTTATACTTAAGGGAAATACTTTTAAATGCTTTGCGGCTCGTGTGCATAATTTTCCTTTTGATCCAAGGCCCGTAAAAATGGCTCTTAGAAGGAAATTTGATTTTTATTGTCAGAGTACCATTCATATGACTGATAATACTGACCAATCATTAGAATACATTGATTTAATGTATCCCGACATGAAGAAACAAATAATAGAGACTATCCTTGAAAAAGATTCGAACAGGTTAAACTCGTCTCAATTTATCTTTGTACGTACTATTGTATACAAATTCCCTTCTTTATTGTCTTTGTTGATCAAAAGAATAATTGAATTGCCAAGGTCAATCATATGAGGAAACTTTTAAATTTATTTTCGATAATCTCCCCTATACTCGCTATAGTATTAGTTATACTTTTTATATTCGGCTATAGCCTTCCTTTAATTTTTGGCGTTATTATTTTGGGAATATCTTTGCTATCTCAAGTAAATTTTTTTCTTCAAAAAAAGATCGGCTTCCTTTCTGTTTTTGCCTATTTAATTTATTGCTTGCCGTTTATTCATTTTATTGAATATTTTTTCTATGACTTTGATAGCCCTCCTGCTTTGACGTGGAGTATGGTGACTTCTCCTTATAATTCAATTTTAGGCATAGTTAGAATTGCTTTAACACTTTCAACAATTGGTGCTCTTTCTTTTAACTTTATACCAAATTTAAAGTCTCTAAAACTTATAAGATCTTCCTCTATTGTAAGTCCTAAAATTCACAATACTTTAAGCTTAATCCCTTGGTCATTCTTCCTCATCTTTGCGTTGTATCTTTCTTATATCTCTGCTCCAACTGATGCTATCACTGAAGCTGTATATGCATCCTCCAGCTCATTCTCTCGAGATGTTGGTTTTGACTCTAGTTGGGTTTTTTCCTATTGCATTGTTATATTTTTAGCTATGGATATACTTTTTGAGCGTAAACCATCTTTAAAGCTAACCAAGAAATTACTTTTAGTTTCTTCTATTATCTACATGGTATTATGGGATAGTCTTTTGCGAGGTGAAAGAGAGGGGCTGATGTTGCTGGGTTCTTTTATTCTATTTTATTTTTTTTATTGGAAAAACTTCTCTCAATTTATAAAACCAACTAGACTCACTGATGCAGAGAAAAAAGCGTCTACTATAGTTCAATATTCGAGATTTAAAATTGTAATACTTACATTTTCTCTCTTAGCAATATCATTTGTTACCGCTTTGTTTAGAAGCAGGATTAGTTTGTATTCGTTTTCAGAAGTTTTAGATATTGGTGCTGAAATATTATATATCGAAGGTTTTGCTAATCTCATAAAGGGTACATGGACTGCTGTACTTTCAACTATTTTTAGTGTTTCTGGTGATCATTATTACCAAATTCATAGCATAAATTACGGAAATGATTATTTAAACCATATATATTCTATTCTTCCCGGCTTTGTCTCTAAGTGGCTTGGACTAGTGCGCCCTGTAGATGAAGAAGGAATCGCTGCACAATTATTATATACTGGAGGTGGTTATCATAATATTGTTATTACATTTAGGTCTTTTTCTGTATTCGGCATCTATTTAATAACCAGTTTATGGTATTATCTTATTGTCTCTCTTGAGAAGAATCTTGCGCGTACGGTTAATATATACACCTGCTCCCTTCTGGCATTGTTAATATTAATTATGCCTAAATGGCTTTGGTATACAGACAAAAACTTAATGAATGCGTTAATTATATATGTTATAATAGCATTTCTTTTTAATATCTTTTCGATGAAGCGTAAAAATCCTAATGGCATCTAATAGTATTTTTAGTTTTGACGAAAGAAAAAATCTTATTTAGAGGTTTACTTAAGTCTGTGTCGTGAGATTGCGTGCTCCAACCTCTAAGCAATTGCCAGGCTTTTTGCTTTTTAATACCGTTACAGTCAATTCGACACCACTTGCCAATTGCATTCTATTTTAAATACAAATTTTCCTTGACCTGCTTATTTCTGTCAGTTTTGGTGATTATCTATGCCGAAAACTTGGCTTCTTTGCCGGGCTGATTAATCAGCCAGCGGGCTTACCCATGCCCGTCTAAACTGCAGTAGGCCATCCTGATAATTCGAGTAGCTTATTGAGGGATGCTGGACTGAAGTAACCTTAATTCCTTGCCCGAATTGTGTCATATCTATACCCTTAGTGTATTGCTCTTAGCAATAAAAGTGTTTTCCTAATGTAGATATAAGTGGGATAATTGCAGCATTCACTTCCTTGTAGTGCTGTGGTTCGTTATCTTTTCCTTTTGAAGCTTTTTGGTGCTGAATGCGCTAGTGCTCTGCCGCTTTGTAGTTAAAATACTTCGAATCTGTATTCTGTTGTTGCCGTAACTTGCTGATTCAATGTAGTTCACCTTTTCTAATTGTTTACCTGAAGTTTTTCTGAACAAGACTTTCCTAAACTGATATTATTTGCAGCTTTTCCCTTCGCTTAAGGATGAGTATCTTCTTGATTATTTTGCCGAATCTTGATCCTTCAATTGTGTTGATGTTATCTTGATCCGCCCATTAATGCAGTTTAGCCCTTCACTAGCACCCTTTTTGCTACTGTATTTTTTTGTCCTGTATCAGTGTTTGGTTTTATTCCATCCAACTGCAATCTTGCCAATGTTTCATTATTAGATCTTTATAAATGCATTCTTTATTGCATCTGTATTCAAGGTTTCTAAATACTCAAAGGTATTTGATTACTCCTAGAAAGTTTTTCTTTTGCTTGCAGATGATTTTAATGAAAAAATTATAGGTCAATAGTGATACGTGTTCCATTAGCCGCATACTGGTGGCTTGATCCATGCCTGCGAGTCTCGTATCTGCATCACCATTACAGCGTTGCTGGGGCTCATTTTGCTTGGGATAAGCTAGAAATTATAATGATGCTCATGTTTTAGCAGTTTTTGCCGGAGCGACTCTTGCTATCATCTTGGCTCT
>Ga0163109_10002419_pt1 | contig 14594 bp, 12 predicted proteins | sample CRUFie1St13metaG_FD_108704 | JGI IMG/M metagenome (GOLD analysis project Ga0163109, IMG submission 108704) | Marine microbial communities from the Costa Rica Dome - CRUD Field 142mm St13 metaG | ecosystem: Environmental > Aquatic > Marine > Oceanic > Photic zone | place: Costa Rica: the Eastern... | reverse complement strand
GATATACAAAGGCTGCTTTGTAATCATCTACGTCTGCGGCTCCCCCGCAGGCCATAGCAAGAATACTGATAATAAGTAGGCCTACCGCCCAACTTCTTCGCATCCTTACCTCCTTTTCATACGCTCAGTATAGAACATGCTCAAGCTACGTCTTTTATTTCAAAGCTAAAAAATAATTAAATATTTTCTCTGCACTCTTTAATCTTTGATAAAATTAGCTCTTACGAAAATGAAAAAATTAATTTATACCTGGGAACAGCAAATTGAAGACACAAATTTAATTTGTGAAAAAATTGAGGCAGATGGATTTAAACCAGATGTTATTGTTGGTATTAGTAGAGGAGGATTGATTCCCGGAGTTATGATATCGCATAAACTCAATATACCTTTTAAACCAGTTCATGCTTCAACTAGGGACTTTCCACATTGGGAAAATTATCTTCCAAAATCTAATGATTCAAAAGTTTTAATTGTTGATGATATATGTGATAGCGGTGAAACTTTTGAACGATTATCAAACTATATTATAGAAAATATAAACCATGATTGTGATGTTCGTTTTTCTGCATTGTGGTGGAATAATGAGTGTGATTTTGAGCCACATTACTACACAAGAGATTTAGCAAAAGATACTGAACCAGTTTGGATTTTTTTTCCACACGAAAATTGGTGGGAAGGTTCAATCAGCTAATTTTTGAGAAAATTCCTTTATAGTTTTTAACATACTAAATGCACCATTTCTTCTGGCAGGACTCAAAATTACACCTAACTCAAATTCTTCCATTAGATCAATCTCTGAATTTACAATATCTTTGGGTGCTTCGTCGGAATAGATTGATGCAATTAACGTTACAAGTCCTTTAGCGATCAATGCATCTGAGTCACTTTTGAAATATAATTTATTGTCTTTTTCTTCTGGTACTAGCCAGACTTGACTCTGACAGCCATTTACTTTAAATTCATCAATTCTTAATTCTGTTGGAAAGTCTTCACTTTTCTTGGCTTGTTCAATTAGGTATTGATATTTTTCTTGTGGGTTTGGAAATAATGCAAGAGTTTTTTTGTACCCTTCAACTTTTTCTTGAATACTCATTTTAACTTAGTAATTTTATGCTTTCTTCTATAGCGTTAGATAGGATATCAAAATCTTCTTCATCATTATAGATATAGCCTGTAGCTCTAAATGTAGCATCAAGTTTTAATTTTCTGTGAAATGGCTGAACACAATGATGTCCTGCTCTAACTGCGACACCAAAAGTGTCTAGCATCAATGAGATATCTGTCGCATGAACACCATCTACACTCATAGCAAAAGTACAGCCAGCTAGTTTAGAGTTTGTATGGATAATATTTAAACCATCTATGTTTTCTAATTTATTCTTTGCATATTCTCTAAGATCATCAGAATGTTTTTGAACACTATTCATATCTAGGTTCGATAAATAATCAACTGCTGCACCAATACCTATTGCCTCAACATATGGAGGAGTACCAGCTTCAAATTTATGTGGAATCGGGGCCCATGTAGCTGTATCGTAAAAAACTTCTTCAATCATATCGCCACCTCCATAAACAGGATCTAGATTTTCTAGCAGCTCTTTTCGACCCCAAACTACTCCGATACCGGTTGGTCCAAGCATTTTGTGACCTGATACACACAGAAAATCTATTCCAAGATCTTGTACATCAATTTTTCTATGAGGAACAAGTTGAGCGCCATCAACAATGTAAACAGCATCAGTTTTTTCTTTTACAAGTGAATTTATTTTTTTAATGTCAGGTAGCATTCCTGATATGTTTGATTCACCTACTATTGAGACAACTTTTGTGTTTTTATTTAAAAGGCTTTCAAGGTGATCAAAATCTAATTCAAATGATTTGGACACGTTTACATAATTTATTTTCAAATTGTATTTTGCAGCAGCCATTTGCCAAGGAATTATATTCGCATGATGCTCAATTTCTGAAAGTATTATCTCATCACCTGAATTTAGGTCTTTACAAATTGAATTAGCTAAGAAATTGAATCCCTCAGTACATCCTTTTGTAAAAATTATTTCATCTGAAGAGTATGCATTTATAAAGTTTTTTAATTTATTTCTTACTTCTTCATACTTAGCAGTGGTTTCAGAAGACAGCACATATGTGCCTCTATGGACGTTTGCATTCATGTTTGTATAAACATTTGTCATTTCATTAATTACTGAACTTGGTTTTTGTGAAGTTGCACCAGAGTCAAGATACGTGAGTCTTTTTCCATTTATTTCTCTATTGAATATTGGAAAATCTTTTTTTAAATCATTTACTTTTATCATAGGTATGACTCATACCCCTCTTTTTCAAGTTTTTCTGACAACTCTACACCACCCGATTCAACAATTGCTCCATCAACAAAAACATGTACAAAGTCAGGTTTTATATATTCCAAAAGTCTTTGATAGTGTGTTACAACTAAATACCCTTTATCATCAGTTTTCAGTTTACTTACACCCTCACCAACAACTTTTAATCCGTCTACATCTAATCCAGAATCAGTTTCATCTAAAACTGCAAGTTTAGGATTCAAAACTGCTAACTGAAGAATTTCATTCCTTTTTCTTTCTCCACCTGAGAATCCTTCATTCAAGTATCTATCGGCGAAATCTACAGACAAGCCTAACTGTTCCATAGCTTCGGCAACTTTTAATCTAAGTTCAAGTGTTGTGTACTCAGTTCCTTCAATATTGGTTAATGCAGTTTTAAGCATATTTACTATTGTGACTCCTGGAATTGATTCAGGATATTGAAATGCTAGAAACATGCCTAATTTTGCTCTGTTATCTACGGGTTCTTCAGTGATATCCTCTTTTTCAAATATTACAGATCCTTCAGTAACCTCATAAACTGGATTACCCATAACTACATTTGCCAAGGTAGATTTACCAGAACCATTGGGCCCCATAATTGCATGTACTTCACCTGGATTAATTTTTAAGTCAACACCTTTCAAAATTTCATTACCATCAACTTTTGCGTGTAAATTTTTAATTTCTAACATAACATCTATGTTAATTATGATTTGAAACAAGTTAAATATGATTAGCGAAATAAAAAATAAAAATTACAATTAGATAATGCAATTTACGTTAACTGAACTTCAAAACGAAATTAAAGAGAATTCAAATAAACTTTTAAAAGAAAATATAGATCTCCTTGAAACAATTCAAAAAGTTGATGAAAACTGCAGAATCGATAAAAAAGTTTGGGATTTAGTTATTGAGCAAGGTTGGCTGGCCTTAGATGTGCCTGAAGAAGATGGTGGGCTTGGTTTTTCTAATACTGATACAGCTATACTTTCAGAGGTATTAGGTTACTACATGCCAATAATTCCAATATTTAGCTCAGGTATTGTTTTCAAACATATATTAATGAATTCTTTAAAAGATAAAAAAGAAGAATTATTACCTGAAATTATAAGTGGTGAAAAAATAGGGACATTTGCTGTATATGAAAGTAATAAATATGAAATTAATCAAGACACTATAAACACACAGCTAACTAATTTAGATTCAGGTTTTGTTCTTAATGGAAACAAAAAATATGTTATGTTTGGAGATGTTTCTGATTACATTGCTGTTTTAGCAAAACATGAAGATGGATATAAGTTTTTGTTAGTCTCTTCTGATTCTAAAGGAGTAACAATTAAAGAGACCACATCTCTTGATCAAACACGACCAATGTGTGAAGTTGAAATGTCGGATGTTGTATTAGACAGTGATGCAGTTTTGATTGAATTAGACACAGAGCTGTCTGAATGGAATAAAGTTAAAAATATAGCACTCGGATACTTAGCGATGGAACAGGTTGGTGCATCTCAGGCATGTTTAGATATGTCCACCCAGTATGCGAAAGAGAGAATACAATTTGGAAGACCAATCGGTTCTTTTCAAGCAATTCAACATATATGTGCAAATATGCTTATGCAATTGGAGAGTTCAAAATCTGTAGCTTATAGTGCAGTTAGGGTTGACTATTCAGATGATGTCGAGACTGAAATGAGCTCAATGCTTGCCAAATCATATTGTTCTGAAGTTTTTAATAAAATCGCAGGCGACAATATTCAAGTTCATGGTGGAATTGGTTTTACATGGGAACATCCAGCACATTTGTATTTTAAGAAAGCTAAGTCCGACTCGCTCTTATTTGGAACTCCAAAACTTGCAAGAGATAAAATAGCAGAACTACTTAATATCTAAATTGAAAAGATTAGATAGATTCGAAAATTCCAGATTTGTAGGATATAGAAAAAACATGAAAGTTTATGATTGCGACAACGAGGAACAATTTAAAATATTAACCACTTTGACTAACAAAGTTGATTACATCAAATTAAATCTAATTCAGTCATTTTCACCAGATAGTATTGATGAAGCAAAAAATAGAGGTTTTAAACCGGCCTAGCTATCTCCCAGTAATTTCTGTCTGAATCTAGGACATGTTTAACCAAACCCTTGTTTTTCAAATATATTAGATGGGCCATAGTTTCTTGAAATGCAAGCCTTAGGTTGAGTTCATCAAGTTTTCTTGGAAAAAGTAAATTTACAATCTCCCAACCCGTAAATTTTGACTCTCCAATTAGAGCAATGATTTTATCAGATCTTTTTTTGTGATGAAGCTGCATTTGTTCAATACGTGAATAAGGTTTTTCAACTATAGGTCCATGGCCAGGAGCAATTAATTTTTGTTCTAAATTGTAAACCTTATCCAACGAAGAGGTATATTGTTCTAACATATCTTCACCAGCATCATCTGAAGGAATGAATGGGGTAATTTTTGGAAGGATATGATCGCCAGAAAATAATATTTGTGATGGATTATCAAGAATGGAGATTTCTGTTTTATCATGTCCAGGGGTAAATATAATTTCAATATTTCTATTTACACTTTTAATATTCCCTTCATCAAGTAAAACATCTGGTTTTGATATTTTTCCTGCATATATTGGAGTTGCAATTTGGTCAAGATTATTTAGGAAATTTTTTGGGGCACCTTCTTTTTTCGCAAATTCTTTAAGTTTTTTAAACCTTATTGACCAATCGTTATAGCTGTCTATAAAATCTATAGAATTTTTATATAGAGCAAAAGGTATATCTTTTTCTCTCAGCGTAGAAGATAAACCAATATGATCAGAATGCATATGAGTACCAATTAATAGCTTCACATTTTCATAAGACAAGCCAAACGAATTCATCTTGGACTCTAATAATTCTTGATATTCAATTCCATTAACACCACAATCGATCATGACATACCCGTCTTTGTCCTCAACGAAGTAAACATTCACATAACCAGGAGAGTTCCATGGAAGCTCCATTGGTATATGTATAATTCCGTGTTGTAGGTTAAAGTTTTTCAATTCTAAAATGTCAATAGCCAAGCACCAAAAGCTCCAAGTATCAATAAACCTGTCAAAAGAGATGCAATTATTAAATGTCTTGTCTGCATAGTTACATTCTACTTAAATATAAAACAATCCTAATTTTGAACTTTGTTCAAACTTTAGTAAATTTAATGATGACGATAACTATTATCATTTTTCTTGGGAACCCCTTGTATAAATGTAGTTATTATCTCGATTGGATAGAAACCCTATCTGGAAAGAGGTAATTTGAAAAAATTGACCATTATTGGCGGTGGACCAGCAGGATACGCTGCTGCACTTTACGCAAGCAATTTCAATTTGGAAACGACTCTTATTGAATCGGATACTCTTGGTGGAACCTGTTTAAACAGAGGCTGTATACCAGCAAAATATTGGTTGCATGTTGCCGAACTAAATCATGAAATTGAAACCTCCAGTGAATTTGGCATAGATATTAATGAGAAATCTATTAACTGGGCTAATACAGCTAAAAAAAGATATGAAATTGTTAATAAGCTTGTAGGTGGAATCGGTACATTACTTAACTCAAAAAAAGTAAATGTAATTGAAGGCTGGGGCTCTATTAAAGACAAAAACAATGTACTTGTTAAAAAAGCTGATGGTGAAGAAATAGTAATCGAATCTGATTTTATACTTCTTGCAACTGGTTCAAAACCTAGATCGCTCCCAAGTATTGAAATTGATAATGAGTTTACTATTACATCAGATACCGCATTGAATTGGGAGAAACCACCAAAGAAAGTCTGCGTTATAGGAGCAGGAGCTATTGGTTGTGAATTTGCAAGCCTTTTAAATGATTTGGATTCTGAGGTTGTAGTTGTTGAGCTGGATGGTGAAATTTTACCTGGTTTAGATAAACGAACATCTGGTGAGTTAAGAAAGCAACTTTCTAAAAGAGGAGTCAAATTTAAATTAGGTACATCTGTAGATTCAATTTCTAATAAATTAGTCAGCTTTTCTGACGGAGAAAGTGATACCTTCGACTGTGTTTTAGTTGCTGTAGGAAGAGAACCTCTAACTCAAAATATTGGACTTGAGGAAGTAGGTATAGAAGTTAATAAAGGATTTGTGAAAACTAACTTAGAAACATTACAAACAGAAATAGAAAATATTTATGCACTTGGTGATATTGTTGAAGGCACTCCACAATTAGCACATGTAGCGTTTGCAGAAGCAGTATGTGCTATAACTCATATTGCGACAGGTGAAAATAAGGCGGTTAATTACAACGCAATACCTTATGTTGTTTACACAAGGCCCGAGCTTGCTGAAGTAGGTGTTAATTCTGAAAAAGCAAAAGAGCTTGGAATGAAAATTAATCAATCTCAACATAGCTTTGTTGGCGTAGGTAGAGCAATGATTCAAAATCAAAATCAGGGATTAGCTAAAGTTTACTCAGAAGATAATGGTCCTATAGTAGGAGCAAGTGTATGTGGACCTGCAGCTGGTGAATTAATACATGAGTTAATGTATATGGTTGGTTGGGAAGCACTTCCAGATGAAGCATCAGAATTTATACATGCACATCCAACTTTGAGTGAAGCAATTGGTGAATCATTAATGAGTTTAAGCGGTAAGGGGTTACATTAACATGCAAATTGAAAAAATAACTAGACAAGGCTATTCAGCAACACTTTCAAAAGAAGTTTTGTGGGATATCTACAAATCTATGAAAACTCAAAGATTATTAGAGGATAGGTTGTTAAAAATGTACAAAGGTGGCCAGTTAAGTGGAGCAGTTTATCCTGGAATTGGCCAAGAAGCATGTATGGCGGGTATTGCTGCTGGTATGGATTCAAAAGATATATTCGGTGGAACACACAGAGATCTCGGTGTTCAAATTAAAAAAGGTGTAACTCTGAAAGAAATTGCATTAAATTTCTATGGTAAAAATGATGGTCCCTCCAAGGGACGAGATGGAAATAGCCACTTTGGTATTGTTGATAAAGGTACTTTGATGGTCGTTTCTCCACTCCCTGATTCAGCACCTGTAGCAGTTGGTTGGGCCTTAGCATCTCAGCAAAGTGGTTCTGGAGTAGTTGCTGTTGCAAACTGTGGCGAAGGAGCTACTGCAACTGGTACTTGGCATGAAAGTGTCAACATGGCAGCAGTGCTTAATCTACCTGTAGTTTTTACAGTGCAAAATAATCAGTTTGCTTACTCATCACCAAATGATACTGAATTCGGTACGCCTAATGTAGCTGATAGAGCGGCAGGCTATGGAATCCCAGCAAAGATTATTGATGGAAATGATATATATGAAGTAATAGATGCAATTCATCATTCATGTGAAGAAGCTAGGAAAGGTAACGGCCCCTCATTAATTGAATTAGTTACCTTTCGACATTATGGTCATGCAGGACATGATCCAGCTGAATACGTAAATGATGAAGTAAGAGATTTTTGGATGAAAAGGGATCCCATTGCAAGATTTGAGAGTTCTCTTTTAGAGGAAGGATTATTCACGACTGAACATTTTATAAACTTAACAGATGAGTTAGAAACCGAGATAAAAGAAACTTTAGATTGGGCAAAAAATCAGAATGATCCGGATCCAGAAAATGAGGAAACAGACATGTTTTCTTTAAGAACAACTCCAAAAATTGAAAATAGTGAAGACAATAAAAAAACAATGAATTTCATTGAAGCAATTACAAACGGATTAGACGAGTTAATGGAAAATGATGAAAATGTCTTCATGATGGGCGAAGATATTGGAGTTTTTGAAGGTGCGTTTAAAGCAACAAAAGGTCTTTTTGATAAATATGGGCCGTTTAGAGTTATAGATACATCAATCTCTGAGGGTGGATTTACAGGCGCAGCAGTTGGAGCAGCTCTTGCTGGTAAAAAGCCAATAGTAGAGTTGCAGTTTTATGATTTTGTATATCCTGCACTTGATCAGATAACAACCGAAGCAGCAAAATATCATTGGAAAGCTGGAAAAGCTGTTCCCATGGTTGTTAGAGGTCCAACAGGCGCAGGTACAAGATCTGGACCATTTCACTCTATAAGTCCTGAATCATTGTTAGCTCATCATCCTGGAATTAAGGTGGTTGCACCATCAAATCCATATGACGCAAAAGGACTATTGGTAGCTGCAGTTAATGATCCAAATCCAGTTATGTATTTAGAGCATAAAAAACTATATAGAAAACCTAACATAAAAATGGATGTGCCACTCGGGCTTTACGAAGTTGAAATTGGTAAAGGAAAAATTGTCAGAGAGGGTTCTGACTTAACAATTGTTACATGGTCGGGAATGGTATCAGTAGCAGAAGAAGCTGCTCAACAATTAGAAAAAGATGGTATATCTGTAGAGATTGTTGATATTAGAACAATTGTTCCACTTGATGAAGAAATTATTCTTAAATCTATAGAAAAAACTTCAAATTTGTGTGTATTACAAGAAGATGTTCCTTTTTCATCAGTGGCATCTGAAATTTCATCTATGGTAGCTGAAAAAGGTTTTTGGAGCTTAGATAATCCAATTGTTAAAGTTACACCTCCAAATACTCATATTCCTTTTGCTCCTGTGCTTGAGGATGCTTTTATACCAAGTGCTGAAAAGGTCATAAAAGCTATAAAAGAATTACAATAAAACTATGAGTCAAATTATAACTATGCCCCAATTGGGTGAAACGGTAACTGAAGGAACAATACTTCGCTGGCTAGTTCAGGTAGGTGACGAAGTAAAAGAAGATGATCCTATTTTAGAAATATCAACTGATAAAGTTGATACTGAAGTTCCATCTCCATTTACTGGTCAGGTAACATCTCTTCTAGTTGATGAAGGTGAAACGGTTGAAGTTGGCGCATCTCTTTTGGAGCTTAATGGAGAATCAAGTACTAGCTCTGTTAGCAAAGAGACATCGAACAAAGTAGAAACTGTCAGAGAGCCAGTCGAAGAAGTTGTTGAAGTGGACGTTGAAGAAGTTAGATCTTCGGTAATTGCTAAAAGTACCAATTTAAAGTTATCACCTGTTGTTCGAAAATTGGCATTTGAAAACAGTGTAGATCTTGAGCAAGTTACCGGTTCTGGATCAGGTGGAAGAATTACAAGAAAAGATATAGAGAGTTTTATAACTTCTGGAAATAAAACTGTTCAAAAACAAAAGGAAGTATCTGACAAACAAAAAGAAAAGAAAACACAAGCTGCCAAACCTTCAAGTGATGAAATTTCAAGATTAAGAAGAAGAATTGCAGAAAATATGGTTATGTCAAAGCAGACCTCAGCTCATGTAATGACCTCTGTAGAAGTTGACTATGAAAATATTGAAATGCTTAGAAGTAAGCACAAAAAATTATTTAAAGAAGAAAATGGTTTTTCTTTAACTTATCTTCCTTTTATATCTCTTGCTACGATATATGCCTTAAGAGAGTATCCAGTTGTAAATAGTTCATTTGATCTCAATAAAAATATTCACAGTTTTCACAACAACATTAATTTAGGTATAGCCGTTGATCTCAATCAAAACGGTTTATTAGTTGGAACTCTTCGTGAAGCAGATTCATTAAGCTTGAAAGGTTTAGCAAGAAAAATATCCGATACATCAGCAAAGTTAAGAGAAGGATCCTATGATTTGGACGATGTTTCTGGCAGCACATTTACCATTTCTAACAATGGTTCATTCAATTCATTCTTAACTTCTCCAATAATTAATCAGCCAAACGTAGCAATATTGTCTACTGAGTCAGTAAAAAAAAGACCAGTAGTTATAGAAACACAGGACGGTACTGATTCTATAGCAATTAGGCATACAGGAATGTTAAGTTTGACCTGGGATCATAGGGCGTTTGATGGATCAGTTGCGTTACTATTCTTAAATTCTATAAGAGAAAAATTAGAAAACTCTGACTGGTCACAGGAATTAAATTAGTTTGAGAAAATTAAATACAAGGTGGCTTGGTAAGCTTCCATATTCAGAAGCATATGACCTACAACTAGGTGTGCACAAATCTGTATCAAACAACTCAGACAATGATGACTATCTTTTATTACTTGAACATGACAATGTAATTACATCAGGAAGAACATCAAAAGAAGGCAATTTATTGGTTTCTCTAGATGATTTAGAAGAAATGAAAATAGATTATTTTGAGACGGATAGAGGCGGAGATATTACTTTTCACGGAGAAGGCCAATTGATTGGGTATCCAATTATTAGATTAGAAGATCCCAAAAAAGTTGTTCCATTTGTACGATTGATTGAGAACACTTTAATCGACTCTCTAAAAGAATTATCCATAGATTCATTTACTAAAGAACACGATACTGGGGTTTGGACTGAAAAAGGCAAGATTGCTTCAATAGGGATAAAAGTTAGTAAGTGGACAACGTATCATGGTTTTTCGTTAAATATATTTGATAAATTAGAAGGGTTCCAGCTCATAAATCCTTGTGGAAATGAATTAGAAAATATTACTTCAATTCAAAACTTTAATAATGAAGTTTCCTTTGAGGAAGTTTCAAAAATAGTGTCTAAAAATTTCTCAAAGTTATTTCAATATAAAGAAATTGATGAGCAATTTTCACAATTTACACCTAAACAACTTAAGTCAAAAAAAGAGTTCAATATTGACAAGATGGTTGCTGAGGGAGTTTTTAAACCGGCAAGTAAAGGAATTCCAATAACTATTAAAGGAGTTTTACCAAGTGAGCCAAAAAGACCTGAATGGATGAAGGTAAAAGCTAATTTAGGTAATGATTACAGATCTTTAAAAAACCTATTAAATAAACAAAAGCTAAATACAGTTTGTGAAGAGGCATCATGTCCTAATATATATGAATGTTGGTCTATGGGAACTGCAACATTTATGATTATGGGTGATGTTTGTACTAGAGCTTGTGGGTTTTGTGATGTAAAGACGGGAAAACCTGGAAGTTTAGATTGGGAAGAACCAAAAAGAGTAGCTGAAAGTGTTAATGCTATGGGACTTTCACATGCTGTAATCACTTCAGTCAATAGAGATGATTTAAACGATGGCGGTTCTTTATTTTTTGCGGAGACAATAAAAGAAGTAAAAAAAATAAATAACGGTTGTGATATTGAAGTTTTGATACCTGATTTTAAAGGTGATAGATCTGCAATCAACAATATCATTGAAGCCTCGCCAGAGGTAATCAATCATAATCTTGAAACTGTACCAAGGTTACAAAGAGAGATACGAACATCTGCATCATACGGAAGGTCTTTATCATTATTACACTATGTAAAATCCCAAGGTTTTGAAGGTAAAACAAAAACAGGTTTAATTGTTGGGATGGGTGAAAGCATGGAAGAAGTAGTCTCTGTGTTAAGAGATATTTCAAAATTAGATGTTGATATTGTAACAATCGGGCAATACTTGCGTCCTACTGCAAAGCATCGACCTATAGATAGATATGCACCCCAAGAAGAATTTGAAAATTATAAAATCATTGGAGAGTCTTTCGGAATACCGCATGTAGAGTCTGGTCCTTTAGTTAGATCTTCATACCACGCAAAAGATTCCTTTGCGTCTGTATAGAATCTTATATACTTAAAGCAATGTTTGATAAAGTAACAAAATCAATTCGAGTCATATCTGCGGCTGCTGTTGAAAGGGCAAATTCTGGACATCCAGGAATGCCTATGGGCATGGCAGAAGTGGGTACAGTTTTATTTAAAAATGCTTTAAAAATTTCAAACAAGCAACCTAATTGGATTAACAGGGATAGGTTTGTTTTAAGTGCTGGTCATGGTTCGATGTTACTTTATAGCTTGCTTCACTTCAATAATTTTGATATCTCTATAGAAGATATCAAGCAATTTAGGCAACTAGATTCAAAAACTGCTGGACATCCTGAAGTTGAAACATCTTTAGGTATAGATATTACTACAGGACCTCTTGGTCAAGGATTTGCTACCGGAGTTGGTCTTGCTTTAGCTGAGTCCTATTTATCTGAAGTTTTAGGAAAAGATATTGTAGATCATTATGTATATGGAATTGTCTCTGATGGAGATTTGATGGAAGGGATATCTTTTGAAGCTGCAGAATTAGCTGGGGTATGGAAATTAGGAAAACTTATTTATATATTTGATAACAACAATATTTCTATAGATGGCAATGTTGATAAAGTGTCTATTACGGATCAAAAGAAAAAATTCGAATCTTTTGGATGGCAAGTTTTGGAAGTTGATGGACATAATGAAATTGAAATTAAAAATGCTATAGATTCATCAAAAGAAGAACCAAATAAACCCTCATTAATTATAGCAAAAAGTACTATTGGAAAATTTGCACCAAATAAGCAAAATACCAGCTCAATACATGGAGCTCCCTTAGGAAATGAAGAAATGGAATTATTTTTTGGTGAAATTGGTTGGGAGGGTGATCCTTTCGAGCATAGTGGTGATGTCTATGATTATTTTGCTGAAAAAAGATTAGAGGATGATAAATCTTTTGAAAAATGGAATTTGAATTTAGAGAGTAAATTAAAAAGTGATGATTCTTTTAAAAAATTATGGGAACAGTTTGTAAAAAATGAATTAAATTTTCCAGAAAATTCTGAAATTCAAGAAGCGGCTACACGTGTTACTGGTGGTAATTATTTAAAGTTAATTGGTTTGGAAAATAAATTTGTTTTAGGGGGGTCAGCTGATCTCGCAGCGTCAACTAAACAAATAATTAGTGAAAAATCATATACAAGTGAAAATAGAAGTGGACAAAATATAGAGTTTGGCATTAGAGAACACAGTATGGCAGCAGTAGTTAATGGAATAAGCCTACATAGTAATTTATTTTCTTTTGGTTCTACTTTTTTGGTTTTTTCAGACTACATGCGTCCAAGTATCAGGCTAGCCTCATTGATGAATTTAAATTCTGCATATATTTTTACTCATGATTCAATTTATCTTGGAGAAGACGGCCCAACACATCAGCCAGTAGAACACCTTATGTCTTTGAGGCTAATTCCTGGACTAGATGTTATTAGACCTTCTAACAGTGTTGAAACAATTTACGCATATAAGTATTTATTTTCCAATACAAAAAATCCTAAAGCTCTATCATTGACAAGACAAAATTTAAAATTTTTAGATTACGATGTCGATTATTCAGATTTTCTAAATGGTGGTTTTGTAATTTCTGAAGGGGAAGATTTAACTCTTTTCGCATCAGGCTCTGAAGTGAATTTAGCATTAGAAATAAAAGAAACTCTTAAAGAATTTTCAGTTCAAGTCGTGAGTGTTCCAATACTAAATAAATTAACTCCTGAAATATCTAAGTCGCTAAATAAAAATAAACTCACCTTTACCCTTGAGTTAGGAAGGGCATCAGGATGGTCAGATTATATTGGTGATATAACAGAATCTTTCAGCGTGCAGACATTTGGTAAATCTGCACCAGAAGAAGATTTAGCTGAATTTTTTAAGGTCAATGCTGATTCAATTGGAAAAAAGATCAGAAACTATCTTGGCTAACAGCCTGTATAAGATTTCATTTCGGATTTAGTTCTTGCCCCAGCGACACCATCTGGAATTAATCCAACTTTTCTTTGAAAGGCTTTAATCGCCTCTCTGGTATAAGATCCCATTTTTCCATCAATAATTCCTGGATTAAAGCCGTTATTTGCTAAATACGTTTGAACATCAGCAATAGAGTCAAGTTTTGCTGACCTATTATCCCTCGCTTTGCAAAAATTTTCACTTTTACAGCCTGTGTAAGCTCTCATTGCAGATTTAGTTTTATTTCCAGCTATGCCATCCGCTAAAAGTCCATTTTCTTTTTGGAAGGAAATAATTGCGTTTTTAGTTTTTGGACCAGATTGACCATCGATAGGTCCCGGATTAAACCCATTGTTGGAAAGAAATTGTTGGATGTCTAAAGTAGAATTGATTACTAGAGAACTGTTATCTTGGGGTATACAAGCATCATTACCTGCATTTGGGTTTGAGACAGCTGTTGATGACACTTCAGTTACTTCTCCACCATTTGCTATCCAGCCTGCTTGGAACGGATTAACATCAAAAACTGAGGTTGGAACAAGTGACTTTTCAATCAATTTATTTACAATATATGAAACTTCTCCAATTGTTACTTTTCGACTTGGACAAAATTTATCGCTTAAGTCACTACATGTCGGTATTACATCATTTGCGGCAAGAACATTTATCTCATTTGTCCATCTACTTGCACCTTCATCAGAATACTT
>Ga0163109_10002418_pt1 | contig 14596 bp, 10 predicted proteins | sample CRUFie1St13metaG_FD_108704 | JGI IMG/M metagenome (GOLD analysis project Ga0163109, IMG submission 108704) | Marine microbial communities from the Costa Rica Dome - CRUD Field 142mm St13 metaG | ecosystem: Environmental > Aquatic > Marine > Oceanic > Photic zone | place: Costa Rica: the Eastern... | reverse complement strand
TTTTATAACGGAATAAACTTTGAGTCGGGCACCCCACTCACCGGGACCTATAAGTTCAATTCCTATCGACTGACGTATCGATACAACTTTGTACATGAACCTACTTTGGTATTTGGGCTTGGTGTGACTGCGAAAATTCGAGATGCAAACATTATTCTCGCTTCCGTAGATGAAAGTGTAGAACGAACAAGTTTTGGACTCGTCCCTCTACCCAATTTTTATATCTGGTGGGAATATCTTGGAGACTTGGGCCTGCTCTTCGAAGGAGATGCGTATGCCGGACCGGGCGGTCGCGCTATCGACGTTCAAATTGCCGCAACATACGAGGCGATCGAAGACCTCAACTTTCGATTGGGATATCGAATTCTAGAGGGCGGCGCCGATAATAAAAGAGTGTATGGCTTCGCGCTCTTTCATTACGCCGCTGCGGGAGTCACCTACTCTTTCTAGAAAGAGCCCTGCAGAACAAAACCAGTTTGTTCTTCGGTAGCTATCAAACCCGCACTGAAGGTTGAGAAAAATTCTGATTCCTCTTTGGGTTCTCGTGAGTCGGAGAACTTTTTACGGGAATGTTTCTTGTCCAGATAATCCTGCCAATATCTCTCGGTGGCATGTGGTTCTCGAAACGCGGTAATTGCGAGGTAGCCAAAAGCAAGGCCGAATGTAGCTGCAGAGACTTGCAGGCCTAAAATTTCTTCTTGCGCGCTACTGGAATCTTCAGGTTGCTGTTCTTGGATGGCACGTTGAAAAAATGGGATGGCTGCGAAGGATGCCGCACTAAAGACTATTGACGTAATCGCGTGCGTAAGACGTATCGCTTTATTGTCACGAGCATAAGACGCAAGTATTTCTTCGGCTCTCTTCACTTTCTTACTAATTTGGTTCGGTGTATCTATCGGCATCCTATTTAACCTCAAAATATCCATTTTCGGCCCCTGCTGCATAAAGCCAACAATCAGGTTGCCGAGCGCAGCAAAACCACCAGTAGCCGCTGCGGTTTTCCCGACAACTGGGTCAACCAAACCCGTAGATATTGCTGCCCCTAAGCCGAACGCAAGTCCAAGACCACCATGCAATCCAAAGCGGAAGCTTTCCTCATTGTAAACTCTAAGCTTCATGCGATTGTTGTCATCTGTGTAATCATAATAAATCCTGAAGTCGAAATGGACTGAAAGCTTATAGTAAGCATCTGCAAGAGAATTCAGATTCGCAACGAGCTCCACATCTTCATTTCCAGAGGACTCTTTTGTCGTGAGACGCACTATTTCCTTACGCGAAAATCTTGGACCCTTCTGTAACTCACTTTCAAAGAAGCCGGTTTGCGCAAACGATGACTCAGGAGCGACCCCAGTCATCAAGATGATCGCGGAGAATCGACACAAAAATCTCACACTCAATGCTCTCACATCTATTAAGCCACAACAACAAGTTCTTAAACGTCTTTACCGTCACCGAGATTGGTAAGCGGTCGCATTCTTGAGGGTGGCGCAGACAACGAAAGGGTGTACGGGTTCGCGCTATTTCACTATGCCGCTGTGGGAGCAACCTACTCCTTTTAGAGGTTTATTGAGAACAATTCACGCCAAGAGTCTCTTTGGTCACCGAGTTTCCTAAAAAATATTCAAGAGCACTGCTGACTAAGATCATCAGATTTTTGAGTTCAGACCCTCAAGAGCGTTCGTTTAGCACCATATTGTTTTCTATAAACTAGTCTCTCCTAACAAATTGCGGACGAAAGAACGCATATTTTGAATGGCTGTGGCATTTCTAGCTCATCACCTTGATGTCACAAGCAAGATAAAGCTCGCACTGTATAAAAAGAAATTATTTTTTCTAAAGGAGTATCACTATGACTAAACCTATAAGTACATCAACCCCTACAAGCACACCGGTATCTAACAATGTACCGGCCCCAGCACCAAACCCTAGCGAACAATCTAGTCCGCAAGTTGCTAATCCAGACATTCTAAAGGAGTATCGGCAAGACTTATATCAAAGAGCAGATCAACGAAACGATTCTTGGCAAGAACGACTAGGTTTCACGTCTCCGATGAATGCTGCGGCGCGGCAGGTCGCGGCAAATGAAGCTGTGTGCAAAGGAACGACCGCTCAGCGACTCTACGAAATGAATCAAGCGGGCGAACCATTGCCACGTGAAGCAAGAGACATTGTGGACGATTGTGATGGCAGACTGACTTGCGCAACAGATACTATCTGTGGAGAACAGCGTCGCAGAAATGTAGAAACAATCACTGAAAGCTTCAACTATGGAATCACAGATGAGGAAACACAGGCAGCTCACGAACAAAACGTACAAGAGGTGTATGAGTCTCACGCTTGGTTAGACGAGTTCGGTCTCGATCGCGTCGAAGACGAATCAGTGAAGGCTGAAATCACTGAATTTGGGGTTCGGCACGAAGTCCTCGAACCCCAGGATTAAGTGCGCAGGCAAAAGCTGTCGCACCGAAGTAGTGTGACACCTTTCACATCGTGGAAAGCACCAAGTGCGCACCTTTGTGATCAAAGGCACAGAAACTTCATGTCCATAATCATAACTTTTGATGATTTTTCGGGAAGTTCGTAAAACTTTCTAGTAAACAACATCAAGTCGTCACAAATGGCCTGGTTAAACACACGTATTCGCATGGGAATGAGAAATCTTGGTGTGACACAAATACCTCACAAGCACATGAACATTGGCAAAACCAGCCTCCTGGTGATGACGGTCACTACGTTTGTTATGACGATGCAGAGCTCGGACGTGTCGGCTCAAGGCTTTGATCTTGGAACTTCGCTCACGGAAACCTCCAAGTCAGAAATACGCATGGCTATCTTGCAGAGCGATGCCATTTTGAGGCAACTCACACCAGCCCTCGAACGCAAGATGGTTCAAGATGCACCAGATCAAGATGCCGAGGAATGCATGGGAAGTTTCATCCCCGGCCGATACGCAGATGTCGCTCCCGACGGTGGACCGTGTATCGCTCCTTTCCCGACCATAACCGAGGTAGAGCGCTGGCAGCCGCAATCACGCCCAAAAACAAAAATGGTCGACAAGCTCAATCTGAAAGTGGAGATTTCGAACCCCTTACTGAAAAATCCCCGAGAAGCGTTAAAAGGCGCAGAGCTTACCTTCTTACCGGAACATGATCTTTCGTTTCAACAGCTTGCTCAGGCACCCCAATATTACCAGGAGAATGAAACTCGATATGGCGACTCACCAGGCTTTGCCTTCATCATGGAGGTACCTGATCTTCACATTGCAGCAGATGTCGACGTCACAGTCATTTTCGAACAAGACAAGCAAAAGTCAAAACTAGTTTCTACCTACGAAAATCGAAGTGATATCCCAGAAGAGTATCAGGACCACGCCGTCGAAATCACGAAAGACGGCGAGATTCACTGGGAGGTATACGAAGCGGTCTCGACTACCGCAAGCCGAATAGAACTCTACATCAATACTTTGCTCAACATCAAAAACTTCTCGATTGAGGGCGTTAGCCTTTATGGATTTGTTCGACCATATTTAGATGAAGCAGGACAGGTTCAAATTGAAGTCCAAATCATACAAAGCAAGGTTCATAATCTCGCTGCGACGAAAATCGAAGGCACAGCAAGTTTTATAGCTGAACCGAAAGATAGCTCCAAGAATGATTGGCATATAAGCCTTCCAATCAGTACCTCATCCAGCAGAAACAAAGATGCCTTAACTCTCTTTGATGAAGCGCTGAATAGAATAGCTACTTTGTTTCGCGAAAAAGCGATGGAAGTCGATTGGATTGCCGATAAAGTAGAAGCCGTAGCAAATCCAACCACCTCTGTGTTGTGCTCTCTGCTAACGCTAACCCAAGATACAAATCGCGCAAGTCATCGTGACGACTGCAGAGAGAAACTGCATCTCGACATCGATCTGAGCGGCCTCATTTCAAGCCTCAAAAACCCAAACGTAAAGGACTCTCTTCTTTCCGTTTTAGAGACCCAATTACGCAATAATCTGAACAACTCTGTATTCTCTGACGCAATCAAGACCCCTTTGGCGAGTGTCTTTTTAACCAGTGCCCGTACACGAAGCGCTGGAACAACCACCAAAGCAGAAACGGAGCTCGCTTCGTTGTCGGTTTGGGGTGAAAATCCTTTCGATGAGGAAGAAACGCGTAACCCGGGCAACTATCGCCCATTCGAAATGGAAATGACCGCCGATGTTGAGCTAAGTACTCTAGGAAGCGGTGATACTTGTGCAGATGATTTACAAACACCGTTTTCCCGGGGCGAAACAGTTGTATATCAGCCATCCTTTGATGACGTGCCCAGCAATTATAGTATCGAAAACCTGTCTGACGCTGATGATTCACCCATGCTTTCTAAGAACGAAATCAAAGAACTCGTCGCCCAGGCTGACTCCGCTCCTTTATACAATCAAGAAGAACCAGCAGCCCAAGTTGCAGTCCCATTTGGATTATTTGCCAACGGCATTTATCACCACGCAAAACAGGGGCAGTTGTGTCAGACCATACCAGTGCCAGTGGACACGCCGAGCGGAACTGTCACAGTTCAAACTCGGCTGAGGCCTGCAGGAGCACCTCGGGTAACAAAAGGTGCTTACACGCCGATTCGACCGATGACTTTGCGAGAAGCGACATTTATTCTGGATGCCCGTGCGACGTTTTTGGAGTCAATCGGCGAATACGCTGCTTTCATGCCCTTGGTGGTTCATCGAAGCCCAGATTACGACCAAGCGCAAATGCAGCTCGCTCATAGTGCTCCCGTGACTGCGATTCAAGTGGATCTCCCCTACAACATTAATGGTAATTCCCCCGGACCGGGTTCCTCAATCAGTATCAATGGTACGGGCTTGCTGTCGGTCTTCCTCGAACCGGCCACGAACTGCACAAACGACCACGTTGAATTCGAGATCAAAGCGATTATCTTTTCCCAGATTGCCGGCAACGTAACGATCTCGAGTGCTTTTGGTTCCACCACCCAGCCTGTGACTCCCACTAATCCCTTGGGTCAAACCGCCACCGACCGCATCAATCGAGATCTTTACGAAGATTATTACCGACCGACCTACGAGTTGATGCGTCGACCAGAATATGTGTGCGGATTTCCAAGTAACGACCACCTTTACAGCGTTAGGACTCTGCCACACGCAGATTCCCGAATTGATCTTGGTTTCAAGGCAACACTGGTAGATGAGCTTGGTCTGAGCCTACACTTGTCCAATTTCACCATTCACGAAAACTACTTGCTTGGTGATGCAACGTTCACTTCACAATGCTCACGCGGGCCGGTGAATCAGACTGCGCCAAACCATAATCAGCAATTCTGTCTCGATTTCGGCACACAGACCAATGAAATCATACCAGGTGCACGGGATTATCAATCAGAAAATGAGTTCATCAATAGCGTCATTGAGATGAACGAAGTTCTTCACAGTCAGTGGGCAGCTGCTATTCAAGCCGAGTATGGCTACGAAGCGGTCCAAGCATTCCAGAATTGGTTGGAAGCTCAGATTCTGGTCGGGCCTTTCCTTGCCGAAGAACTCACTGACAAATTCCTCTACGAATTTCAGTGGAGTTATCAGACCAGGGCAACACAGAATTGGGTCAGCCATTACAACCCCGCTCAATAACGCTGCCACATTCCCTAAAACCTCTCTTAATCAACTCAAATCAACCCGCTCCTTGTCGACCTCTGTTCTCTACGCTCTGATCCTCCCATGCAGAGCTCGGGTTCTAAGTATCGGTAAGTAATGAAAAAAAGACCAGAACCAGAAATACCTTGCGGAACAGTTCTTTATTATGTTATTTCAATAATTGTTGAAATGATTGAATCTATAAAGAATAGCTCTTCAGGCTCACATCTGGGGGGGGAATGCATTTCTGCTGAGCATACATCCCACGATCATGAGCCTCGACCCGCTCGAGTCATACAGCGAACCGCTGAGATGTTTCGAGCGCTTGGCGATATATCCCGCTTGAGGATGATGGAGCTTCTCTACGATGGACGACATTGTGTATCAGAGCTCGCTCAGGAAACCGGTGAGTCTATGTCTACGATATCCCAGCGCCTCAAGATTCTTTCGCAGGCTGGCCTTGTGAGCCGAGAACGCGACGGGAAACACATATACTACGCCCTCAACGATCATCATGTTTTCGAGCTTCTCGAAAACGCGTTCGAACACACCACCGAGCACAACCTTCAGACTTAAAGGAGACAATTATGACTGAGCCATGTAACGAACACGTAAATCACGACCACCTGCACGGGGAAAATTGTGGGCACACCGCGATCAGACATAAAGATCACATTGATTATTTGCATGATGGACATCTGCACCATCCTCACGACGGACATGTGGACGAGCACCGCCTTGAGGTCAATGATACGAATCCAGACCATTGCACACCAGACCACGCATGTTCCGGACATGATAGCGACCATATTCATGGTCCCGGATGCGGTCACGAAGCCGTGCCCCATGGCGACCATGTCGACTATCTAGTGGATGGGCATTTACACCACCCTCACGGCGACCATTGCGACAACCACGGTCCTGTTTCCGTCCTGTAAATGACGCGTTCAGTTTACGCAGCCAATAAAACCATGTTTTTCTAATACTTTACGGACGAAAACTCAAAGTCAGACCACGACGGACTAATTTCTGTTTTTCCGCTCATTTCCTTATTGATATTGAGTTTCAATTTCAATAGGCTCTCTTCGTGAATTTTTATAACAGCGTGGCACAAAAAGAATCGAGTGTTCACGCGATGTCCTCTTCGCTGGATCCACCAGGATCAGCAAGACTACGATTCTGCCACCGTAGGCTAGCCGTACTGCTCGTATTGGCGGTGTTCCTCGCTCAAGAAGAAACACAGGTCATTACACTAAGAGTCCTTTCGGACGCTTATTGGCAAGTTACCGCCTACGTCGCATGCACGCTTGCGTTGTTCTACCAACTATCCTCCACTTTTGCTAGTAGCGATAGGCTAAAATCTTTGCTCAATAAGGGAACCAAATATCAAGTTGGGCTCGCCGCTTGCATGGGCGCTCTTCCTGGCTGCGGGGGCGCGATCATTGTTGTCACGCAATTTGTGAGGGGGCAACTGAGCTTTGGTTCCGTTGTCGCTGTGTTGGTCGCGACCATGGGTGATGCTTCTTTTTTACTCCTCTCGGTCACGCCTACAAGTGGCTTACTCATCTTGACGGTCTCCCTTTTCGTCGGCATTGCCTACGGAATCGCTATCGATGCCTTTCATGGTGAGGATTACATGAGGCCTTCGGACTCCTCAGAAAGACAGGCCGAATCTCTCAAATCATCGAGGTCACCCTACTCATTCAGGTCCTTGTATGATGGGCCACTCTGGAAAGCTCTTGTCATCCCGACCGGCATAATCGCCTTATTGCTCTCGTTTCAGGTCGACTTAGACGCTATGCCTTTCGTTCCAACGGGAGCAACGAGGTTTCTGGGTGCAACAATAATGCTGCTTTCTCTGCTGCTTTGGTCCATCGGTTTTAGACATACGAAGGCGCCCGATTGCAGTGCTGCGGACGATAAAAGGTCAACCATGGGCTTATTCCATCGGGTCGCTCATGAGACGAACTTTGTCACTTGTTGGGTCGTCCTGAGTTTTCTAGCTTTTGAACTGACCGTCCATTTTACCCAAATCGACCTGGCACACCAATTTGCCCAAATGCAAAATATGACGATCGTACTGGCGATTGCTCTTGGACTTATACCGGGTTGTGGACCTCAGATTATGGTCGCGGCACTCTATATCGGTGGAGTGATACCAATGTCGGCCCAACTCGGTAATTCTATCAGTAATGATGGAGACGCTCTCTTCCCAGCCATCGCCCTCGCCCCAAAAGTCGCTCTACTGGCTACCTTGTATACGACGATTCCCGCCATTGTCGTCGCTTTTTCGTACCGTTTTTTCCTCGAATAAGACCTCTGCAACGCCAGAAACTTCAGATTAGCACAGTAATACACAGGCACAGGCCTGGAATATTGGCAGATCCCAAAACCGATTCTTGTACCATCTGTCAGAGTCAATTCGCCCGCACAAACTCGCATGGTATTTGAGCACGAGCTCGTATCATTCGGGTCACAAGCTTAGGGAAAAATTACTCGGCCAAGTTCGCAGCTACCACGCGGTCGACAGCTGAGAGTCTCACAAACCCAATCCGACGAGTACTCGTAATCAATTCCACGGGGGGCATGAGAAGAGGCGCTTGTCAGGACACATTCATGACCTGCGGCGGCATTGCCTCATAATCAGCTGGCTCCAGTTGATACTCAAGGTCTTCTTTGTTTTGCGCCGAGCCTTCGGCCTGAGTAAAGGTGTAGTTCGCAAAATCTTTGCACCACTGCTCGTTTACGTTGAGGCACTCAACCGGGTATATGTTCCCACCCCACTCTTTCGCATCATTGACGAGTTCATGCCCCAGTTCGTCGGTGGTTTCCAGGCAGTCGGCGACAAAGCTGGGAGAGTACACCATGATTTCTTTATTTCCTTCGCGGATAAAGCGTTGAACAACATCCTCCGTATACGGAGTAATCCACTCCTCACTCCCGAAACGGCTCTGGAAAGTCATGACCGCCTGTTCAGGCTTCAAGTGCTCAAGCTTTTGAGTGATGAGTCTGAACGTCTCATAACAGTGCCGATAGTAATCATCCCCTTTTCGTACGACTCTCCTTTTCTGCATCCCGTGGAAAGAAAGCATGAGTCTATCAATTTCTATGCCTTGGGAACGAAGCTCTAGAATCTTCGCGTCGATTTGTTTTACCGAATTGTCGATAAAGGCATGAGTCCGATGGAAATTAGTGATGACTTCAAAGGTGGGGATTTTAACTCGTTTTGAAAGTTCTTTACCTAAAGCATCTACCCCGGAGGCAATCGTACTTTCTGAATATTGAGGAAACATCGGGATGACCATCAATTTCGTAGCCCCGACCCCATTTTTGAGGTCGGCCTCCCAACTGTCATACACCTCATGAACGAAAGGCGGAGAAAGAAGAAAGGCGTGGTTAACTTCCACATAGCCATTCGGATCTATATGCTTCAACTCCTTGCGTACCTGCTCTGTGAAATCTGCCGTATTCGTTATCAGTGGGAAGCTAGAACCATCCCAAATTCGCTCGTAAAGCTTTGCCGATTTTTTTGGACGAAACGGCAATACAAAGCAGTTTAGTATGACTTTCCAAACCCAAGGATTGATATCGATGACGCGCGGATCTCCGAGGAATTCGCGTAGATATTTTCTCAGGGCCTTCGGGGTAGGTTCTTCCGGAGAGCCCAGCTGAACAAACACAACTTTCGTCTTACGCTTAGGTGGGGTAAACACAAGCGGAAAATAGAACCATCTATCTCAATATTCCAACATTATTTTCAACGGGTCGCATTTCAAGTCAGTGATTCCGCTCGAACACGATGACGAATCGGTCAAGTGGCCGTCCTTCGCAAGAAACATTTAGACTCCTCCGCGAGAACGAGCCTCACGCGAAGCTTTTGCCGTGAAAACGACTCGTTTAAGCTTCTCCTCCGTAGCGACCTTCGTCATGGCGTGAGACTAAACGCGACATGCACTCATCAAAATTCCAGCGAGGTATTCAAAATTCGTGTAATTTTTACCGCTATGAGTGTGCCTCACTCGACAGCCTGATTTCAGTCACGATGGGAACGGCGAAATCCAAAGAGTAGTTCTCTAAACAGCTGCAAGGAACCCGCTAACTTTCATTTAATCCGTTTCAGGCTTAGGTATCTCGCAGGTATTCACGCCAAAGGCCTTGTATGTCATGCAGGTTCCACTGGCGGCATTGAATAACAAAACACCCCCTACTCCCGCGAGAACGTAGGCATATGGTGTTGCGCCGACAACAAACGGTGCAGGCAGAAGCACAAGTGATATCAGTAAGCGAAGAATTCTCTCTGCCTTGTTTTGATTGGTCTCAAACATAATTATTCCTTAGTAAGAAGTAGAATTAGAGTGGTCGTATCACTTGAAAATACGACTGTCTACGGCTCGTAAACCATCTTGCTCAAAGGCAACTGTGTGAGCGCAACTCATGTCTACCTGCAGGCTCTCTTATGAACAAACGGCCAGAAAAACATCTTTATTGTATGTGCTTGGCCCCTTTGCCCTTCACACCCCGGGCTTTGGATTCAGCGCTGCGAATTCAATCCGGAGAATGATTCAAGTACCCGCAAACGTTTTATTTTCCCGATATACGCCTGCTCATAACGCTCAAATCACAATTTTTCAGTGCGAGGTTTCTTTGTCTCAAGATCATGAAATTCGTGGGCTTTAGTCACAACTACCCAAGATGAATCACTTAGTTCATGCCCGAATTTAATCCGGGGAAAGAGACTATAACTATGAATATTGTTACAAAACGCTTTTTAGTACTGAACCTATCCCTCGCTGCGGCATTGGCTGCGTGTGGAGGCGAACCTGTCGAACTTGAAACCATTCAAGAAGAGTTGCGGATATCGACCACCGCACCGACCTCTCGCCGTGTATCGCCCTCGCAGGGCGTGCGAATGAATTATCGGAATCTCTCACCCTCCGATAAAGTGGCAATGTTTCGAATCAATGATTTTACCGACCTTCGCGCCATGATTATTGAAGCACTCCGGGCGCAAGGCACTCTTTCTGGCCGATGGTCCAACGAAACATTGTGGACAAACACCAACGGATGCCATCGCCGAAGCCTTCGTTTCGTAGACCTTTACCGAAGTATTCCTCTAAATTATCAGAACCTTGACATTACTATTCTCCCACTAGGCACGAACCGGGTTCGCTTCAGTATCGACGCGCCGAATGCGGTCCTCGGTGGTACGCTTGAATATAAACGTACGAAACTAGACGAGCCTGACTGGTACTGTGTTGGATTTAACCAGGACGCCTACAACCGTTCCATCGCCACCCTTCAAGGTTTTAGTGCGGTCATGGATGCCAAACTCGACATTCACGATAACAGCTTACGGATTGAAAATGTCGATATGGCTCTAGGTTGGATAGACAATATAGACATTAATACAACCAGCTCCGGCGGTCTTGAGGCTGGAATTCTGAGTTCTATTTTTTCCTTCTTCCATGTTCTCGAATGGAATGAACTCGTTTCGGTCTACATGAATGCTTTAGCGGAGCAAAATGGAATCCGTGGAAAAATTCAAGCAGCGTTCAATCAAGTAGTCGGCTCCGTGGTGAGCATCGAACATGACACTGAGTCCTCGGGTGTCTCATTGCGAGCAAACCTCACGGGCCTGAATTCCTCCTACTCCGCACAATCCATCACCACCGAAATTAGGTACGATATTGAAAGCACCCAACGCACCGACTGCACCAGCGAACTGTCTTTTATCCCATCTAACACGTACGGAGTCCCGAGCTATACGAACCATGACATCGACCTCATTCTGCCTCGACACGCGATTGATGAAGCACTGTATTCCTTTATTCGCGCGAACACGACTCTTTGTCGCAGTGTCCCCTTCATGGGTCATACTCTTGAAATTCAACCGTCAGGCCAGATGAGAAGTCGTGCGGGCTTTACCGACAATAGTGAAACCGCGTTTATCTTTACTTTGCCCTTCGCTATCATCAAGGGTTCAAATCAAGTAGGGGCTCTCAACATCGAAGCTCAGTTCATCCTGCAACTTGACGGGGAGAACAATCTCGTAATTAGCACCAGCGGAACCCCAGAAATAACCTACCTGAGTGGCTCGATTTCCATGGGCGGATTCCCCGTGGATTTGGCTGACATTCGTACTCTTTTACAAAACGCAGTGGATACGATGTTCGCTGGTGCTGGATTTGCGGTTCGCCTCCTTCCGGGGATGTTTGAACTCGATCAAGTCAACCATCGCATTCGTATTGAGGATATCATTCAGCGACAGGGACGAGTCATTGTATCCCTAGAGGCATCATTTAGCGGGACAGGTACTGTGCCCAGTTTGCCCGGCGGTGGCGGCTCCCGCCCTGGGAAAGGTCTGGATTTAGACGAATTACCAGAAATCACGATTGATATCGATAAAGATGGAGATGTCATTTCAGAGGATGACTCCGATAATGGTCAAGGTAATAGCACCGAACCCGATATTCCGAGCAAAGAGGCGCCGATTCTCTAAGGCCACGGGCAGTGCTTCGCGCGCTACTCTGTATATTGAAAAGCGCCGGACCCACTTCCCTCTTCAAAACCTACCGCGACACGTGCCCAATAAGTAAGCAAGAGAAGATGTACCCACCGGTCAAACAACTCATAAACTCTGGAAAGGCACGCTCTTGTGTCAGTTCGGAGCTATTTGCTGCAGCCCTACAAACTACACCCGTCTAGGTTATTACGAACCTCGGGCATCCCATTTGAAATAGAAATTAGAAGAATCCGAATACCTTCACAGTCCAAAGACGGATTGTCGCTGATGCTCCCTGATATCGAGGTGAGGTTGATGAGGCCTAGCACCGAGGCGAGAGTAGCATTACCTTGAACCAAAACTTCCCCTTCAACCCGATTGATACGATTCAAGCCCTGCAAGCTTTCGAGCTTATCATTTTGGCTAATCGTAAAGTGCGTCGTGACGAAGGTAAGGCCTGTCAAATCAATCGTCGTGAGTGCTTTGTTATCCGCAAACGTCAAATAGCCTTCTGAGCTATCATCCGAAAATATCATAACTAACTTAGGTGCTCGAAATTCGTTCAATCGCTCATTTCTGCTTACCTCGACAAGAGAAGCATTGCCTATTCCTCCTAAGTCTACTCGGCGTAATTGAGCATTTTGGACAACACGCACTGCCGAATTGGAACCCCCTGCACTTGCATTCGAAAAATCAATCTCCCTAACACTCGTATTCGCCATCTGGAATCCATCGTACTCAGACAAGTTCGGTGCAGTGAAGGATGCTAACGTCATGCAATTCGCAACAACCAGGGAACCGTTAACACCCTTTAGAGCGGGTAACGAAACACTTTGCAATGCCGAGTTAGAATCTATCAATAGCGTTCCGCTAACGGCGCCGGCTCCCTCCCCGGTATACATGAGACGTGGAAGATCTATCGTCGTAAGCGGCAGATTGTTCCTAATTGTTAGCTGACCACCTATAAACTCGATGTTCGGGAGAGCCAACGTTCCCAGCGCCATGCAATTCGCAACCGTCAGGGAACCGGATTCGTTGATACTCTTTAGAGCGGGTAACGAAACACTTTGCAATGCCGAGTTAGAATCTATCAATAACGTCCCATCGAGACCGCCGGACCCTCCCCCCGTCGCGATAAGAGCAGGAAACTCTATCGTCGAGAGCTGGGGATTATTCGTAATTGTTAATCGACCACCAATGGATTCAATATTCTTTAAAAAGCTCAGTTCGGTGAGTTCTGTACCTTGAATCGTAAGATTTCCTGTAATCGTTTTGAGAGACAAATCGCCGCTAGGTCCCGACGTGACACCAGAAATTGTCAAATCCGCAACACCCTCTGCGTTTGCAATCTTCGCCCAGTCTTCGTTCGACTTGATAAGAAAGTTACATCTCACTGGCTGAGTGTCGCCGGGCTCTTTAAGGGCAGAGATTTTCGCGCTCGGCCAGCGTCTTTGTAGCGACCCGCTCAAACAGCCTAACTCGCTATTCTGAGAGATGACCGTTATCGACTCCACGGTCGCCAACGATTGAAACCCAGAGACAGATGAAAGGTTCGGCGCAGTAATCAAGATCTCCTTCACGGACTCCAGCGCATTGAATCCTTCGATATTCGTCAGGCCATCACCACCGGTAATCGTCAAGCGGTCTACAGACTTCAATGACGGCAAGTCAGCAATAATATCTTCAGGCGGCGTCACCGCAAAGTTCAGAGTCAACTGCGATAGCTGGGGCTCTCCATCCTCTACCGCTGGTAAGGTACGAAGGCTCGTACTGCCAGGTCGTTCAGTCAAAGATTTCACCACTCGAAGATTTTTTAGACCCGTCAATATATCGTTAGCCACCGAGCCATTGAAACTTGCCACATTTAGCGTCAACGACCCGTAAACCTCCGTCAGGCCTGAGAGACTATAAAATTCGTAATCTTCAATGCGAAACCTGGACCCTACCAAGACGGAACACCCCTCAAAACTGGAAGCATCCACCGATACACCACGACTTTGTATGGGGTCTGTCGTGAAATTCCGGTCGAGCGGCGAAAGAAACTCATCCGATTCGGAAACACCACGTCCGTCATCTTCAAACTTTCCGCTCGCGCAGGTACCTCCGTCATATGGACTGTAGTCTAAACATCCCATGCAAAGCGTCGTTGCCAACAAAATGAGACCTCTGGTTGTATTCCCACTTTTCATTATCTCATTCTCCAAAAAACACCCGTTTGAATAGGAAGCGTGACCCCCCCGTTTTGACTATCTATCATACCGAGCAATTCCAGCCGTCCACCGACCTCGCCCACGGGTAGTTCAAATACAAGGCCTGTGGTCAAACCTCCGCCAAATGCAGAACCCATCGCAGTATCAGCCTGCGACGAGCGGCCAAACATTGCGAACTGCCCTACGGCGCCTACTTCGAAAATATCTCGATAAAAGTATCCGCGAGCACTTCCCGTAAAACTTTTCGGA
>Ga0163109_10002417_pt1 | contig 14597 bp, 10 predicted proteins | sample CRUFie1St13metaG_FD_108704 | JGI IMG/M metagenome (GOLD analysis project Ga0163109, IMG submission 108704) | Marine microbial communities from the Costa Rica Dome - CRUD Field 142mm St13 metaG | ecosystem: Environmental > Aquatic > Marine > Oceanic > Photic zone | place: Costa Rica: the Eastern... | reverse complement strand
TGGCCTACGGCTTCGCTTTGCTCGGTAACTGGTTTATGTTGCTGGGCGTAGGTAGGGGACATTACACCTTCTCCGTCCGGCACATATGTAATGCCTCGAATTTCGAGGAACTTTCTAGCCATATCAAGATAGAGCTTATCTCCCGTTACGCGGTACAACCTAACCAGAGCGAGTTCGGGTTCCTGATGTCCAGGCGCCTGCTTGATGGGTTTGCCATTGTTATAACGTGGGTCGCCGCCTTCAAAAAATACTTTATTAACGTGTCGTGCGTTCTTCTCCGCAACCTTTAGAAGCTTGTCTTTTCCAGTGGCTTGATAATACGCGATCGCTGCCTCATAGAGGTGACCCATGTTATACAACTCATGGCTGTGGACGACAAAGGTGTAGGGCTTGTCACCCATCATGTGCTTTCCACCACCGACACCAGTTGTGTGTGAAGGGTAGAGATAGCCGTCGGGTTCTTGAGCCTCAGCAATGACGTCAACAATTCGGTCAAATTGCGCCTCTAGTTCTGGGTCATCCTTAAGCTTTGCAAGATATGCCGCACCCTCCATAACCTTATAGAGGTCTGAGTCGATAAAGCGGTGTGGACGGTGACCATCCACTTTCTTACCTGCCAGATGGTCTGCAGCTGCTTGAAGATGTGCTACACCCGGCTCTGTTTTGCCAAAGGCGAATGGAACTAGGACTTTACGCTGTGTCTCCAAACGTGGGCGCCAGAATTCACTGGTCATCTCAACTTCATGGAAAGGAATTGGTTTGAGCGGGTATTCTGCCTTCGCAGCTAGTGCAAATAGGCCGAAAGTTCCAGCATTTAGGAGCGTAGCCAGTTTCATCTTAATTGGTTTTAGAGAGGTTTTAAGGATTGCAGGGGTCTTTTGTTGAGGCTTGGGAACCTAATATCCACTAAGGTTCACTTTCACGGAAATTAGCCAACTTAGCAATTTTCAAAGGTTCACCGGAAAAGTACTCTCATCAACTATGGATTTCAGTTTTAATTCTATCTCTAAAAAATCGAATTACTGGATATTCGGTAATGCATCCCTAAAGCCTCAGAAGGGAAGTGCTCGCTGTATTTTCTTTCTTTTGACCTCACCCAAAAAGCTCGCTCATGGAGATACCAGTGCTGTCACCAAATCTTGTCATCGGGACATCCATTGCATTTCCAATACGGACAAACAAGTTGGCTAGGTTGTTCTTCTGTTCGTCATAGGTGATGAACTGTCCGGTCTTGTGCCCCATCTGTTTTCCGCCAGCCATAAGAATCGGAAAGTTTGTATTGTCGTGAACCCTAGAGGTCGCTGCACCCTGAAAGATGAGGCACCGATCGAGCAAACTGCCGTCACCCTCCGATGTGCCCTTCAGGCGATCAATGAAGTACGCTAATTGTTTGGCAACGAATTGATCCCATATCCCCCAGTCCTTGAAGCCTTCTTTTCCTTTGGCTGCGGAATGACTCAACTGGTGAAGATCTTTTGTGAGCCCAATACGTTTTGAGAGATTGTTGGTGGGAGCGGTACCGCCTTCGGAAGCGATTTGATAAGTTGCGACACGGGAAATATCCGACTTGAAAGCTATGAACATCAAGTCGTACATCGTTCGGATATAGTTCTCAACATCGGTAAACTCTATGTCCAATTTGATTTCAGGGGGAGCGGTCGCGGATTCTTTTTTCGCCCAGAGACGGTCGTTGGCAATTTTCTTTTCCAATTCGGAAACCGCTTGCAGGTACTCATCTAGGGTGCCCTGATCTTCCTTCCCAAGGTTGCGGCTCAGGTCCTTCGCATCCTCGTGAATTTCGTTTAGCAAATGTGTTTTTCCCTTCAAGCGGGCCAAAGCCGCCGGATTGCTTGCGACGTACATGCGCTCGTAGATTTCCTTCAAGTTCGACCAGGCGGGAATTCCTTTTCCATCCTTATCGTAGGACAAGGTATAGTTTCTGGTTAAACTACCGACTCCACCGACGGTCGAAAGCGGCATAGATGCCAATTGCGTCTTGCCCTCATGGTAATTGGCAATCGCTTGATCAATGGAAATCGAGTTCAGGGCAGTCTTACCCTTGATCATTTCCTTGGATGTCAAAAAGCCCGTCGGATTGACGTGGGCGTCTCCACTGTTTCGGTTCAAGGGATGAGATAGTCCGGAGACAACGGAAAGGTCATCGCGATAAGTGTTTAAAGCCTCTTGGCTTTTCCTGAACTCATAATTTCTTCCTCCACCTCTTGGAAACCAGTACCAGTCCTCGTGCTGCGGGTCCTTTTCGGTCGGTAGGCTTACCCCATTGGGGAAAAAGATGAAGGCCGCCCGTTTGGGCAACGCGGCGAGAGCTTTACTTTCGCTCGCACCCGCCATGGCGTTGAGGAAAGGGAGGCCTAGAGAAACGCCCGCCCCTCTCAGAAAAGTTCTTCGACCAAAATGCCAAGATTTGGATGCCATAGTTCTTCTTTCTAATTCCTCTTCGAAAACTTCTCGTTTGAAACAATTTCTCCGATTAATTGAGGCACAGAGTACCCGCTTGACTCAAAGTGGTCAACCAACTCGTTCACCAGTTCTTCATCATGAAAATCAAGGTCTCTGGAGAGTCCATAAGCAAGAATCCGCTCCACCAAACCTTCGGCAAAATCTCTTTTCCGATGATTGATCAGATACTCCTTTAGTTTTTCGATCCCATCAACCTCCACGCCATCCGGCAGGGTGGATTTGTGCTCGATCTCCAGATAACTTTTTTCGAAGGCGGGTTTCTTTGCCCTTTTTTGAGGGACCTCCTGATCCTCCGGTGGTTCGGATGCTTTGGAAACGACCAATACTTTGGTCCGCCGAAGTCCGCTCGCATCGAAAGCTTCAAAGGGTATTCCCCATGGGTCGATTTTACGGTGACAACTCCTGCAGGCATCGTTGTTGCGATGAGCAAAGAGCTTTTGATTGAGGGTCATCTTTTCAAACCCGGGAATGTTTTCATCGAGCGGGGGCACGTTTGCGGGCGGATCGGGAGGTGGATCGTTAAGGATCACGTCTGCGAGCCAAACCCCTCGCAGAATGGCATGGGAATTCATACCGTCGGAATTGCCGATTAAAAAAGTTCCCTGAGTCAGCAAGCCACCTCGGTTAGATTTTTCATCCACCGCGACCTTTTGGAATTCTTCGCCCCTCACGCCTCTAAGCCTGTAATAAGAGGCCAAGGTCTGATTCACGAACACGTGGTCTGCTTTCAAGAAGTTCAATGCAGAGGCACCGTTTCGAAAGACGTCGTTTACGGCTTCGTAGGTTTCCCTATGCATCAGTTCTTTGATCGAATCCTTAAATTTGGGGTAGTAGTTCCGGTCAACCGAAACATTACCCAGTAGTGCGGTTTGCAACCATTGATCAGCAAAGCGTTCCACCCATCTCCTCGATTTATTGTCTTTTAGCATTCTCTCTACTTGAGAATCGAGTTCCGAAGGTTGAGTGAGAATGCCTTCGTTTGCCGCCTTGAGCAGGGTTTCGTCAGGAACCGAACACCACAGGAAAAAAGCAAGTCGCTCGGCCAGTTGGAAGTTCGCATTTTCCTCTTGCTTCAGGTTCCTCGGAAGTCCCATGTAAAAGAACTTGGGCGAGCACAGGATTTCCTTGTAGGCGCACAGTAGGGCCAGAGCGGGTGACTCATTCTGGGCATGTAGTTGGTAAACCTGATGATACTTTATGAGTTCCTTCTCGGTAGGCGTTCTGCGAAAGGCTTTTGTGAGGAACGAAGCGATCCTTCCATGGACTATTTGACCGACTTCTGGTTCCTTGAGGTCATGAGGGATCAAAGTGTTCACCAATTCTGTGTTCACGTTGCCACGGTACTCCAAAGCTTCGATGTAGAGGTTCTTCGCCCCCCGGTTTGAGATACGGAGAAAAAAGGGCCGATCGCCTTTCGTAAACTCATCGGTCAAGTTTTCCGGATAGGATTCTAGAACATATTCCCGAGGTTCACTGCCTTCCGCAATATCGATTGCTCCCATCCGTGAGAACGTCAATCGGGTATCGAATTCCGAACGTTGAAAAACCATCGCAACCTCAACCCTTCCCTGACTCTCTGCCTTAGCCACTAGTGACGTTTGGGATTTGCACTTGGAAATCGAAGCTACGTTTAGATCAAGGTGCCCTCCGTTCTTGATTACGACACCTCTACCGGCACGAAATACTTTGGCCAAGGGGGGCGGGACTTTCTTTTTTTCGGGAGTGTATTTTACCTGCGGATTAACGTCCAAATTGGCAATTTCCGCTCGAGTGACGTAAGGTTTGAAAACTGCAATCTCTTTCATTCGCTCGATAATGCTCATCACTACGTCGAGGTAGGATTCCAAATGGGGACTGCTTATGAGGAGCATCCGCGAGTTGTTCTTCAACCCGGTTTCGATGCTGCTTCCTTCTTCCGGAAGCCTGTCGATCTCATTGCGAATGGGAAAACCGAGCAGGTCTTCAAAGGCATATTTCAATTCGTAACGCGTTAACCGTCGAACGGCGCCCCGCTTTTTCGTTGAGCCATGAAGCTTCGCCTTTTTGAACTCCGAATCCATCCATCGAGTCAACAAATCACGTTCGGCATCCGTAGGTTGCTGTTTTTCTTCAGGTGGCATTTCCCCGTTGTTGAATGCTTCTCGAACGTCTTCCCATTGATCAAAGCTCGCCCCCCTCACAACGTCCGGATCGATTTCATCCAAACGCATATCTCCTTTTTGCTTATCAGGACCATGACAGTCCACGCAGTATTTCCTAAGAATACCTTTTATATCACGATCGTAGCTTTCCAAGTCGGCTACGATGTAAGCACTTGCCTGCAATACTGGAAAATAGCACCACAGCATGGATAAAGATCTGCATATGTTTTTCACAATCTTCGTGACTTAGATCGGGAGCAATTTTTCATTTACCGTTCGTGAGAACAACCCAAATCTATATTTTCGAAACCTATATGATGTCAGTATCTACAAATGCCGTCTTTCGCTAAAGACTGCTCATCGTAACAGTCGCTTGTTTTATTCACAAATTTTTCCCCTTCACATAGGCCCTTTAGTCGCGGAATCCTAGGACGACAAACTCCTGAGGGTTGACATCACATTTCTTACAGCCCTTTATTGAGACCTATTCTCAACTTAATTACATGAAATTTAAGCCATCCGCAAAGCTACTCATTCTATCAACCTTCACCTTTACTCTCTTGTCGGGTTGCAACCCTGTTTCTCAAGAAGTTTCCAGAGACTCCGTTCCGGGGGATACCCTTGGTGTTAAAGTGGTCCAAAGCTATGCACAAATCGTTTATCTCACATACAAAGACTCACTTGCAGCTGCCGAGTTAATGCACGACCGCATTTCTTCTTTCACAAACGACCCAAGCCCAGATTCACTGAACACAGCTCGTAAAAGCTGGGTAGCATCACGCCTGCCGTATCTGCAGTCAGAGGTCTTTCGTTTCTACGATGGCCCGATTGACGATGAAGACGGTCCTGAAGGGCTATTAAACGCTTGGCCGATGGACGAGGCATATCTGGATTACGTGAAAGGTTTCCCCAATTCTGGGATCGTAAACAACCCATCTTCCTTCCCTAAGATTACAACTTCCCTCATCGCCCAACTCAACGAAAAGGATGGCGAAGAGAATATCAGTTCTGGATTTCACGCGATCGAATTTCTTCTCTGGGGTCAAGATTTCGATGAAGACGGACCCGGTAACCGACCACATACTGATTACACCACCGGACCTAATGCTGAAAGGCGTAAGGAATATCTCCTTGCCGCTACTGAACTTCTTATTGAAAACCTACAGGGTTTGGTCGCCGAGTGGAAGCCTAATTCAGATAACTATCGGAAATCCTTCGAACAGGATAAGCCAGAGGAATCCTTGAAAAAAATACTAACTGGTTTGTGCCTTCTTACTGGTTTTGAACTGGCAGGAGAACGGCTACTAGTGGCTCACGACTCAAAATCACAGGAAGACGAGCATTCCTGCTTTAGTGACACCACACACAATGACATTGAGTATGATCTCATTGGCATAGCTAATGTTTGGCATGGTCGCTATAAGGGAGTAGACGGTACTACTTTTGAAGGTGAAGGAATTCGAGACTTTTTGACCTCCAAATCTCCCAAAAAAACCGCATCAGTTGATCAACTTATCAAAACTGCCTCGAATCGCTTTTCAAACATCCCAGTACCTTTCGATCAGGCCATACTCCAACCTGCAGGCTCTGATTCCTCAAAGTCAATCCTTGCTCTCATCGACACTCTTGAGGATACTGCAGACCTCCTTGTCGATATTGGTGCAGTTCATGGTTTTAATGTTCCCAGAGAATTGGAAGAATAGGCCTACCAGACTACCGCGTGTTTGGCCGTTAACCCTACTCCTTGGTTTTCACTGCGTAACCCAGTATATATCTATTGCCGGAGTTTCTTCATCCCCACACCTCAGTGGTGGATCAACCACTGTTTTTCAAAGTGGGCCTAACGCTTTCGGTTTGCCATTGGCCAATATTACTCGAAACAACCGGCGTGCTCATGTAGTTGGTAACTCCTTCTTCAACAAGAACTGGGTTACTGCACCGGCGTCAACTGTAGCAAGAGATGGTCTAGGCCCATTATTCAACGCTCGCTCTTGTTCCAGTTGTCACTTGCGTGATGGACGTGGGAGACCTCCTGAGCAAGGAGAATTGATGACAGGCCTTTTATTCAGACTAAGTAGCCCAAATCAAGATGGGAAGTTTGTTCCTGACTCCGTTTTGGGATCACAACTCGGGGTGAGATCTATCCCTGGAGCCCAGCCTGAAGGAGACGTACAAATATCTTACGACGAAGTTGTAGGATATTTTGATGATGGATCAAAATATTCTCTGCTCAAACCTGAATATACTCTCACTGCCAACCCAATCTACGGCAAACCTTCCGATGATATTCGACTTAGTCCCCGAATTGCACAACCACTTATTGGCCTCGGTCTATTGGAAGCCCTCGCGGAAAAAACTATTTTAAGTCTCTCAGATCCGGATGATCTCGACGGTGATGGAATATCTGGTCGTCCAAATTACATTTGGAATCCAGAGAAAAAGATCAAGCAGCTCGGGCGTTTTGGATGGAAAGCTAACCAACCAACTCTTCTTCAGCAGACTGCCAGTGCATTTGTCGGAGATATCGGCATAACAAGTAGCATTCGCCCTGATGAGTCCTACACTTCTGCTCAAGCACAAATCTTAGACAACTTTCCTTCTGGAGGGAGTCCTGAGATCGATGATCACCTTCTGGGGAGAGTGGTAACCTACCTCCAAACACTTGCACCTCCTGCACAGCGCGATTACAACACTCCCGATGTCACTCGCGGTAGAGAAATCTTTTCCAACACTGGATGTGCCTCATGCCACATACCTCGATTAGAAACTGGTAATCACCAGCACATTCCAGAACTAGCTAACCAAATCATTCGTCCCTACACTGATCTGCTTCTTCATGATATGGGTCCTGAGCTTTCCGATAAACGCCCTGATGGTGAAGCCTCTGGCTCTGAGTGGCGCACCCCACCACTTTGGGGAATTGGTCTGACTAAAATTGTGAACGGACACACTCGTTTCCTCCACGATGGTCGGGCTCGTAATCTTGAAGAAGCCATACTTTGGCATGGTGGTGAAGCAGATCATTCTCGAAGGACCTACCTGAAATTGTCCAAATTAGATCGAAAACGCCTACTAGCTTTCATCGAGTCCTTGTGAATTTAGTTAATTGCCCTTGGGCCACAGCCCTTACTCACTGGTCCAGGTGCAATATCTTCTTTGTCGAAAGCTGCTTCCACAGCGACCTTTTGGGTGTAAGAAAAAATGGACTTTCGATTTTGAATTCATCTTTCTTTACCCTGAAAATCTCCCTGTCTACAAATTCTCTTGCTACGTAGTGGTACTCTCTACGGGAACCCATGTAGTACCATCCTGACTTTTCAACGAGAGACATACGTTTACGAAGATTTTCACCAGTAACTTCTCTTGAATAGACGTTTGCTGGGAGTTTTGTTGCGATGGCTGACTTTTGAGCAAGATTTTTTGTTCCAACGGCAGTCCCAATTGCACCTGCACTAACTGTGGAAGTAACTGCACCTGATGCTTTTTTTAACGGATCTACCACATAATCTGAAGTGGCATCTTTTACAGGTTTGCTAACTTGGCAGGAAGCAAATGTGATGCAAGAAAGCGTCAATAATACATGAATCTTATTCATAATCCTCTGCGTTGGGTAATTATCTTATACCACACCGTTATCCATCTCAAATTTTCGTATATCCACAACTCGTAAAAACTAACCTTATGAATGATAACCCCTCCAGTCCTTTTTTTTCACCTTCCTACAATAAACTCACCAGAACCGTGTTGTTTATCGTTGGGGTTGTCTACGCATTACTTGGTGTTTGGTGTACCATACTTCCCTACAAAACTGCAGCAAGCCTCGGATTTAATTTTACGGGTTCTGGTATTGTTGAGTATGTTGTCGTGTATGGTGGTCTGGAACTTGGTCTGGGTATTCCGATGATGCTTTCTGCTTACAATCGCAGCCTATTCAGCGGCGTTTATTTCATGACGATCTTCTTTTCGCTATGCCTCCCGCTATTTCGATCGGTCATGATTTTTCTCAACGGAGTAAGTGCCACTCTGCTGATCCTTTTCTTCGTGGAGATAACTATTTTCCTCGTGCTTTACCTTTCTAGTCGCTACAGGGGAACCAATCTTGACTAATCAACTTATCAGTCACTGAAAATTCTCCGTCCCAGCAGATGCCGAAGAGAGTCCTCAAGTTTCTCAAATCTGAATTGGTAGCCTGAACTGATCAGCTTGCTAACATCTACTTTTGTGCTGGATAACAATAGGTTTCTTCCCATCTCTCCCATGATCGATGAGACGAGCCATCCCGGCAAATGAGCGAAACTCAGACGATTCAAAACCTTCCCGAGAATTTTTGCAAAATCTCCTTGGCGGACAGGATTTGGTGCCGCGACGTTAACGGGTCCACTCAAGTTTTTCTGGTTCAGCGCGTGAAATATGGAGCCGATTGCATCGTCGATTGATAACCACGACCACCATTGTTGTCCTCCGCCTATTGGACCACCTGCAAACAACTTTGTCGCAGGGATCATTCTCTTAAGTGCCCCCCCCAATGGAGTCAAAATTACACCAAAACGTAGAAACACTACCCTTATGCCTGCATCAATCGCAGGCTGGGCGGCAGCTTCCCATTCCTTGACTACCTCAGCAATAAAGTCGTCGCTCTTAGCTTCATCTTCGGTCAGTTCTACATCACCACGACTACCGTATATGCCCATACCTGATGCGCAAACTAGTGTATGAGGCGGGTTTTCAAGACTAGCTAGATGTGTCGCAAGTAGTTTGGTGCCCGATACTCTGCTTTTCAGAATGCTTCTCTTTTTCCTATCTGTCCAACGAACAGGGCTGGAGATATTTTCACCCGCTAGGTGTATCACGGCATCATACCGGTCTACGTTTTTGATCTGACCACCGTCGATATCCCAAAATGGTTCCTGAAGGCTAGAATTTTGCCTTTTGAGACCTTCAACTTCATAGCCAGCCCCAGTTAACAGCGGAATAAGTTGGGTGCCCACTAAGCCACTACTACCAGTAACCAGTATTTTTCCCCTATCAACTCTAGACATATTGTAGAGCTTTAGATCGTTTTCACATATATTGTGTCTGTATGCGAACAACTGTTTCAGTGTTTTCTGGATGTGTTTGCCTGCGAAAATCCTACCAAGCGGCTTGAATGGTAGTTCGTAGGTCACACTGTCAACCAGCCTAGAGTTTTCACTATCAACAGACTCGAAAACGTGATCATGATTCCAAAATGCAAAAGGTCCCTTTAATTGTTCGTCACTGAAATTGCGATTTTGGGAATAGCTGTGGTGCCGTGAAATCCAGTCTAACTGTAACGGTTTATTACCGATCCTTAGGGTTACTTCACCGTCCCTTAGATCCCCCTCTTTGTTGATTACTTGAACCGGCTGAAATGTTGGATTGAGCCTCTTCAGGGCTTCTGGTCGCTCATGCCATTTAAATAGTTTTTCAACCGGCTCGTTGATCACCAATTCTGATCTGAATTTTTCCATGTTTGCTTTGATTGGTTAACGATTTATGACCTTCGAGCGGTTCACCGCATGTGATGCTGATAGTACAGCGATCAGCATTCACAACCAGTGATCAACCTTCGTCGAGCATGTCAGCTCTACTACCAAAGATTGCTACCATGACCCGGATTTGGAGTTTTCCAAATGAATTTTAGCAAGCCGATGAAAAGTTTTTCGAACAATTTTGAATCTGAAATCCGATTTTTGGCGAATCCCATTCCGAGCGCTCAATGGACAAAAGTCCTTAAATCACAACCACCAAAATTATTACTAAAATGAAGCTACTATCAATATTATCAACCCTATTACTCACTTCATCTATTTTCGCAGCACCCTGCAAAAAGGACCTTGTCGACACAGCTGTAAGCGCTGGTAACTTCAAAACCTTGGCAGCGGCCCTACAGGCAGGCGACCTCGTCAAAACCCTCAAAGGGGACGGTCCCTTCACGGTGTTTGCACCCACTGATGAGGCCTTCTCCAAACTTCCAAAGGGCACTCTGGAGTATCTACTCAAACCCGAAAACAAACAAGAACTCGTATCCATCCTGACCTACCATGTGGTATCAGGTAGCGTTGATGCTAAAGCCGCCTCCAAGTTGAAGCGCGCCAAGACCGTCAATGGTGACAAACTTAAGGTATCAGCAAAAAAGGGATCCGTCTTCTTGAACGATTCAAAAGTCGTAGCCGCTGACGTAAAGGCTTCCAACGGCATCATCCACGTCATTGACACAGTATTGCTACCACCAAAGAAGAGCTAGTCTTTCCACACTTCCCTTATCCCACTAAGGGGTTGTGAACAAGCAGGTTGGGGTGTCCTTCGGGGGGAGGGGCACCCCTTCTTTTTATTTTCTTAGTTTCGCGAAATATGAGTCAGCCATTCTCATGACTTTTGGTGCCAAAATAGTTGCCGATATGATAGTCGGGATTGCCATCAATCCAAAAGCTATATCCAAAAAGTTTATGGCATCTTTCAGTTTAACTGCCGATGAAAAGACTATGCTCAATAAATAAAAAACCAAGATTGGGTATCTTGATTTTTCTCCAAAAAGAAAAGCTCCGCACTTCAGTACATAATAAGAAAATCCCAACATTGAAGAATAGCTCAAGAACAGTACACTCACTAGCAATAAGCTTGGCCCTATCCATGTGTTATTTGGGATGCCTTTTGCAAATGCTTCTTTGGTAATGAGTATACCACTTGTATCCTGATTTAGACTGACATCGGTCACTAAAATTGCTAATGCTGTAAGGCTACACAAGACAAGCGTGTCAATAACTGGCCCAATCATGGCAACTAAACCTTCGCTTGTGGGTTCATTGGTTCTTGCTGCACCATGTGCCATGGCTTCTGTTCCCATCCCTGCCTCATTTGAGAATGCTGCCCGACGAATCCCTGTCATGATTACTACTCCAAGTGCTCCTCCTGCGATTGCTTGTCCCGTAAAAGCATCCGAGAAAATTGAGATAACTACGTTTGGTAATTTCCCCAGATTGGAACCTATAATCAACATAGCGCTAAACCCATACAGCAATACCATTGCCGGAACTAGTTTTGATGCAATTCTACCAACTCTACTGACACCACCAATGACCACTATTCCGACTAGGGTCGCAAGCAGACAGCCAAAGAGTATGTTGCCAAATAGAATTTGCTCTTCGCCTCCGACAAATATCTCCATCGGTTCAAAAAACATCTCCCTCACGATTCCTGTCAGTTGATTTGATTGCAGTAGTGGAAGGCAACCAAAGAGACCACATAGGCAAAAGAACTGAGCAAGGGGTTTCCAATGATGGCCCAATCCTTCCATAATTACATACATTGGACCTCCTTGTTCTTGGCCAGTGGTGTCTTTCCCTCGGTACATAACTGCTAATGTGCAGGTGAAGAACTTTGTGATCATGCCGAACAATGCACATACCCACATCCAAAAAATGGCTCCGGGCCCACCTTGGGTGAGTGCCACTGCAACTCCAGCAACATTGCCCATTCCAACAGTTCCGGATAGGGCTGTGCACAGAGCTCGGAAATGCGTTAGTTCGCCAGGTGCTTTTTCGTCATCGTGTCTCCCCCTTAAAAGGTCAACTGCATGATAGAAATGTCTTAAGGGTTTAAGCCTCGAGAAAATGGCAAAGTATAAACCCCCACCTAGCAGAAGTATGATTAGAGGAGGTCCCCAAATCCAACTCGATAACTGTTGCAAAAGCAGGGACACTAAATGTCTTCCAAGCTAAGCTGCGTGATTTATATCAGCTTCTAAGGTTAATCTTTAGGCAGAAGCCAAATGTTCTGATAGCTGACTGGGTTGCCATGTCCTTGTAAGTGGATATGGGATTCTGGCTTTTCTGGGCGACCACCACCTGCTCCGGTACCTTTCTTAAGCTCAAAGTCATCGTGTATTTTGATGCCATTATGCAATGTAGTGATTCGGGCGTTTTTGGTTTTCTTTTGATCCTCAAATCGAGGTGCTGTGAAGTGAATGTCGTAGGTTTGCCAGCTTAATGGTGGAAAGCACATGTTCACGTCAGGAGCCTTGGTTCGGTAGAGTGCCCCACAAAAGTTAAACTCGGCCTTGATACCAAAAGTATCAAGTACTTGAGTCTCGTAATTATTGAAAATGTAGACCCCGCTATTTCCTCGGTCTTGGCTTCCGGGTTTTGTTGCAGGTTTAAAGGGGGTGCGGAACTCGATATGCAGGTGGAAGTCTTTGAATTTTCCTTTGGATATTTGACCTTCGGCAAGGTACTTGCCTCTTGTCTTCCCTGGATTGAATGCGTTGGTCTTGCCATCAAATAGGATCGTCGAACCTTTGGGAGGAGCCTGGCCAAGTGTGGGGCTCTTCCGTTCGATTTTCTTGCAGGTGACACCTTCTAATTTTGCTTTGCCGTCAGATATCACTAGGCTTTGTCCTTCTTGTCCGATAAGCTGAGTTTTTCCATCGGAAGTCTGGCCCTTGAGGACAGTAGGTTTCCCCTTCGCTCCTGCACCCGGCAACCCTCCCTGGTGTATGCTGGCTTGAAAGTTACCATCTCCAAGCGCGACAACTTGAATGCCTAAATTATCTTTTTTGAAGTACTCTCCTTGGGTTAGGAAATCCGGATTTTCCTTAGATGCAGTTTCTGGTTCCGTCCATACCTTGCCTTTGGCATAGGCTAGACTGAAAGACCCGCACAATATGAGCAGAGAAGATAATAGGATGTGGTGCGTTTTCATTGGGTTATGTCCTTAGTTTCAGAATTTGCTTTTTGACTAGATGCCTCTGCTGTTTTTTGCGATGCAGAAAAGATGCTCCTCTCCACGGAGGAAAAGGTGCCCGTCGTATATTGCTGGAGATGCACTGGTCGCCTCACCAAGTTCGTTTTCCGCTAGGATTTCAAATTTAGGACCGGGTTTGATTACAGTCATTACGCCTCGGTCGGAAAGGAAGTAAGCAAGGCCATTTGCAGAGATTATTGAGGCACTATGACCACCCTGGAGTCGCTCCATCCAAAGACGCTCTCCGGTCTTTGCTACAAAACAGCTAGCAACACCATTATCGGCAACTACGAGAAAGTAGGGTCCAATAGCGATCGGGCTCGGCACGTATGAGCAACCTTTAGTAGTTGTCCAACGGATGTGGGTACTTGTGACATTACCGAAGCCTCGAGGGTCTATGGCTTGCATGAATCTTTTCGGAAATCCGCAGGTCATAAAAAGGAGATCTTCGTTATAGACCAAAGAGGCTACAAATTGATCGGTGGGACCATCAATCACCCAATGTTGCTTGCCAGAGTCAGGATCATAACTCGCAACACTTACGCTTCCAGATAGAATCATCTGATTCCGGCCATCGATATTTCGAATAATTGGCGTGCAGTAACTTCGCGTCTTGTTCGGTCGTTCTGTCTTCCAGATCGTTTCACCATTTTTCTGGTTTAGAGCCACAACGTAGGCATCGCCATCGTGATCACCGTTAATGATGACTTTATTTTTCCAGAGAATGGGGCTGGAGCAATAACCATGCTTGCTCGAAAATTGACCAGGGCGACGTTTCCATCTGAGTTCTCCATCCATGGTAAAGGCGGCAACCCACATCTCATCACCTGCAAGAAAACTCAGATAAAGACTATTGCCGTCTGTTACGGGTGTGCTGGACGCTCGGCTATTTAGACGGTGAATGCGTTCAAATGCACTCTTCAAAATGTCTTTTTGCCAGACGACTCTTCCCGTTTTGCGCTCTATAGATAAAAGGGCACGCTGTTCTGAATCTTCAATTGCGGTGACTACAAAAACACGGTCTCCCCAAATAATTGGAGATGCATGTCCTTTACCTGGTAGCGCTGTTTTCCATACTAGGTTTTCGTTTATGTTCCAACCAACGGGAATATTTGTGTCCAGGGAGGATCCATCACCACGTGGTCCTCGCCAACCTGGCCAGTTTTCAGTCTTAGCATGTATCGGCGGCAAAACCCCAATCAGGATTATGACTAG
>Ga0163109_10002415_pt1 | contig 14605 bp, 11 predicted proteins | sample CRUFie1St13metaG_FD_108704 | JGI IMG/M metagenome (GOLD analysis project Ga0163109, IMG submission 108704) | Marine microbial communities from the Costa Rica Dome - CRUD Field 142mm St13 metaG | ecosystem: Environmental > Aquatic > Marine > Oceanic > Photic zone | place: Costa Rica: the Eastern... | reverse complement strand
AGTTCAGATCACCTAAAAGAAGATGTAGAAAAATTAGGAGAAGACAGTTTTACTAGAGAAGTACTTTACTTCTGTGCCAGTAGAGGCATAGCAAGTTACTTAGAAGCAAGAGAACAATTTGAACGAGAAGTACTCCTCACAGACGATTATTACAATGGAATCATCAACGTTCGCATAGGTGGTTCAAAAATACTCAAAGAAAACATCAAGCCTCGATAACTATTTAACGAACAGACCAAGGCACAACATCACGGCACACCCGGCACACACATAGGACCATACACCACCCCATCGAGGCACATAATATCGATTTCCTTGAGACTCCATTGACTTGGCGTTAGATCTGGAATGTATGGCGGCAAATGAGATACAGTAGCACGACAAACAGTATTAAACGATTCAGGCTCTGAGAAAAAGCAACCTGAGAATCAGTATAACAGAACTCTACAAGGTTATACAGGTTTCCGTGGGATTCGTGACGGTAGTGTATGAGGAGTAAAGGCCCACCGCTTCTTAACAGCACCCGAGTTAGAGATGACGATGCATCACATGATGACAACTCATTGATTCACCTGTAGTAGGTGAATTATGACTCAACATACATGATAACTTCTTAAGTAAAAAATTGCAAACAAAAACTGAATGAACGAAGTGAATGAAGTTTGCAGTTGGCAAAGACACGAAGTGTCTTAAAACATATACACATAAATATTAACATGATACCAGTAGAAGATAATTGGTTACACATAAAAAACGAATTTCATGAAGCATGTAGTAACTTAAACAATAATAGTTTTATAGACAATCTCATGACTTTTAGAAACTTAGGATTGTTTAAACTTTTACTGGATAAACAATACAACGGTTTAGCAGGACACCCACAAGACTTTCTAGAATGTATATTTGCTATCGCAGAGCATGATGTAACAGTTGCACATGAGTTTGCTAAGATAGGAAGTATGCCTTTTCTTATACAGCAGTTTTCGGAGCAAACAACTGAAATGGTATATAGAGATTCCCCTGATGAATTAATATGTAAAACTAATGCAGAGGCCCCGGAGTATGCTGATTGGATTATTAGGGAAGATGCTGGTTGTTATATGCTGGGTAAGAACTTTGAAAATTTTAAGCCGGAGCATGTACAAAAGTTCCGCAACCTCTTAGACCCACAACATAACAATTACATATATTGCCTTAGTTGGTTTCAATTCTATAACAGAGTGCTGGTATGCAGTCATTTAGGCGGCCTACAACGCATTATAAACGTCGCTATGCAACGCAATATCGATTATGGTGTTGTTGGGTATGCGGCACAAGAACTTGATGCTATGCGCCTTGTAATGCACAGAAACATTAATCACGCATTACTACATTTAAAACACAATGAACAAATACCAATGTTTGATCGCACCAAATATAAACTACAAGCAAGTATTGTACCAACTACTGTATTAAACAATATAGAAGATATTATGGATATTTGTGATGATGAAGAAATAAAATCTGTGTATAGCAAATTAACAGATCTAAACATAGAGCATTTATTCAGCGGTCACTTTGATAGTGTTAATCACATAGAACAATTAAAGGGTAACGAGAACTTAGATCTATTCAGGTAAGCCAGGATCGAAACCAGGATCAGCCGCTTCATCAACAATCATTTCTTGAGTCATAACGTCTTTGTCTTTTTTACCACTCTTTGCTTGTATAAGACTGTTAAATGATTCTAATACCACTTGCTGATCAGGTAGAGACATACTCCAAGCAGTTTCCCAAGGTATAGTGCCTTCAGTGTAAATCACAAAGTCTGCTATATTCTTGGTAATTGTTTCTCTGTCAGTATCTAGTTCTCCTAGATAGTCCCTGATTTGTTCAGGTTCTGCTCCACCTAGGAATTTAAGAAAAAACCTACAGGATCATAATTTACTGGGGTTTTGTAAACATGTGAACATTCTGAACATTGCATTTCTACTTCTTTTTCAACTCCGCCGTTGTTTACTTCGCTTACAGCCGCATTTAGTTCCATGCCAATTTCTTTTTCAACATTTTCTAAAAATTCTGCAATTTGTACTGTATCAGTAACAACATCTCCGCCTGGTATTTCAATACTGTTGATGGATTCTAAAATTACTTGGTAATTCATTGTGCTGAGTTTTTCCATTGCTTCGCCTAATGCTTTTAATTGTGCGTCACTGTTTTCAGTGTCAATGCTTCTGAACTCTCTATTCTGTTCGATGATTGCTTTAGCACCTTGAACAGTATGCAAGTAATTGGTAGGTGAAATTGTTGCAATTAATCCATTAGATAATTCTACTTTTTTGAATGGCTCTACTTCTGTGCAATTCATTAATACTACACTGAGATCAAGATCGAACCTATTAGGTTCCTCGCATTCTGGACAGTTTCTATTAACTTCCATATACTTTTCTTTGCTACTTGCATGTCTAATAGCAATTAACAAAGCCTCCATGTCAGGAGCAAGTAGTTCTGCAGGTTTCTTGACATCTGGAACACAACTTTTAACCAATTTAATCACAGCATCGCCATTTAGTAATGCATCTGGATTTTTAGTTAATAAGTCGTCCTTTGCAGTCATTGGGTAAACAGGTAATTCACCAACCTCTGGCATTTCAACAATGTCAGGTGTATAATATTCAGTACCGCTTGGTAATGCAACATATAGTTTAGCATTTCTGTAAAAATCTGCTAAAGGGTTTGTGTTTTGTGTCATTTCGTCTCCAATATGTGATGTTTTAATAAAAACGATAAATATTAACTATCGAAACATCACTTTATTTGTTAGTGTTATTTATCGATCATAAAATGCGTATATTACAGGAATTGAAATGGCAGACATTATAATAAACGGACCAGACGGTCAAAGTACTATAAACAATATACCTGCATGGGCCACAGAAGCCACGCAGGAAAATATTGCTTCTACCCTTAAGGGCATAGGAAATAGTGCTAAAAAATCAGAAGCCATACTCAATTTGATGTTGCGAGGTTATGAAAAAACAACAAAAGCAACCAAAGAAGGTGATAAGGAAATAGCAGACTTATTGAAGATTTTAGAAAAATCTGATAAGGAGTCTAAAAAGTCAACCGACAATGCAAACAAAACCATAGACGGTGGAATAAAAGAATTAGAAAAACTGCAAAGAAGAGGAATTCAAGAACTTGACAAACTTAATAGAACTACAACTACGTCTGCAAATGACTTAGATAAAATTTTAAGTGATCTAAATAATTCCAGTGAAGGATTAATGAGTTTTGCCGGCGGTGGTGGTAAACTGCTTGGCGGTTTTGGATTAGCACTAGATGTTGCAACAAAAGTCACAGGCGCCTTTGGTATAGCAGTATTAGGTGCGGCTAAGTTTATTACCAGTCAGTTCATAGATACATTTAAATTCCTTAATTCAGGATTAAAGCAAGGCACAGGTGGCATAATTGGCTTAACTCAGTCTGTGGATAATGTGGCTATATCGGCAAATATGGCTGGTATGAGTTTAGATGAGTTTGGTGAATTTGCGGCACAAAACAGTAAAATTTTAAGAACCCTAGGTGCTGAAGGTTTTGCAAAATTATACACAACCAGTTTAATAGCACAAGGTGGTTTGATGGACATTGGTATGACGGCGGACGATGCTGTAGAAAGTGTCATGACCGAATTAGAATACAGACGTAGATTTGGTTTGGTTTTAACCACAGAAACAGTTAATCTGAGAAGTAGTTTAATGCAATCAGCAAGAGAGTTAAGAGTATTTGCAAATGCTGTTGGTATGTCAGAAGCAGACCTAAGAGCACAATCAGAAGTAGCAGAAAATCATATTGATATGCTACAAGCAAATGCAATGATGTTAGGAGCAAATTCAGATGAAATTATTAACAGCACACAAACCATATCAAGGCAACTAGGCGCCGCAGGTTTAGGTGATTTGATAAATCCATTATTCGAAGCAATATCCAAAGGCTCAACAGGACTATCCGAAGAGTTTATTGAAATAGGTAAGGTTGCTCCTGAATTGATCACAATGGTTGAAAAAGAAGCGGCCAGTTTTGCTATGACTGGGCAATTGAATGCAGAACTATCCGGTGATATTATTGAATTTATGCGTAACCTATCAGACGAGCAGATGAGGACTATGTTCCAATTACAAGCCGCTGGTGATGGTGGTGCAACTGCTTTAAACAATTTGCGTAAAAATGTAAACAGACTTACAAAAGAACAAATTGATGCATTGACATCTGGTGAACTTGACACATCCAGACTAAGTGTGTTAGACTCATTTAACACATTAGGATTTATTGTTAACCAAGCCACAGCATCAATCGGAGATATGGGTAAAGTAGCAGTACTTAGTGCATTAGGATTTGATGATGCCGCTTCAGGTACAGTAGACTTTAACAAAGGCATAACAACTCTAAGTGAAAATATACTGGATATGGTTACAAATGTTTTTGGTAAAAACACAAGAGTCTACGAAGTAATGGAAAGTTTTAACAATTACATCCAAACCATGTTTGGCGATATTACAGATGAAGAAGAAATTGAAAAGGCTCTGTCAGCATTTAAAAATTCCATTAGTAAGTTTGGACAAAATATAGGTTTAGAACTTAATAAGATGATCACAGAAGGTACATTGTTGCAAGAAATAAAAGGATTCTTCAAATTCTTCTTCGATGAAATGATCTTAGCATTCAACCAAGCATCAGGTGGTGTACTTATGGGCGAAGCGGCTGACAGAATAAATCTAGAAAGATTTCGTGGTGGAGAAATAAGCACAGACCAGTTCCTTGATGGTGTTGGCGGCCAATCAGGAGGATTTTTAGGAATTGCTGGAGGTGACAGAAGTAAAGTTGTTGATCAGGTATTTAGAGCACAAGTACTTGCGGCCGCGGAGCAATTACAAATTTCCAAAGGAATATCTGATCTTGTTAAAAATAATCAATTTGCATTCGGCGATGGCAGTAGAAACACTAGCCGTTTTATGAGCCACATGGAAGATCTGTTGCCAGGATTCAGTAACTTGAGTGAAAAAGACCAAAAAACAATGTTCGATGCTAGACTTAAAGAAATAAGAACTTTTAATGGAGAAGTGGATGCTTATATTGAACAAATGCTGGGAGAAATAAATGAAATGGGCATGGATACACATTCAAGATTCTGGAACGATATGCCGAAGGATTTGTTCAAAGATAATTTTAGTTCAAATTTAAATGCATTAGAATTATCAACTGACATCAATGATGACAATATAGATTTGTATAAAGAATTGTTTAGAAGATCAGACGCAGGTGCTTTTGATTTTACAACTGGTCTGCTAAGTTCTAATTATCAAAGTCCAATATCAGGTTTTAGTTATAGGCAACAATATGATGCAGGTGTCGCCAGACTTAATAGTGATGAATTTGCTAGGTTAAACGATAGATATACCAAAACAATAAGGAGAGGCGATACTGACTTTACAGCAAACGATGATTTCCAGGCCTTGCTGGCTACATTAAAGCAAGATATGACTGACGACAATTTGTTTAAAATTGCAGACGGTGATCAACAAAGATTTGACGAAGCACTCAGCAGATTGAGGCAACACGATTTAGATGCAGATGATTCGAAATTACTACGAAAACTTGTTGAACTGATCGACATACAACGAAGCCTCACAAATCAATTAATGGTCGACAACGGTTCAGGTTAACCTTGCCACAACATTCCCTCCGATTGACTTTAAGAGATAAATATAGTATTATAACTACTAAGAGAACTATATGAGTTGGAAAAAATTTTTTAATCCGGTAGATAACGCAGGTTTACCATCAGGTGTAAGAGGCAGTGATGGTAAAGCAGATATGTATGCTAGTAGATATAGCAGTTGGCTACCAGAAGTTTACAGCGGATCACCTGATAGGGTCATGCGATATTATCAGTATGATGCTATGGATAGGGATCTAGAGATTAACGCCGCACTAGATATCATTGCAGAATTTTGTACACAAGAGGAAGATACAAAATTACCATTCAAAGTAAATTACAATGATACACCCAGTAATCCAGAAATCAAAGTTATACAACAAGGTTTTGAAAAATGGTGTAAACTAAACGAACTACCTAGACGTATTTTTAAAATGTTCCGTAGCACACTTAAATACGGCGACCAACTTTTTATCAGAGACCCAGAAACTAAAAAATTATATTGGGTAGATCCTTATCAAGTAGAAAAAGTTTTAGTAAACGAAAGTAACGGCAAAAAGATAGAACAATACTTTATTAAAAATTTAGATTTACATTTAAAAGATTTAGCCGCAACCAGTGTGTCAGCAAACCAAGACAGACCATATGGTACTGGTGCTATCATGAGTGACTACACTAATCCACAATCAAGTGCAGGATTCAAAAGCAGTAGTTCAGGTTACGGTCCTGACAGCAACAATGCAGTACCAATTGACGCACAACATGTTTTACATGTTAGCATGAGTGAAGGCATGGAAACAACTTGGCCTTTTGGTAACAGCATACTAGATCCTATTTTCAAAGTTTACAAACAAAAAGAATTATTAGAAGATGCAATTATTATCTATCGTGTACACAGAGCACCAGAAAGACGTGTGTTCTTTATTGACGTAGGTAACATGCCACCGCACAAAGCACAACAATACTTAGAACGTGTTAGATACGAAGTACAGCAAAAACGTATTCCTAACAAAACAGGTGGCGGACAAAACATTGCAGACAGCAGTTACAATCCTATGAGTATGTTAGAAGACTACTTCTTTGCACAAACGGCAGATGGTAGAGGTAGTAAAGTTGACACACTACCGGGTGGTAGTAACTTAGGTGAAATTGATGACCTTAAGTTTTTCAATAACAAATTGATTAGAGGTTTGAGAATACCCAGCAGTTACTTGCCAACAGGACCAGACGATGGTTCAGCACCTTACAACGATGGTAAGGTTGGTGTTGCATACATACAGGAATATAGATTTGCAAAGTATTGCGAAAGACTGCAAAGACAAATTATTAAAAGTCTAAATGAAGAATTTAAAATTTATTTAAAAGCAAGTGGCGTAGAAGTAGACAACAGTTTATTTGATATATCATTTGCAGAACCACAAAACTTCAGTTCTTACAGAGAACTAGAATTAGACCAAGCAAGAACACAACTGTTTGGAACATTAGAAGGCATACCTTACTTGTCTACTCAGTTCAAACTTGCTAAGTACTTAGGTCTAAGCGAAGACGAAATAAGAAAGAATGAACTACTGTGGGCAGAAGAAAACGCATTTGATGTTGATGCCGTTGACGATACAACATCAGCAGACTTACGTCAAGTAGGTGTAAGACCGCAACCAGGCAGTGATGTATCTACTGCACCAATAGACATGGGGCCAGTTGATACTCCTGATGCAGGTGGAGGAATAGATGCATTGGGTGAACTCGGTGACGAAGGCGGTAACTTAGGAGTATAACATGAAATTAAACGAATTTTACGAGCCAGCAAAAGACACCATCAACCAAAGGCACAAAACAGATACAAGAAAGAAAATGCTGAGTCTGGAAGAATTAGGTAAACTGAGAAAGATCAGAGAACTTAAAAAAGCAGAAGCAGAAAGTCATAAAAAACTTGCGTCTGTGATGTATGCCAAACCAACTGATGCAAGTGGCGGAGCAGGCGGCTTACTATAATTAAATGAAGACCCTTGTTGTTTGCGGTTGCAGTTGGAGTTGCCGCGATCCACTTTATCCTAACTTTGAATACGGTCACTTAGTAGCAAAACATCTAGGCTACAATTACATAAACTTAGCACGTTGCGGTATGAGTAACTTTGGTATTCGTACACAAATAGATTATGCCTTACAACACTTACAACCAGATTTAATGATCATTAATGCAACTGGTGTAAACAGATTTGAAATACTCAAAGATTTAGATAACACTTACGATCACAACAAAGCATACGATCAAATTTGCTTTGGTGATTTTGATTGGGATCACTTTGATCATCAACATCACATTAACCATGGCACTACATACGATCCGCAGATTTGGTGCGACAGCATTTATACTGTAATCAGTCAAGAAGCAAGACGTTATCAACACATAGATGAAGACAGAGTAAACGCATTAAAAGACTATGCGTATTATGTGTTTGATGAAAACATAAAAGCACACAATGATTACTATGTATTACAAAGTGGTTTACTTAGTATATTAAATCATAATGTGCCGTTTTTATTCTCCCCCAATACCTTCGAATTTAGTGAGTTTGATAAAACGGGTTTGATAGAGGACCATCATCAAATAGGCAGTTTTAATTGGGACTTTGTTCCTGATAAATACTTGTTGGAAAATGGAGCAGGATATTATGCTCAATACAATCCAAAACACTTAGACGAACAAGGAAACGAAACTACACACTATCCAGTAAGCAATCACAATAGTCCATACGCACATAAATTGTATGCAGATCACATCATAGAGGCGGTAGAAACAAGGTCTTTATAACTTGTTTTAACTAAAATGCCTCAAAAAAACACCGTTTTTTACATAAAACAGTAGATTATCATTAAATACAATTACGATATATCAGGTATAGCCTGAGTTTAAAGGAGAAATTACGATGTCAGATAAAAGTGTTTTAGAACAAGTACTGGAACATCTTTTAGCAGAGGACGATGCTCAAGCCAAAGACTTATTACATAGTTTTATGGTTGAGAAGTCCAGAGAGATTTATGAAGATCTCTTAGATAAAGATGCTCTAGAAGAAGCAATCGACAACGAAGTTGTTGAAGAAGAATCTGAAGAAGAAGTATCCGAAGCGGAAGAATCAGAAGAAGAAGCAGTTGAAGAGGCTGAAGAATCCGAAGAAGAGGCTGTTGAGGAAACTGTAGCAGGTTCACCAAGTGAAGACTTCTACGATGAAGTAGAAGCAGACGTTATTGCTGATGAATCAGGAGTCAACGAAGATGAAGACGAAATGGAAATGGAACCAGAAATGGATGGCGAAGAGTCAGAAGATGAAGGTGAAGAGGAAGTTGAGGACAGAGTTGATGATTTAGAAGCACAACTAGACGAACTTAAAGCAGAATTTGAAAAGTTAATGGCAGACGAAGACGGCGAAGAAGCCGACGATGCTGAAGCAGAATTAGAAGACGAAATGGAAGTTGAGTCTTTTGAAGAAGAAATTGACTTAGATGAAGAAGTTGCTGAAGAAGAATTAGAAGAAGCAACTAACTTTAGTAAACAACAATCTGCTAAAAATGACTCAAGTTCAGACTTTGATGCATCACCTAAGTTTCCAAAGAAAGAAAGTTTCGGAACAGACGAAAAATCTTTATTTGGTAAAGACGGTGCAGAGGGTAAGAAAGGAGATTCAGCCAAAGATAATCCAGCAAGTGATAACATTGGCGAAAAACCATCGGCTCACCCAGCACCTAAAGTGAATGCTGAGAAATCAGAGAGTCCTATAGCAGGAAAAGTTAAGTAATTTAGGGAGAAATAATGTCAAGACAGTTATTCGAATACTATAGTCCAGACAGAGCAAACATTATTGTTGAGTCCGATAGTGAAGGCAAAAACATGATGATGAGTGGTTTGTTTATACAGGGCGAAGTTAAAAACCAAAACGGTAGAGTTTATCCAAAAGATGAAATCCAAAAAGCGGTTGAATCAATTGGTCAACGTATTGGTGGCGGAGAAACTGTACTAGGCGAGTTAGATCACCCAACAGAATTACAAATAAATTTAGATAGAGTAAGCCACATGATTACTGACATGAGATGCGAAGGCGCAGATGGCTTTGGTAAACTTAAAATATTGGATACTCCAATGGGTAAGATTGCTGAAGCATTGCTAAAAGGTGGCGCCAAGTTAGGTGTCAGTAGCAGAGGTAGTGGCAACGTAAATGAGAGCGGTAGGGTAAGCGATTTTGATATAGTAACTGTTGACATCGTAGCACAACCAAGTGCCCCAGATGCCTACCCTAAAGCCATTTATGAAAGTTTATTTAATATGCGAGGCGGTGCTCAAATATTTGAAGCCGCTCGTGAAATAACAAAAAGTGACAGAAACGCACAAAAACACCTTGCACGAATGATGGAAAACTTCATTCGTGAATTGGAACTCAAATAGGAGAAAGCACATGGCGGATAAATTCGTAGAACTTCTTGAAAATGGTGATTTGTCTGAAGAGACTAGAATCAACATACAAGAAGCATGGGAAACACGCCTTGCTGAAGCAAGAGATGAAATTACTGCTGAGTTAAGAGAAGAATTTGCACAAAGATTCGAGCATGACAAAGGTCAGATCGTTGAAGCAATGGACAAATTCATCACTTCTAACTTAGAAGAGGAATTGAAAGAACTTGCAGAAGACAAAAAGGCAACTATTGCTGAAAGAGTTAATTATAAGAAAGCAATTGGTCAACATACCGATGTTTTAAATAAATTCGTTTCAGAAACATTAGCCAACGAAATCAAGGAACTAAAGGAAGATAGAAATACACAAAGTGATAACTTTGCTAAACTTGAAAACTTTGTTCTAGAAGCAGTTGCTGATGAAATTCGTGAGTTCCACTCCGATAAGCGAGAACTAGCAGAGAAGAAAGTTCAGTTAGTTCGCGAAGGAAGAGAGCAACTTGCGGATGCTAAAAAAGAGTTTATTAGAAGAGCCGCAGAAAAAGTTGAATCAACTATTTCATCTGCTTTAAAGAGCGAAGTATCGCAATTTAAAGAAGATATTACTAAGGCTCGTGAAAATGAATTTGGCAGAAGAATTTTTGAAGCGATGGCAGGCGAGTATGCTACTTCGTATTTAAATGAAAATACAGAAGTTAGAAAACTCAAATCTGAAATTACTGGATTAAAATCCAAGATTGAAGAAGCCAAGGCTAACGCAGACGAAAGTTCTGAGCAAAAGAAATTAGTTGAATCTAAATTGCGAATTGCAGAAGATAGATACAACAGAAACAACGTTATGAGTGATTTACTTGCACCTTTAAGCAAGGACAAGAAAGAACTTATGACAGAACTTCTTGAGTCAGTGAAAACAGAAAAACTTGAAGAATCATTCAACAAGTACCTTCCAAGTGTAATGAACGAAGAAGGTTCTGTAAGAACTAAAAAAGATGTTCTAAGTGAATCAGTGAAGACAGAACACACTGGTAATAGATCGTTGGACGGACAAACCGGCCCAGACAACGAAGTAGTTGACGTAGTCGAATTAGACGAAATCAGAAAACTAGCCGGACTTAAATAATTAGGAGATTATAATGGCAGAAGCATTATTTGAATCAAATTGGTCCGCAACCAAGGACGCACTTCTTGAAGGTTTAAGTGGTTCTAAAAAGTCTACAATGGACGTTATTTTAGAAAACGCAAAAACTCAATTACAAGAGGCGGCGACAGCAGGGTCAACAATGGCAGGAAACGTTGCATCACTTAACAAAGTTATGCTACCATTGATTAGAAGGGTTATGCCTTCTTTGATCGCCAACGAATTACTTGGTGTGCAACCAATGAGTGGACCAGTAGGACAAATCCACACATTAAGAGTAAGATACGCAGAGTCTAAAGACTCAGTCGTAGCAGGACAAGAAGCATTGTCACCATTTGCATTAGCAACAGCATATTCAGGTTCACCTGACGCAACAGCGGCCGCTGAAGGTACTGCAGGTAGTAAAATGTCTATCCAAATCCTCAAGCAAACAGTCGAAGCAAAAACAAGACGTCTATCAGCAAGATGGACTTTTGAATCTGCTCAAGACGCCAACGCAATGCACGGTGTAGATATCGAAGCAGAAATTATGCAGGCATTAGCACAAGAAATCGCAGTTGAAATCGACCAAGAGATGTTAGCAAAGTTAAGAGCACTTGCTCCTACAGTTGACACATTAGACTTCAACTCAGGTATCACTGGTACTCAAACATATATCGGTGAAAGACACGCAATCTTGGCAATTCTTATCAACAGAGTTGCTAACTTGATCGCCGCAAGAACAAGAAGAGGCGCAGGTAACTATGTTGTTGTAAGTCCACAGGCTTTAACAATACTACAATCTGCAACAACTTCAACATTTGTTAGAAGTACAGAAGGTCCTTTTGATGCTCCAACAAACAGTAAGTTTGTAGGTACATTAAACGGTACTGTTAAAGTATTTGTTGACAACTATGCGGCAGACGGAACAGCAGTTCTAGTAGGATACAAAGGTTCATCAGAAACTGATGCTCCAGCATTCTACTGTCCTTACATTCCATTAATGAGCACAGGTCCAGTTATGGATCCAAGCAGTTTTGAGCCTGTCGTGTCATTTATGACAAGATACGGTTACTTAGAACTTACTAACACAGCAAGTTCATTAGGTAACGCGGCTGACTACTTAGGTGAAATTGGACTATCAAACGTCTCATTCAAGTAAGTATTAGTTTTACTTAAAACAATTAAGCACCTTCTTCGGAAGGTGCTTTTTTTTGTATCCAAGAAAAATGCCATAATCTGATAAATATGTTAAAGCAATGTTGCAATCGGAGTAATTAATGGCAGACAAAAAAGGTATATTTAGATCACCGGGTAATATAGTATTCAATGCCCAATCAATCAGCGAAAGAGCAGACCAACTCAGAGTTGCAGATGACAGCATTATTGTAAACTATGATAGAACTGGTGCAACTGCTACATTACAATTCAGTCAAACAACCGCTAATGCAAGTATAAGTTGGAACGGTACAGCATTAACAACATCAGTACCTATCTCAGGTGTAATTAATGTTGTAGATGCAGGTGGCGATGGTAGTCTTGCATACTCCGGCAACACATTAACATATACTGGTCCTAGTGCCGCAGAAGTTAGAGCACACCTTAGTGCAGGAACAGGTTTAACATATAGTGGCGGTGCATTTAGTATTACTAACAGTGGCGTAAGTGCCGCAACATATGGTACCAGCAACGACGTTGCACAAATTACTGTAAATGCACAAGGACAAATTACCAGTGCAAGTGATGTAGCAATTGATCATGATGCTTTAGCAAACTTTGTAGCAAACGAGCATATAGATCACAGCGGTGTTACATTAACAGCAGGTACAGGTCTAACTGGTGGCGGTGACATTACAGCCAGCAGAAGTTTTGCACTTACCAACACAGGCGTATCAGCAACTAACTACGGTGCCGCAGGAACAATACCAACATTCACAGTAGATGCTCAGGGTAGATTAACAACAGCGGCCAACGTTGCAATAAGTATTGTGCATACGCAAGTTACAGATTTTGATGCTGGTGTTAGAGCCGCAGTTACAGGAACAGCAGGTGAAATAGATTATAACAGCAGTAATGGACAATTTGGATTAGCATCAACAGTTAGTTCAGCAACAAATTTCAGTACTGAATTAACAGCACCCACAGTAGGAAGTAGTGACAACAGCACTAAAGTTGCCACAACAGCATGGGTAACAAGTAATGCACCAGGTACACTTACAGATGTACACGGTGGTACAGGTATCACAACAACACCAGCAAATATCACAGGTGCTGGTTCAGTTAGTATTACTAACACAGGTGTAACACCAGGAACATACGGAAGCCTTGTACAGACTCCAATTATAACAGTAAATGCACAAGGACAAATTACAAGTGCATCAAGTAATACTATTGCTATTCCTCATTCACAAATAACAGATTTTGATGAAGCAGTTGACGATAGAGTTAATGCTTTAATAGTAGACGGTGACGGAATTACTGGCACATACGATGATGCCGCAGGTAGTTATACAATTGATGTAGACAATACTGTAGTCAGAACCACAGGCAATCAAAGTATAGGCGGAACAAAAACGTTTACAGGTACTGTAGATTTAACAGGTACAGCAAGTACAACAGCAACTACTCAAAGTGCAAGTGATAATAGTACAAAAGTTGCAACAACAGCCTATGTCGAAACGGCTATTGCAAATTTACAAGGCGGTGCTCCAGCAACACTAGATACATTAAATGAGATTGCAACAGCACTAGGTAACGATGCTAACCTTAACACAACATTAACAAATTCAATTGCCACAAAAGCACCACTAACAAGAGATTTAATAGCAGGTGCAGGTTTAACAGGTGGCGGAACATTAGAAGCAGATAGAACATTTAACATTGTAGGATCAGGCGGTATAACTGTTAATGCAAATGACATAGCAGTAGATAGTTCAGTTGTTAGAACATCAGGTGGTGGACAAACAATTAGTCAGCAAATAACATTTGCAAATACAGTAGGTCCAATAATAGAATCAGGTACTAATGGTATTTTACACATTGGTGACACTGATTATAAAGAAGACAGAATTTTATTTGATAGTGCTGGTGGTATATTCTTTGATGTAAATGCTAGTTCGCCTTCATACACAAATCATATTAGATCAACAGGAACAGGAAATGTTGATATAACTATGCAGGCACAAAGAACATTGACTTTTGGTACCAATAAAGATGATGGTAATGTAGCATTAGGTGGATTTCAAATATTAGAAGGCTCCACAAATGATGTATTAATGACATCAACAAGGAACGGTGGTGTTGGTGTAAATCATTTATTACTTAAAGATATAAACAATGCATCGTATTT
>Ga0163109_10002414_pt1 | contig 14606 bp, 14 predicted proteins | sample CRUFie1St13metaG_FD_108704 | JGI IMG/M metagenome (GOLD analysis project Ga0163109, IMG submission 108704) | Marine microbial communities from the Costa Rica Dome - CRUD Field 142mm St13 metaG | ecosystem: Environmental > Aquatic > Marine > Oceanic > Photic zone | place: Costa Rica: the Eastern... | reverse complement strand
TTTATATTGTGGGTGAGCCCGTGAAAACGCGTAAGAAGATCCTGATCTTGGATGAAACCAAAGCCGGGTGGGTACCTCAACTCGACGATCTTCAGCCCATGCTTACCGCCCGCGAAAACATTGCACATCATTTGCTGCGTTTGGAGGAAAAGAAGCGTGAGCAGCGCGTGGATCATTTAGTTCGTGCCATGCAACTCCGAGGTCAAGACCAACTTCCTGTGCGCTCCTTGAGCGGTGGGCAGCGCCAGCGCGTAAGCATCGCTAAGGCCATGGCAAACCAACCGCCCGTGCTGCTCATGGACGAGAGCTTAGCACAGTTGGATTTGCGCACGAAGACCAGCATATTAGTTGATGTAAAGCAAATGGTGCGTGATGAACAGATAGCGGCCATCTTAGTCTTGCACGATCCGAGCGATGCATTGATGATTGCGGATCAGTTGTGGGTGATCAAGGACGGTACACTGGTGCAAAAAGGCAAGCCAGAAGATATAGTCAGGGCTCCGGAGAGTCACGCAATTGCGGGCCTCTTTGACCACATTAATGTGGTGGCGAGCAAGGCGGAAATTCCAGGGCCGTGGCGTTTGGACGGGGAGGAGAAGTGGTTGTTTGCCCATGAGTTGCCGGCCTTAGAGGGGGCGGAGTTGTTGGACAGCTACACTACACCTTCGGGAAGCTTGCGTCGCATTCGTTGGAACGGATACGAACTGCTCCAAAAGTAAAATGCCCCGCTCCAATGGAACGAGGCATTTCTTAAGTACTCCGAAAATTATTACTTCACCTTATCAACGATCGCTTTGAACGCCTCGGGGTGGTTCATGGCTAAATCAGCCAATACCTTACGGTTCAATTCAATGTTTGCCTTCTTGGCTGCTCCCATAAACTGAGAGTAAGACATTCCGTGCAAACGTGCACCTGCGTTGATACGCTGGATCCACAATGCGCGGAAGGTGCGTTTTTTGTTCTTACGGTCGCGGTAAGCATACGTTAGACCTTTCTCTACCGCATTTTTAGCAACCGTCCAAACGTTTTTGCGACGACCAAAGTACCCTTTGGCGTGCTTCATCAATTTTTTTCTGCGCTCTCTTGAAGCTACAGCATTTACTGAACGTGGCATAATTGTTTAATTTTTTGTGAGAGGTACTTCTACTATTACAAGAAGGTTTAGGTACCCAGCACAGGGTTATTAACTAACTCTGGGAATTACTTCATTCCCAATTGGTTCTTGATGTTTGCTTCGTCAGAGGCATCCCCCAAGCCAGATTTTGTCAAACGACGTTTCTGGTCAGTAGCTTTCTTAGTCAAAATGTGTGACTTGAAAGCGTGCTTTCTTTTGATTTTACCAGAGCCAGTAAGCTTGAAACGCTTTTTAGCACTGGATTTGGTTTTCATTTTAGGCATGATTCAACGATTATTTATTGGAGTTACTTACTTTTTTGGGGCGATGGTAAGGTTCATCTTCTTACCATCCATAGAAGGCATGTGTTCTACCTTTCCATATTCTTCAAGGTCTTGCGCCAAGCGTAGGAGCAAAATCTCACCTTTATCTTTAAACACAATTGAGCGTCCACGGAAGAAAACAAAGGCCTTGACTTTAGCACCACTTTGCAAAAACTCAATAGCGTGCTTCTTCTTGAACTCGTAGTCGTGATCTGATGTATTGGGGCCGAAACGAATTTCTTTGATTACCACTTTCACTGCCTTCGCTGCAAGCTCTTTCTGCTTCTTGCGCTGGTCGTACATGAACTTGCTGTAATCAATGATCTTACAAACCGGAGGATCAGCGTTAGGAGAAATTTCTACTAAGTCTAAATCGAGTTCGTCGGCTAATCGAATAGCATCTCTGGTGTTGTAGACACCTTGCTCAACGTTATCACCAACGAGACGGATTTTTGGTACCCGGATTTTATCGTTGATTCTGTGGTTTGCGGCCAATTTCTCTTTTGGCGCCTTTCTTTTACCTCTTCTCAGTGTAGTTATTGTTTAATTAAACTTCTATTAATCAATCAGTTGCGAAATTTCATCCGCAATCAATTGTACAAATTCTTCTTTGGACATGGCGCCTTGGTCTCCTTGACCGTGACGACGAACGCTCAACTGACCGCTCTCCACTTCCTTCTCGCCGACGATCAACATGAATGGAGTTTTTGATACTTCTGCATCGCGTATCTTCCTGCCAATCTTTTCGTTACGCTCATCTACGAGGGCGCGAATATCGGAAATTTCTAGGAATTGCGCCATTTCTTTGGCGTACTCATTGTATTTGTCGCTCACCGGCAAAATCTTCACCTGCTCAGGGGTTAACCACAATGGGAAGTTTCCACCACAGTGCTCTAGCAGAACGGCAACGAAACGCTCCATCGATCCGAACGGTGCACGGTGAATCATCACTGGGCGGTGCTCTTGGTTGTCGCTGCCTTTGTATTCAAGTTCAAAGCGCTCCGGCAAGTTGTAATCCACCTGGATGGTACCAAGCTGCCAGCTACGTCCTAAAGCGTCCTTGACCATGAAGTCAAGCTTCGGCCCATAGAAGGCGGCCTCGCCGTATTCCACCACTGTGTTCAAGCCTTTTTCGTCCGCTGCCTCAATAATGGCTGCTTCTGCCTTCACCCAGTTTTCATCGGAGCCAATGTATTTCTCCGACTTTTCTGGATCGCGCAAACTCACTTGAGCGGTGTAGTCTTTGAAGTCCAGTGTTTTGAATATGTACAGCACCAAGTCGATGACGTTTTTGAACTCGTCTTTTAATTGGCCGGGAGTACAGAAAATATGTGCATCATCCTGAGTAAAGCCACGAACCCGTGTCAATCCGTGTAATTCACCACTTTGCTCGTAACGGTATACTGTACCGAACTCTGCGAAGCGCACTGGAAGGTCCTTATATGATTTTGGCTTTGCCTTGTACAATTCACAGTGGTGCGGACAGTTCATCGGCTTGAGCAAGTACTCTTCGCCCTCCTCTGGAGTGTGGATAGGCTGGAAACTGTCTTTGCCGTATTTCGCGTAGTGACCTGAACAAACGTATAATTCCTTATTACCAATGTGCGGTGTGATGACAGGGCTATATCCTGCTTTCTTCTGTGCACGCTTAAGGAAGTTTTCCAAGCGCTCGCGAAGCATGGCGCCTTTAGGCAACCATAAAGGCAATCCTTGACCTACGCGTTGGCTGAAGGTGAATAGTTCTAATTCCTTACCTAGCTTTCTATGGTCGCGTTTTTTCGCTTCCTCCAATAACTCTAGGTACTCCTTGAGTTCGCTGGCTTTCATGAAGCTTACCCCATAGACACGTGTCAACTGCGGATTATTCTCTTCACCGCGCCAGTAGGCACCGGCTACATTCATGATTTTTACCGCTTTGATGTATCCCGTGTGTGGAATGTGTCCACCACGACATAAATCAGTGAAGTCGGCATGGTCACAGAAAGTGATTGCTCCGTCCTCGAGGTTTTCAATGAGTTCGGTTTTATACGGGTTATCCTCGTAGGCTTCCAAGGCTTCCGCTTTGGTTACGGCGCGCAACTTGAACTCGAATTTCTGACGGGCAAATTCCAACATTTGCTTTTCGATTTTCTCGAAATCCTTTTCAGAAATTATCTCATCGCCAAAGTCTACGTCGTAGTAGAACCCTTTCTCGATGGCCGGACCAATGGTCAGTTTTGCCTCAGGATAGAAGTGGAGGATGGCCTGCGCGAGAACGTGCGCTGAACTGTGCCAGAACGCCTTCTTACCGCCATCATCATTCCAAGTGAAGAACTGCAACGTACCGTCCGTGGTCAAAGGATCGTTCAATTCGATGGTTTGGCCATCGTAGGTGCCCGATAGAATATTGCGCGCCAGTCCGTGCGAGATGCTCATCGCCACGTCCATGGCCGTCGTCCCTTTGTCGTAGGTTCTTTGGTTGCCATCTGGAAACGTTACAGTAATCATTTTTCTCCTTTGTTTTCCTAAGTGTACAGAAGCGCAAATTTAACTCGGTTATCGGGGATTTAGGCTTTTTTTCCATTGGATTTTCCAACCATCCAAAAGGATACTATTTTTGCATGTAATGAATGCCCCATTAGATAAGGACACCGTCCTCCAACAATTCAACGCTGCCTGCAAGGGAACGTTGATGGAAACCTTGAATATCACGTACGTAGATGCTGATCCTGCCACAGGAAAATTGGTTGCTACGATGCCCGTGGATTCAAGAGTATATCAGCCGATGCAGATCTTGCATGGAGGGGCTACCGTTGCATTGGCAGAATCTGTAGGATCTGCGGCCTCTCAAATGTTGATTAATCCAACAAAAGAAGCAGCTGTAGGTTTAGAAATTAGTGCCAATCACGTCAAAAGTGCACGTACAGGAATGCTGATCGCGACGGCTGAGTGTTTACATAAGGGTCGGACCTCACATCTCTTTCAGATACGAATAGAAAATGAACAAGGTGAGCTAATATCGGTTGTGAAATTGTTGACTTTTATCAAACAACGGCACTAATGTTATCCCTAATTGTTCAATTCCCCGGTGAAACTCCTCAGGCGAATCGATACCGTTCCGCAACGTTGGATCAAAGTGATTTGATTTTACGCGGGTTTAGTGGGGACGCACATGGATTTGTTGAAGAGGAAACGTTAGAAGCAGAGGATTTCTGGAATCAATTTGGACAAACATCCCTCGAACAGTGGGAAAATATCAACTCCGAGAATTACCAAAATGAAGTTAGCCAAGTGCTACAACATATACATGAACAACAAGTACAAAAGGTCGTACTAAGCCGCACATATTTTATGTTGTCCAACTCGGCAGATGCAGCGTCGACGTTTAACTCGTTACGCACCCAGTTTCCAAATTGCACCGTTTTTGCTCTGCGCCATGAACATTTTGGCAGTTGGATGGGCGCCACCCCGGAGGTCCTCTTAGAAGGGACTGAACAAGGGTACCGCTCCATGTCTTTGGCCGGTACACGATTGAGCGGAGGTATGAATTGGGGGGAAAAAGAGATTGAAGAACAAAAATTTGTTACGAAAGAAATTCACCGAACCCTGAAAAATCTCGGGGGACATGTGCGCCGCACCCCACAAACGACGCTAGAGGCTGGTCCGGTAGAGCACTTAATGACATGGGTCAATACTGATAATGGTCAACTTGAAGCTTTCGAGACCTTGGAGGCTCTACATCCCACACCTGCTGTTTGCGGAACACCGACCAAAGCTGCCCAGGCAGTTTTATATGAAATAGAATCTTATCCCCGCGAATTATATACAGGCTATTTGGCTTGGGTTCGAGACGCGGTGTATGCCAACGTTCTTTTGCGTACTATGCGATGGTATACGAATGGAATTCAGTTCTTTGCAGGGGGTGGCATAACGAAGGACAGCGTACCTTTGAATGAGTGGATGGAGACCGAATACAAGATCTCTGCGCTCAAGGACGCTGTACAACTCAAATGACAACCACTAAAAATACGGCACATTGGACTTTAGAGGCCCTCGCTCAAGCAGGAGTAAAAACCATTGTTTTCTCTCCAGGCTCTCGTAATGCACCTTTGATTATTGCAGCAGAGGCTCTTGGTGCCTTCGAAATGGTGGTTCTCGGCGATGAGCGCAGCGCCGCTTTTCAAGCCTTAGGACGTAGCCAGGTAATCGAAGCCCCAGTGGCTGTTTGTTGTACATCCGGAAGTGCATTGGCCAATTATTACCCGGCCGTGCTCGAGGCCTACTATGCCCATGTTCCGTTAATCGTCTTGAGCGCCGACCGTCCTGAGGACCGTATCAATAAAGGCGAGGGACAGACCTGTGTACAGCGCGAGTTTTACGAGCCGCATGTGGCGGCGAGTATTCATATTAATGAGGAGGATTCCTACGAGCAGGTACAAGATGTCCTTCATTATGCCATTCAAGCCATGCACTTTGAAATGCGCCCTATCCATTTGAATGTGGCCTTTCATGAGCCGCTGTATGAGCAGGGCGAGGCGCCAAAATCCATTCAGTTGGAATCGACCGCGGATCGTTTTACAAAACATGGCCTCTCTGAATCTATAGAATCACCTGATTTTAGCGAGTTTGAATCCGTAGCAGTTATTGCAGGACAATTGTTACCTGCAGCATCTGAGATGGTACGGATGCTTTTGGATGAAGGCGTTGATTGGACACTTTTTGCGGATCCTATGAGCGGCCTATTGGATCATGCGAATACTGCACCCATGGAGGCACTGTTGAATCTACGGCCCGATGCGGTTTTGAGTATTGGGGGACAATGGATCAACAAAAAGCCGAAGCAATATTTACGCCGATTAGGGGTTAAAAAGCATGTTCATGTTGATGTGTTTCAATGCTGGGATGTATTGGACGCGAATGTTGAGTATTTACGATTCTCTCCAAATCTCCTGGAGCACTGGAAATCTGCTTCGAATTTTATTCAAGTTCGACATAATGAAGTTTCCGAAGTAACGCTTCCTTGGTCGGATGCTGGGGCTTTTCGTGGCATTGTAAATCAACTTGATGCTCAATCGGTATTGCATCTAGGCAATAGTTCTGTAGCGCGCTATTTTAATATTTTCCCAATACGCTTAGCGCTTTATGGCAATAGAGGTGTGGCGGGTATAGACGGTAGTTTAAGTACGGCCGTTGGCGCCGCTTTGGCCCAGCCTACGTGCCGCCATACCGTTATTTTAGGCGATCAGAGTTTTCTCTACGACCACAATGCATTGTATGCGCAAGAATTGCCTCAAAACCTTACCATCTGCGTATTGAATAACGGCATCGGCGGCATCTTTGATTGGCTCCCAGGTACGGCGACTACAGGAGCGGAAGCACGTAAGATTTTTGCTAACGCGCAACAGGTGGATTTAGCCTCGTTGGTGAAGGCGTTTAATGTGGCCTACGTTTGTGTTGAAGATGAACAAGAATTGGCCACGGCACTCACTTCGGTGAAAGGATTGACCGTTATTGATTGCAAAACAGAACAGTCCATGAATCTAAGTGCGTTGAAAATTATTCAGGAACATGGCCGAGCTTAAACATTGGATTTCCGCCGCTCGATTGCGCACATTGCCCTTGGCCTTTGCGGTAATTGCATTGGGGACGGGTTTGGCCTACAAGGTCAGTGATGGTGTGGATTGGCGCATCTTTACCTTGGCCGTTTTTACTTCTTTCGGGTACCAAGTATTATCAAATTATGCCAACGATCTCGGCGACGGGATGCGCGGTGCAGACGACGATAGAACGGGTGAAAAGCGGGCCATTGCCAGCGGGTTGATTACCATTTCGGCTATGAAGCGCGCCGTGAGACTGTGGACGGTATTGGCGCTGATCAGCGGAGGGATATTGGTGTTCCTGGCCTTCTATGGGCAGGTTTTATTTTATGTGTTTTTTGCGTTGAACATTGCCGCAGTCGCTGCTGCGACCTCTTACACGATGGGGCCTAAGCCGTATGCGTACTGGGGTGGCGGTGATTTTTTTGTCTTTTTGTTTTTTGGAATGGTCGGTGTGCTCGGATCGGCGGCCTTGTATGCGCCGTTGCATTGGAGTTTTGTGCTGCCGGCCTTGGTGGCTGGGGCCTATAGTGCCGCAGTACTGACCTTGAACAACCTCAGAGATGTGGATACGGATGCCAAGGCCGGCAAACGGACCTTGGTGGTGCGCATGGGCAAGAAATGGGGCCGCTGTTATTTCAAAGCTTTGCTGATGTTAGGCAATGTGCTGAGTTTAGTATTTGCCCTGTATTGGGCACTCCTGGAAGGAAATCAGGCCCTGCTCGTGTTTCATATTTTCTTTGGATTGTTGCTCTCGCGGGAGGTGTTCAAGCCATTCACGAAGGCGATGGAGCCGATGGAATTGGACCAATTATTAAAGCCCATGGCCATGATGACCTTGCTCTTTTGCGTAGGGACCGCTGTGGCCTTAAACATGTAATGATGCGCGCGAGTTTCAGTTCATATGATCTGATTTTCAAGCAGCCCGCCGGTACCTCGCGCGGGGTGTTGCGCACAAAGCAGAGTTATTTTCTGAAAATTGAGGATGCTTCCGCACCGTTTCCTACGGGATGGGGCGAGGTCGGCATTTTACGTGGGTTGAGCATGGACGATGTGCCTGAGCTCGAGGCGCAGCTGCATTGGACGGTTCAGAACATCACTCTAGGATTAGAGAAGTTGTATGCGGCGAATGCGCAATTTCCTAGCATTCAGTTTGCTTTGGAGCAGGCTTTTGGCCATTTGCAGCACGGTTTTCAGCATTTCCAAACGCCATATAGCCGGGGCGAGGAGGCCATTGAGATCAATGGATTGATTTGGATGGGGGACGAGTCCTTCATGCTAGATCAGATCAGCCGCCGGTTGGAGGAGGGCTTCACGACCTTGAAGATGAAGGTGGGTGCCATTGATTGGGCGACGGAACGGGCCTTGTTGGAAGGCATTAGAAAGAAATTTTCGAAGGACCAATTAACCTTGCGCGTCGATGCCAATGGTGCCTTTACGCTGCAGGAAGCGCTGGAGGTGGACCAAGTATTGGCGGGGTTGGCCGTGCATAGCATCGAGCAGCCTTTGGCGGTGGATCGCAGGGAGGAATTGGCCGAGCTCGTGCCAAGGGCACACACGCCCGTAGCTTTGGACGAAAGTTTGATAGGATTGGTTGAACAGGAGGAGCGTGAAACGCTGCTCGACCATATTAGACCGCCCTACATTGTTCTCAAGCCAAGTTTTATTGGTGGATGGCGCGGTGCTGACCAGTGGATAGCCTTGGCAGAGGCCCGTGGCATTGAGTGGTGGGCGACCAGTGCATTAGAGAGCAATGTGGGGATGAACGCTATTGCGCAATGGGTTTCGACAAAGAACAACCTGTTGCCGCAGGGTTTGGGTACGGGGAGTTTGTATACGAACAATGTACCGGCACCTCATCGGGTGTTAGGTGGCCAATTACATTTGGTCGACGATATTCAAAAATCTTGGGATGTCGGCGCGTTGACTTAAACTGACATGCGTAAAGATAAGAATACTGAGCGTCCTGGGGCGGCCATTCCGCTTGCATAGGGGCGATAGCGTACGTCCAGTAGGTTCTCTAGTCCCACACGAATCAAGATGTTTTTCGAGAAGTGGTAGGAGCCGTGGATGTTGATGGTGTACCAAGAAGGTGAGTAAGGTAGGCCGTCGTCGTTAATGGCATACATGTGCAATTTTTCGGATTCTGAGAATGGTATTTCATCCACAGCTACCATACCATTATATCGCAGGATGAGTTTGGTGCGAATCTTTTCTCTGTTATAGCTCAGGGTAGAGGTGGCATTGAAGGGGCTCACGTGGCGCAACGGGTTTCCTTGGCTGTCCATGCCGAAGGGGTGAGACCAGTGCAAGAGCCAGTGGAGGTTTTTGGAGATATCGGAACGAACGCCGAATTGGTATCCCCAAACCCAAGCATAGTCGATGTTTTGCACGGCCAGCACTTGAGAGAGTTCTCCTTCATAGAACACGCTATCTCGACCGCCAAAGTCGAACGGTGCGCGCTCCATGGCCTCATTAAGGAAGCTGTAATAGAAGCTCGCGTCCAATGCCCAACGTTCTCCGAGCTTTTGCTTCATGCCCAGTTCGGCACTGTATAATCGCTCTTCGTGGAGATCGGGGTTGGGAATGATTAACGCTCCAGGTTGTGAATCAAATACTTTGCTCGCGTCATCGATGTTGGGGGCACGGAATCCGGTACTCAGGTTGAGAAAGTATTTGAACGTGGGGCGGAAATAAGTCAGGCCTAATTCGGCTGAAGGTGCAAGAAATTGGAGGTCGGCATCTTGTACAAAGCCGTTGAATGAGATGGGGGTAAATAGGTGTACACCGTTGATTCGAAAGCCACCGCTGGCACTGAATCTATCGTTGAGGTCGGTGTGGAGCATGGCGAAGCCAGAAGTGCTCTGCCAAATGCTTCCGTCGGCGTAGCGTGTTTGTGCGGGCCAGGTGGTATCTGGAACGAGCTCGTGGTACTTCCGTGCGGTGCTGGTAAGATTGTTCTGGATATATTCAGCCCCATAGACGAGTTTTGTTCTCGTGCCCAATTTTTTGCTCGCATCCACGTTGAATTGGCCAATATATACCTGCTCTCGCTGCACCTTGCCTTCTAAATTTTTGAGCTTGCGGACATCGCGGCTCTCCTCGTAATACTGCCCGGCCAGGGTAACCTTAATCCAATCTGAGAAGCGTGTATTGGTGCGGTTTTCTATTGCGATGTAGCCCAAGGACCAGATTTGAGGTCCGTAGTTCCATCGGGCATACTTCGGCATATTTCCATTCATTTCCATCATGCGGTCGTAACGCGAGATATCTGTGGTTATACTGCCATGAAGTCCTGCTTTGATCTCGGTACGCGGGGAGATACGGGTTTTGAATTTATTGGTGAAGTTACGCTGGTCGTAACCTGTGTTGGCTTGGATATACGGGTTTTCGTTAATCAAGATGGTGTCGAGATTGCCGAATCGGGCGGTATAGAAGTTCGAAAGGGTATTCTCTAGGTGTGTTTCAGGCGTCCATCCAAGGACGTTTTTGCCCATACGTACATCTTGATACTGGGAGAAGGTGACGGAGGTCATTCCGGCCCAATTCAATCCACCGTAGTTAATTCGGAAATTCGGTCGACGGGCTAATTGGCCACTTTGATTCGATAAGGTGAAGACCAAACTCTGCAATACCTCTGTGGAATCGCCGTAATGTGCTTCATAGGTATTGATGTTCATCACACCGCCCATTGCGTCCGAGCCGTTTAATACGCTGCCCGGCCCTAGGCTGATTTCAAGGTTCGCAATGGATTCGGGATCCAAGCTGATCACATTATGAACGTTACCGGCGCGGAAGATGGCATTGTTCATGCGGATGCCGTCGACGGTAAGCAGCACGCGCGAGGTACTCATCCCACGTATCATGGGGGACCCGCCACCGCTTTGACTCTTTTGGATGAAGATATTTGGGTCAATGCCGAGGGCGTCGGCGGCATTGGCCTGGTATTGCTCGTCCATGCGCTTCGAATCGATGGTACGCACTTCCTTAGCCGTGCGCTGGTAATCCTGTTTGATTCGATTTGCTTTGATCACGACTTCTTGAATGTTGAGGACGCTCTCTTGGAGGTAAATATTGTATTCGAGGGTACCCAATTCTAATCTGGACACAAAAGCAGGAGAGTAGCTGGTGTGGTAAAACCCGATAAGGTCGCCGGGTTCACCATCAGGTAGGAGTAATCTTCCCAGCGGCCCAGTCTCTCCCACGAAAGTTTGATTGATCGTGACCGAAACCCCTTCAATAGGCTCATGACTCTGGTTTGTCATCACTTTGACCCATCTAAAGTTTTCCACTCCCGTGGCCTTCCCAGAGAGGGAAAAAACCAACGCGATGGCGTATATTGAAATGATTTTGAATCGGGTCATAGTGCGCACACTTACGCAAGAACTATACCGAATTTACACTTTTTTGATGCAGACCACATTTATTTGGAATAACCAGCGCTTTTCGCCAGTAGAACTTATTGATTTACAAGAGGTTAAAGCCTATGTTCTGGGGGTCCAAAAGGTGGTTAAATTTTGGCTTTCCGACGCTGAATTTCTGCCGATGTCTACCAGTGGAAGTACGGGGGTGCCTAAAGTTTGGCATCATCCCAGAGCGCGATTGGCGCAAAGTGCACAAGCCACGCTAGAACATTTTGGTTTGGATCCTGGTGCGGTGGCAGTTTTAGGCCTTCCTGCAGACCGTATTGGCGGGGCCATGATGGTGATCCGGGCCTTGGTCGGGGCGTTGGAGTTGCATTTGGTGGAGCCCAAGATATCCTTGGACCTCCCTCGGACCACCATTGATTTCATTCCACTCACTGTTCCGCAATTTCAACATTTGCCTTGGCAAGAGGGGATAAAGAAGGTGTTGCTTGGGGGCAGTGCCGCTCCTGTAATGCAATGTCCCGAGGGTACGGAGGTATATGTTGGCTATGGGATGACAGAAACGGCCTCACATGTGGCGGTGCGTGCGTTGGATGAAGAAGTGTATCAAGCGGTGGGCAGTACACGTTTTTCGGTGAATGCGGACGGTGCCTTGGTGGTGCGGTCGCCGCATTTGGGTATAGAAGAATTGGTCACCAATGATGCCGCAGTCCTACACAACGATAGTGCGTTTACCATAGAAGGACGCTTGGATTTCGCCATCAATTCTGGGGGCATTAAGATGCATCCAGAGCAATGGGAACAGATGCTCGCAGCGCAAGGCATTCGTGCTGTTATTGCTCCGATAGAGGATGAAGTTTTCGGCCAATTACCTGTGCTGGTCCTTTCTGAACAAGGACAAATACAGCAAGCCAGAGCGCTCCTACAGGAATGGCCTAAAAACCAGCGCCCCAATCATTTCCTGTTACTCGAAGAGTGGCCGGAGGTGGCCGGTGGCAAGCTCGACCGTCGTGGCCTTATCCTTTGGATCAAATCACATCAGGATCGCCTTTGCCCGTTCTAAGCAGGGTAGGAACATCACCGCTTAAATCGATGACTGTGGAGGGGATGTTGTCTCCCCAACCTCCGTTGATGATAAAATCTGCCTTTGCGGCATATTTAGCGACTATTTCATCCGGATCCGTAGGATATTGTAAAATATCGTCGTCGTGGTGTAAGGAGGCTGAGGCGAGCGGACGTCCCAGGCGTTCAGCCAATGCCAGTACGATGGGATTATCTGGAATTCTAACGCCTATAGTGCTGCGTTTTTGACCGAGCTTGCGGGCCAGATTAATATTGGCTTCAAGCACCAAGGTGTAGGGGCCTGGCAGACATTTTTTTACCAGCTTAAAAGTGGGGCCGTCTAAACTTTGCGTGTATTCTGATACCTGTGAAATGCTGGTAAACAGAAAGCTAAACTCTGCTTCTTTAATGGATTCTCCTTTGATTCTGGCCAATTTTTCTAAGGCCTTGGGATGCTGAAAATCTCCTGCAATGGCATAGACTGAATCCGTAGGAATGATGGCAATATCACCTTTTTCAAAGCGAACCGCGCACTCTTCAATAGTGCTTATATCAAGACTATCAGGAAAGAGGGTATAGACCATGGGACGGAAGATTTTAAGCTACAATAAGGTACAAAAAAAGCCCTGCAGAAATGCGGGGCTTTGGGTCAAATATTTGAGTCAAACTTAGCTATTTGCCTTGGCGTGATCTGCCAAGAATTTCGCCAAACCAATATCTGTCAATGGGTGTTTCAACAAAGCTTCCATTGCGCTTAATGGTCCAGTCATGACATCTGCACCGATCTGCGCACATTCGATGATGTGCATCGGGTGACGTACTGAAGCAGCCAAGATTTCAGTTCCGAAATCATAGTTGTCGAAGATCACACGGATGCTCTCGATCAAATCTAATCCGTCGGTAGAAATGTCGTCCAAACGGCCGATGAATGGGCTAACGTAAGTTGCGCCGGCTTTGGCTGCCATCAAGGCTTGGCCTGCAGAGAAGATTAAGGTACAGTTAGTCTTGATGCCTTTGCTCGAGAAGTACTTCAATGCCTTCACCCCATCTTTAATCATAGGGATTTTCACAACGATTTTCTCATCGATAGCGGCCAATTCTTCTCCTTCTTTAATCATTGCGTCGTATTCAGTGGCGATCACTTCTGCGCTTACATCACCGTCGACGATATCACAAATAGCCTTGTAGTGGGCCTTCACGTTTCCCGTCCCGCTGATACCTTCTTTAGCCATCAATGAAGGATTGGTCGTTACCCCGTCGAGTACGCCCAATTCCTGAGCTTCTTTAATCTGGTCGAGGTTCGCTGTATCAATGAAAAATTTCATGAGTTGTGGTATTGAATTTATTTCGGGTCAAAAGTAAGGCATTCCCGAGACTTTAGGGCACAAAAAAAGGCAAGCTACTCACATCACACCGCTACGACCGACTACCCTTGCTGCGTTCCCGCCCTGGGGGATTCACCAGGAGCTGGTTGTGTGAGACTTGCCCAAGGCAAAGTTACGTGAACAAAGTCCCTGCCACCAACGAATTTTAACAATTTTTAATCGGTCCTATTGGCCTATATTTGTTCCAACCGCTAAAATTCATAACAGCTATGCAAACAGACACTTATTTAATAAAACCTCATGGGCAGAAACTCGCCTTGATTGTTATTGTATTAGGAATCACCATGTTTATGGTTAGTTACTTGGGTGATTCAAGTTTCATGTTTAAGAACTGGTGGATCGGATTTTTCAGCCAGTGGTTATTGCCTATTGCCCTAGGTTTTTATGCAATCCATGGTGCCCGAAAGGCCAATGGCGGGTATATTTCATACAAGACAGCCTTAGGAGTTTCTTCATTTGGTTTAATCTTAGGAACCACGGTCGCTGTTATTTTCAATGTTTTAATGTTCAATGTAATAGACACGGATTTTAAGGCATTGATGGAGGAGGAGACCCTACAGTTTACCTATGATATACTTGAAAAATTTGGTGCGGATGACGCTCAAGTTGAGGAAGCTATCGCAGAGCTCGAAAAGCGAGATTCTTTTGGGGCAACAAGCCAATTCAAAGGATTGACCCTTGTAAGTGTATTCTATCTTGTGATTAGCTTGATTTTAGCCGCCGTTATGAAAAAGAACGAACCTGTCGTTTAAATAAAGATGAGCACCTTAGATCTGAGC
>Ga0163109_10002413_pt1 | contig 14607 bp, 11 predicted proteins | sample CRUFie1St13metaG_FD_108704 | JGI IMG/M metagenome (GOLD analysis project Ga0163109, IMG submission 108704) | Marine microbial communities from the Costa Rica Dome - CRUD Field 142mm St13 metaG | ecosystem: Environmental > Aquatic > Marine > Oceanic > Photic zone | place: Costa Rica: the Eastern... | reverse complement strand
TACTGCAAACAATCTGTGTGCAGGGACTTACACCGTCACCGTAAGCGATGGAAGTGGGTGCTCATCCTCAGCCACCGTAGTCATAGGTGGAGGACCAACTCCATGCCCTAATCCTATAAGTGCTAATGCATCTATTACTGGCGATACCTGCGGACAAAATACCGGAGCTATCTCAGTAACGACCACCGGAGGATCGGGACAGATCTTCTATCAATGGAATCCTGGAGGAGAACAAACAAGCTCCATTACTGGGCTCTCTGCAGGAAACTATTCTGTTCAGATTACCGATATTACAGGGTGTGATACCACAATTGACTACTCTGTTCCTTCGGTAAATCCAGCCTTCACTTTAAGCACTTCTTCTACAGCAGAATCTTGTGGGTGCGATGGATCGGCCACCGTAACTGCCAGTAATGGAAGTGGCTCACTCACCTATCAATGGAGTGATGTGAATCAACAAACTACCAGTACGGCTAATGATTTGTGTGCAGGAACATACACGGTTATAGTAAGCGATGGTAATGGGTGTTCTTCGACAGCCACAGTAGTCGTGGATGCCTCGCCATCTGCTGTTTCGGTAAGCGTCACCTCTAGTCCGCAAACCGATGCAATCAACCCTAACGGGAGTGTAAGTGCATTTGCGTCTGGAGGCACACCGCCTTATTCCTATCTATGGAGTAATGGTAGTACTGATGCCATTGCCACAGGGCTTACTGCTGGCAGCTACACTGTCGATGTTTCCGATGCCAATGGATGTGGCGCAAGTGCCAGTATTACAGTAGTGGCTGATATCGATACGACTACAAGTATCCTCACCATGAATTGGCAAGAGATTACTTTATCTCCTAACCCAAGCAATGGTGATATCCAACTCCAATGGACCTCCCAAGAAAGTATTCCTTATCTGATTCGCATTGTGGATGCTTCCGGTAGGCAGATGATGGCATCTCATGGTCAATCCGTACTAGGAGCTAATATCAAGAGTATGGCCACATCCACTTTATCTGCAGGTTTATATCAGGTAATTATTGAAAGTCGAGATACTCAAGTGCTCATCAGCTTGACAATAACTAGATAAACTCATATCCAATGTCGGCGCGGTAAAACGCGCCGTCAAAATGGACTTGGTCAGCCACTTCTTTTGCTCGTCTAGTAGACGCCTTGACATCATTCCCCATGGCTGTAATTGATACGACTCTACCTCCATTGGTTACCAATGTATCCCCCTGCTTTTTGGTGCCTGCATGATAAATAAATGCATCGTTGTGTGAAGAGGGTAATTGCATCGGCAAACCCTTTATATAGGCCTCTGGATACCCTTTAGAAGCAACCACTATGGTTGAGGCGCATTGTTTGTTGAGCTCTAGGCTGTAATCACTCAGACCCCCTACAGCTGAGCGCCAACAAGCTTCCAATACATCTGAAGTAATCCTTGGTAGTACCACCTGAGTCTCAGGATCTCCAAAGCGACAATTATATTCAATGACATTAACCTCTCCTGCATCGGAAAGAATTAATCCAATGTATACTACCCCATGGTATACAAGACCTTCTTGTTGTAACCCATAAATTGTAGGTTGAATAACGGATTGTTCGACTTGTCGCATTAAATCAGCATGCACAAATGGAGGAGGGGAAACAGCCCCCATTCCTCCTGTATTTAGACCCCTATCACCTTCACCCACTCGTTTGTAGTCTTTAGCTGTAGGCAAAATCTTATAGTCCTTACCATCGGTCAGTACAAAAACGGAAAACTCTGTACCCGTTAAAAACTCTTCAATCACAACGCGAGCACTGCTTTGGCCAAACTGTTGTTCTATAATCATGTTGCGCAGGCTGCTTTTAGCTTCGGCTAAAGAATCCAAAATAAGCACTCCTTTTCCCGCAGCTAAGCCATCTGCCTTCAATACATAAGGACCGCTAACACGCTCTAAGTGTCTCATACCCTCTTCTAGATTATCTGCAGTGACTTCCATGTATGATGCCGTAGGAATGTTATGGCGGCTCATAAATGCTTTAGCAAAGCCCTTGCTTCCCTCCAATTGCGCCGCGGCTTGAGATGGACCAAACACAGGAATACCACGTTCAGCAAAAAAATCATAAACTCCGTTTACCAGAGGTTGTTCAGGTCCAACACATATAAAATCAATCTTTTCGCGTTCAACCACCTTAGCCAATCCCTCAAAATCATTGATGTCACAAGCCAAAAACTCTCCTAAATTGTGACTGCCTGCATTACCCGGAGCAAGGAAAAGTTTATGCAAGAACGGTGAAAGACTGAACGATTGTGCCAAAGCATGTTCTCTGCCACCACCCCCTAAGAGTAAAACATTCATTTTTTTCATGCGTTTAAAGGTAGTGAAGTCATTAAGTATTGACGCAAGAATACTTTGGACAAGGGACAATAATGATGTATTTTTCGAGACTGAAAAAGACCTATGGCCGGATTTCTAGAAGGATTACTAAACGTTTTTGGGAAAAAGAACGAAAGAGACCGAAAAGCAGTTCAACCTCTCATTGATCAAATCAATGCGACCTATTCGGGCTATGCCCAATTGAGTGACGAGGATTTGCGCAACAAAACATTAGATTTTCGCCAACGACTCGAAGCACATCTAGCCGACATAAAAAAAGAGCTGAAACAACTAGAAAACGAGGCAGGACAGACCGGACTCGACTTGGATGCCAAAGAGGAAATATTTAAAAAAATTGATGCGTTAAAGGCCACACAAGACGAGTCTATTGAAGTATTCCTAAAAGAAATTCTGCCTGAAGCCTTCGCGGTAATGAAAGAAGCCTCAAGGCGCTTTTCAGAAGCAGAGGTGATTCGTGTAAAAGCTACGGACTTAGATCGCGAACTATCGGTTAATGCTGACTATGTCTCCATTCAAAATGATATCGCTGAATACAAAACATCATGGGATGCCGCAGGAAGTCTCATTGATTGGAAAATGGTACACTATGATGTACAACTTCACGGGGGGATAGTCCTTCATGAAGGTAAAATTGCGGAAATGCAAACTGGGGAAGGAAAGACCCTCGTATCCACATTGCCCGCGTATCTTAATGCCATTCCTGGACTAGGTGTTCATATTGTCACTGTGAACAATTACCTAGCACGCCGAGATTGTGAATGGAATCGCCCCTTGTTTGCCTTCTTAGGCTTAACAGTAGACTGTATTGACCTTTACAGACCTCACTCCCCCGAACGAATTAAGGCCTACCAAGCGGATATAACTTATGGCACTAATAACGAGTTTGGATTTGATTATCTCAGGGACAACATGGTAAACAATACCCAAGAAATCATGCAAACTAAGCTTCATTATGCGATGATTGACGAGGTAGATTCTGTCCTAGTTGATGATGCGAGAACACCCCTTATCATTTCTGGTCCAATAGGTAAGAGTAATGAACAGCAGTTTCATGAATTAAAACCCCGCATTCAACGATTAATCGACGTTCAGAAAAAAGATGCTACCCAATACCTTACCTCCGCCAAGAAAAAGATTGCCGAAGGAAATACGGGAAGTAAAAAGGGAGAAGGAGGTTTTGAACTCTTGAGGGCTTATCGTGCTTTCCCAAAAAATAAGCCTCTTATCAAATTTTTAAGCGAAGCTGGAAATCGGCAAATTCTCCAAAAAACGGAGAACTTCTATCTACAAGATCAGGCGAAAGAAATGCCTACTGTGGATGAAGCACTTTACTTCATTATTGAAGAAAAACAAAACTCGATTGATCTCACCGACAAGGGGATTGATTTGATTACAGCCAATGGTGAAGACCGGGAATTCTTTGTGCTTCCCGATGTGGGGGTCGAGATTGCAGAAATAGAACAACAGAAGCTCCCCGAAGAAGAAGAGCTTAAGCTTAAAGACGAGTTAATGTCCAACTTTGCGGTAAAGTCAGAACGCCTGCATTCTATCAATCAACTTCTTAAGGCATATGCCCTCTATGAGCGTGATGATCAATATGTTGTGATGGATGGCAAAGTCAAGATTGTAGATGAAAACACAGGGCGTATAATGGACGGTCGTCGATACTCCGACGGCCTGCATCAGGCTATTGAGGCAAAGGAAAATGTCAAAGTAGAAGCTGCTACCCAAACCCGCGCCACAGTAACGCTCCAAAACTTTTTTCGAATGTATCACAAGCTTTCTGGTATGACGGGAACGGCCATTACCGAAGCGGGGGAATTTTGGGATATCTATAAACTAGACGTGGTTGAAATCCCTACCAACAAGCCTATTATCCGAGATGATAGAAACGACTTAGTATATAAAACCGAACGGGAAAAATACAATGCCATTATTGAAGAAATCAAGGTATTAACTGATCAAAAAAGACCCGTATTGGTGGGCACAACTTCTGTAGAGATTTCAGAAAAATTGGCCCGTATGCTATCTCGGCAAAAAATTAAACATAATGTCCTCAATGCCAAACAACATCAACGAGAAGCAGAAATTGTAGCTGAAGCTGGAAGGCCGGGTGCAGTAACTATTGCCACCAATATGGCGGGGCGTGGAACTGATATTAAGCTGTCCCAAGAAGTGCTTGATGCAGGAGGGTTGGCCATTATTGGTTCGGAAAGACATGATTCCCGTCGAATTGATCGTCAGCTTCGTGGTCGTGCAGGACGACAGGGAGATCCCGGATCTTCCCAATTCTTTGTATCCCTGGAAGATCGATTAATGCGCCTTTTTGGATCGGAGAGAATCTCCAAAGTAATGGACCGTTTTGGGTACGAAGAAGGAGAAGTGATTCAACATAGCATGATTACTAAGTCCATAGAGCGGGCTCAGCGAAAGGTAGAAGAAAACAACTTTGGTACGCGAAAACGTTTGATTGAATATGATGACGTGATGAACCTTCAACGTGAGGTGATTTACACTAAACGAAAAAATGCTCTTTTTGGAGAAAGACTAAGTGTTGATATACTAGACGCCTTCTACTCCTTAGCTGCCAATGCGATTCAACTCTACAAAGAAGAAGAGTACAATGATTACGAAGGATTTAAACTCTACTGTTTTCGAATGTTTGCTCTAAGCCCTTCAATGAGTGCCGAGGAATTCGAAACTACTGATCGTGACACCCTCGTATCTTCTTTATTTGACGAGATAACCCAGCAGTATCAACGTCGGACCGCACAAATTAGAGATAATGCACTTCCGACCCTAAAACGCATACATGCTGAAAGAGGAGATACCATTAAAAACGTAGTATTTCCTGTATCGGACGGACGAAGAAAAGCTCAAGTAACCGTGAACCTTCAAGAAGTTTTGGAAGGAAATGGAAATGCTGTAATGACTGCTGTTGAGAGAAGTATTTCCCTCGCACTTATTGATGACAAGTGGAAGGACCACCTTCGAACGATGGATGATTTAAAACAAGAAGTACGAACTGCCTCTTATGAGCAAAAAGATCCATTACTCGTATACAAACAAGAGGCATATTATCTGTTTGAGAGCCTCATCATAGACATCAATGAAAACTTGTGTAGCTTTTTGGCCAAGGTAAATATTGCCGCAAATCAGGAAGCAGAGCAGGCTACGGAAACAACTAGTGCTGAAAAGTTAACAGCATCAAGACCTCAGGAAGCAGGGAACAACCCACAACAAAGAGCCGCCACCAAACCAAAGGCATCTCCTGTAAGAGTGGCTAAAAAAGTTGGTCGCAATGAACCTTGTCCCTGTGGAAGTGGAAAAAAGTATAAACAATGTCATGGTCTGCAATCTTAGAGCCTCTATACTCCCAATACGTATGCGTTTCTTTGTATTGATTGCAAGTATGATACTCCCGTGTACATCCTTTGCTCAACAATTTTCAGATCCTGACATAAAGCAAGATACTGAAGGCCTTGACTCAACCCTTACTGAAGAAGACCTCCATGCACTGATAGCAGATAGTGCTTGGCAATTTGTCGTAAATGACAGCAATAAAACACGCATATCTTTCCATGCCAATATCGATGACTACAATGAGGAATTAAAATCGGTTATCCTGCAGACCAACCTCAGTGTAGGTTTCCGAGTTTTCGTTCTTTCTAATCGAAGTGAGGCAGCCATAGATAACGCTATGAATAAAGTATATCAATTCTATCGGCAGCTGCCTGCATATAAAATTTTTAACGCGCCATATACTGAGTTGAAAGTTGGTGATTTTGCCACCTATCTTGAAGCATCTTATTGGGCTGAGCAAATGAAAAAACATTTTGAGGGGGCCTATGTGGTTCAGGAAGTGATTAATCTGCGAAGAAAATGAAAATCTCAACGGATATAATTCATCAAGCCATTGCGCATCGCAGGCATCTGCACACCTACCCGGAACTTTCAGGCAAGGAATACGAGACGGCTAAATATATCCGAAACACTTTAGATGCTATCAATGTGTGCTATGAGGCTGATATAGGAGGTTTAGGCATCGTAGCATGGCTTGGCCCTGAATCCAGTGATTGTCTTGCCTTGCGCTCCGATATGGATGCCCTGCCAATTCAAGAAACCAATAAGACGGATTACTGCTCTCAAAACCATGCCGTAATGCATGCTTGTGGACATGACGTGCATATGGCATGTCTACTAGGTAGTATCCACCACCTAAAACAACATGAAGACCATCTTAAAAAAAGAGTGTTCTTTATCTTCCAACCTCATGAAGAAGTTTTACCTGGAGGAGCTCAACTAATGATTAAGGACGGCCTCTTTCATCGATTTCCCATTTCAAAACTTATCGCCTTACATGTAAGTCCCGAACTTAATCCAGGAGTTATCGGATATCATAAGGGACCTTTTATGGCAGCTTCCGACGAGATTAGAATTACTTTTTCAAGTCGAGGGGGACATGCAGCACGTCCTCATCTAACGGGAGATACTATTGCCATGGGCTCAAACTTCATTGTTCAAGCACAACAACTTGTATCACGATTATCCAATCCCATTGAGCCAATTTTGTTTACTGTCGGCGTTTTCGAAGGTATAGGGGCTACTAACATTATTCCGGCTGAGGTGAAGTTAGCCGGTACATTAAGGACAATGAATGAAGGACACCGCGAGATTATGCATAAAAAGCTCAACGATCTTGCTGAGAATATCGCCACCTTCGGTCAAGGAACTTGCCTCGTTGATATCAATCAAGGATATCCTGTATTAATAAATGACGCTGTATTAACTGACGCGGCTATTCATGCTCTTGATTCAACTTCATTAACTAACGAAAACCTACCTGCTCGGATGACCTCTGAAGACTTTGCATGGTATGGAACAGAAGGCAGATCGATAACCTTACTACGCCTTGGGACAGGTAATCCAAACCAATCCGGCTTACATCGTCCTGACTTTGATATAGATGAAGGCGCCATCGCTTGTGGAATAGAGACATTGTCCACGCTAGCCCTTAGGCTTCATTAGTGTTAATTTCATTTACTTTGCATCATTATGGCAGACAATATCTTTCCTATTTATGATCAACTTGTCTCACGACAAGAAAAGGAGGATTTTCTTAATCAAAACGGAGCCGTTTTTTGGTTAACAGGCCTATCGGGATCCGGCAAGAGCACCATGGCCAAACAACTTGAACGTAAATTGTTTAATGAAGGCTTTGTAGTACAGGTGCTCGATGGCGACAATGTTCGCTCTGGAATCAATAATAATCTAGGTTTTAGTGAAGACGATCGAAAAGAAAATATTCGGCGTATTGCTGAAGTAGCGAAGTTGTTCAGCACGTCTGGCGTGGTCACAATCTGCAGTTTCGTGAGTCCCAAAAACGACCTTCGAGAAATGGCCCAACATATCATAGGAGATGAATTTCACTTAGTCTACATATCATCGAGCCTAAAAAAATGTGAGGAGCGAGATGTAAAAGGGCTTTACGCTAAAGCTCGAAAAGGAGAAATCAAAAACTTCACAGGAATTGATGCTCCTTTTGACATTCCGGAAAATGCACATTTAACGCTAGATACTGAAAGAGATACTGTAGAAGATTCCACCGCATCACTATATCATTATGCCATCAAGCATATCAAAAAATCATAACTATGGGATACAGCATCAATCACCTGCGTGAATTAGAATCAGAGGCTATCTATGTGCTAAGAGAAGTTGCCGCCCAATTCGAAAATCCATGTATTCTTTTTTCCGGCGGAAAAGATTCAATTCTTCTAACGCATTTAGCGAAAAAGGCATTTTATCCAGCTAAGATTCCTTTTCCATTAGTGCATATTGATACGGGCCACAATTTTCCAGAAACTCTAACCTTCAGAGATAACCTTGCGAAAGAATTGCAAGCAAAGCTTATCGTTGGAAGCGTTCAATCCATGATTGACAGTGGAATGGCCCACGAAGAAACTGGGGCAAATGCTTCTCGAAACATCGCTCAAATCCCAACATTGCTGAATACCATTGAAGAACACAAATTTGATGCGTTAATGGGCGGGGCTAGACGAGATGAAGAGAAAGCTAGAGCCAAGGAGCGATTCTTCTCTCACCGTGATGAATTCAGCCAATGGGATCCTAAAAATCAACGACCTGAGTTATGGAACCTCTACAATGGGAAAAAGCATCATGGAGAACACTTCCGTGTATTCCCAATTAGCAATTGGACTGAACTTGATGTATGGCAGTATATCGGAATGGAAAATATTGCCCTACCCTCCTTATACTATGCCCACAAGCGCAGAATTTTTGAACGCGACGGAGTTATTCTATCCGAATCACCATTTATCACCTTGCGAGAAGGAGAAGAGGTTCGAGAAGAAATCGTGCGATTCCGTACGATGGGAGATGCTACGATTACCGGAGCTTACCGATCTGATGCAGACACCATCGACAAGATTATACAAGAAGTAGCTGCAGCTAGATCTACTGAGCGTGGCAGTCGCGCTGACGATAAACGATCCGAAACCGCTATGGAGGATCGTAAAAAAGAAGGATACTTTTAACCCCCAAGATTATGTCTAACAATACTTTTGATAGCGCATCCTACATGAATATGGAACTCCTCCGTTTTACAACGGCAGGAAGTGTAGATGATGGAAAGTCTACGCTCATAGGAAGACTGCTTTATGATAGTAAGTCAATTTTCGAGGATCAGATGGAGGCCGTAAAAGTTTCTAGTGAGAAACGTGGCGACGAGCATATCAACTTAGCCTTGGTCACCGATGGGTTAAAATCCGAACGTGAGCAAGGAATCACCATCGACGTAGCCTATCGCTACTTTGCAACACCTAAGCGAAAATTTATCATTGCCGACACTCCTGGCCACATTCAATATACAAGAAACATGGTCACGGGAGCCTCAACGGCAAACCTTGCTATTATTCTCGTAGATGCACGTAAAGGTGTAATAGAACAAACTAAGCGCCACTCTTTGATCGCTTCTCTACTTGGCATACCACATGTTACCATTTGTATCAATAAAATGGATTTAGTGGATTATGACCAAGCGACCTATGAAAGGATAAAGTCGGATTATAAAACCTTTGCGAGCAAATTGAGAGTCAAGGACGTGACCTTCATTCCCATCTCAGCCCTTCACGGTGATAATGTGGTAAATGGCTCTGAAAAAATGCCGTGGTACAATGGCACTACGCTGATGTACCATTTAGAAAATGTACATATTGCTAACGACCGAAATTACATTGACGGCCGTTTCCCCGTTCAAACAGTAATTCGACCACAATCTGATACTTTTCATGACTTTAGAGGTTATGCTGGGCGCGTTTCAGGAGGTGTGTTTCGGGCCGGGGACGAGGTTAAGGCATGGCCCTCGGGTTTTACTACAAAAATCAAAGAGATTTATTCAGATTCAAAGAAAGTCGAAGAAGCCTTTGATCCAATGTCTGTTGTCATGACCTTAGAAGATGAAATTGACATCAGCCGCGGAGACATGATTACCCGCTCCAATAACAAACCTAAAACCGGTCAAGACATTGATGCCATGATCTGCTGGATGGACGATAGTAAATCATTGCAGCTCGGCGGAAAATACACATTAATTCATACGACCAAACAGTGCCGTTGCGTGGTGAAATCGATCGAATACCGAATGGACATTAACACCTTATCTAAAGATCAAGAAAACCGCGCCATTAGCCTTAATGACATAGGTCGCGTCAAGTTGAGGACTACCGTTCCTTTGCATTATGATGAATATTCGAGGAATCGCATAACAGGTAGTTTTATCCTTGTAGATGAAGGAAGCAATGTCACCGTAGGAGCTTGTATGATAAGAAGTTAGTCTCGCGTAAACCTAACCCAGCATGAAAGTTAAAGAAATATCGGTACAGACGCTACATGAATGGCGCAGTGTAGGCAAAGAACATCAACTCATTGATGTTAGAGAATCCTACGAAATTGACATTGCGGAAATTCAAGGTCAACATATTCCCTTAGGAGAACTCCCCGCCCAATTAAAGGCTATACGCCATGATGTTGATGTAGTAATCCACTGCCGATCAGGTGCTAGAAGTGCCCGCGCCGTGCAGTACATCATGTCCAACCGACCGGAAATCACCAATATCTATAACCTCGCAGGAGGCATTCTTGCTTGGGCTGATAAAATTGACACGAGCTTAGAGAAGTACTGATATAATCCCCTCGCAAATCGCGTACCTTGTAAACGGTTTATGGATGCTCATACTGCTCAATCTTCTTCGAAACCTCTCTACATTTTAGGGCCTTGCTCTGTAGAAAATAGAGACCAAATGCTGGATACGGCACTTGGACTGAAACAACACATTCCATACCCTTTCTTGCTCCGTGGTGGACTTTGGAAGCCACGAACCCGACCTGGTGCTTTTGAAGGACTCGGAGAACAAGGAATTGATTACCTTACCGAAGCCGCAAAAGAAATTGGAGTTGATCCCATTACCGAAGTGGCAAGAGCTAGTCATGTTGACGCATGTTTACATGCAGGCTTTAAAAACCTTTGGATCGGTGCACGTACGACGGTAAATCCCTTTTTGATTGATGAATTAGCAGAGGCTTTACGCGGAACAGAGGTTACCATATTTGTAAAAAATCCGGTAAATCGAGACGTTGGCCTATGGTTAGGTGCCGTAGAGCGATTAGAACGTGCCGGATGCTCTAGTTTATTTGCCATACATCGAGGATTCTCTGCCATCGACAATACAGCCTACCGCAACCCACCTTACTGGCAACTGTCCCTAGAATTTCAGCGTCAACGACCCGACATTCCAATGATGGGCGACCCAAGCCATATGGGCGGCAGACGAGACCTTCTCGATGAGCTTAGCCAACAAATGGGCCAATTGGGCTACCAAGGTTTAATGATTGAAAGTCATATCAATCCAGACCTAGCGCTCACCGATGCCTCGCAGCAAGTAACTCCTCGACGCCTTACTAGCATTCTGCAACAAGTGCAGTGGTCTGACCTTCATGCCAAAGAAGGATATTCCGATGACTATATCAATAACCAGCGACATGCCATCGACTCATTGGATAAAGAAATCTTACATCTGATTCAAGAGCGAATGAACATCGCCCGTGATATTGGCGTTTACAAGCAAGAAGAAAATCTTGCAATTTATCAGCCAGAACGATGGGAAAATACGCTTTCTTTGGCTTTGGAACGAGGACAGCAATTGGGGTTATCTAAAGCCTTTATTATGGAGCTTTTCCAAAGCCTACATGCTGAGAGTATACAACATCAGTTTATTAAAAAAGACAAAAAATGAGTACTAAAACTTCAAGAATAGTAACCGCGCCCAAAGGGACTAAACTACACTGCAAAGGATGGGCTCAAGAAGCCGCTTGGCGAATGATTCAGCACAACTTAGATCCTGAAGTCGCTGAGCGTCCCGAGGAGTTAATCGTTTATGGAGGTCGGGGTAAGGCTGCACGAAACTGGGAAGCTTTCGACTTAATTCTAAAAACACTTGAAAACCTTGAAGATGATGAGACCCTTCTTGTACAATCAGGAAAACCAGTAGGTGTCATTCGAAGCCACAAAGACGCTCCACGTGTGTTAATTGCCAATTCCAATCTTGTGGGAAATTGGGCAAACTGGGAACACTTTGAAGAGTTAGAGAGAAAAGGGCTAATGATGTATGGCCAAATGACTGCAGGGAGCTGGATCTATATTGGAACCCAAGGTATCGTCCAAGGCACCTACGAAACCTATGCCTCGCTCGCTAAAATTCACTTCGAAGGGGACTTAAAACATAAGCTCAATGTAACTGCTGGATTGGGAGGTATGGGTGGTGCTCAGCCTTTAGCCATTACCATGAATGAGGGCACAGCGCTTATTGCCGAAATGGAAGAGTGGAGAATTGACAAAAGAATTGAAACGCGGTACTTGGACGAAAAATGTCTTGATATCGATGAGGCGATTGATCGAGCAGTGGCCTACGCCACAGAAGGAAAAGCACTTTCCATAGGTGTTCTCTGCAACGCGGTCGATCTTTTGGAGCGCATGCTCGAGCGAAATATCATTCCAGATACCCTTACCGACCAAACCTCGGCACATGATGAACTCATCGGATATTTTCCAGAAGGGATGTCTGTGGAAGAAGCTAATACGCTCAGAGAGGTTAATCCAGATGATTATCGCGATCAGTCATGGGATACCATGGCTAAGCATGTTGAGCTTATGATTGCTATGCAAGATCGAGGAAGTATTGTATTTGACTATGGAAACAACCTCCGCGGTCAAGCAAAGGATAAGCGCAACATTGAGAACGCTTTTGCCTTTCCTGGATTTGTGCCTGCCTACATCAGGCCATTATTTTGCGAAGGAAGTGGTCCTTTCCGTTTTGTAGCCCTAAGTGGAAATGAAGAGGATATCTTTAAGTGTGATGCCAAGCTCAAGGAATTGTTTCCCGAAGATGCTTCACTGCACCGTTGGCTTAATATGGCCAAAGAACGCATTGCCTTTCAAGGGCTTCCTTCTAGAATTTGTTGGCTACGTCTCGGTGAACGGGAAAAGGCGGCCTTGGCATTTAACGAAATGGTGAAAAATGGTGAACTATCTGCCCCAATAATCATTGGAAGAGATCACCTCGATACAGGATCTGTAGCTTCGCCTAATCGCGAAACTGAAGCGATGAAAGATGGAAGTGATGCCGTGGCAGATTGGCCTATTCTCAATGCCTTTACCAATATTGCCGGGGGAGCTACATGGGTATCTTTTCACCATGGAGGAGGGGTTGGTATGGGATACTCCCTGCATGCAGGCATGGTTATACTAGCAGATGGTACAGATGACGCCCACGCTCGTCTTCGTCGCGTTCTCCATAATGATCCAGCACTTGGAGTGATTCGCCACGCCGACGCAGGCTACGAAATAGCCCAAGAAACATCCAAGAAATTCGGGTTAGATCTTTAGTTTACTACTAAGAAGCATTTATTGAGCAATCTTTTGAGCGACCATTAAGCCATCGCGCAAGGGAAGTAGGATATGCTTGACCCTTGGATCTCGTGCAATCTTCTTGTTATAGGCATGAAGTGCGCGTGTGTCCTTGTCAAATTGACTTTCGTCTTCGGTGACTTTACCACTCCACAGGACATTGTCGGCAATCAGATATCCTCCAATAGGAACTTGATCAAAAATCAAATCATAGTAAGCGCTATAGTTGATCTTGTCGGCATCAATAAAGACCATATCAAAAACACCTTCTAATTGAGGTATTACCTCAAGACCAGAACCAAAATGAAGGGTAATCCTGTCCTGCACACCTGCCTTTTGCACATATTGCTCAATGATCTCCTTATACTTATCATCGTACTCAATAGTATGTAGCTCACCCCCTTCCTGCATCGCAAGAGCCATAGCAATGGCAGAATATCCTGTAAATGTTCCTACTTCTAAAATTCGCTTGGGCTGGGCCATGTGAATAAAAAGCTGGAGTATAGACCCTTGCATGTGACCTGAAACCATTTGAGGCATGGTTTGTGTCAAATGGGTTTCTCGATATAGTTCATGCAGTACTGAGTGCTCTTTATCTGTAAACGCTGTACTGTAGCGATCTATGGCACTAGGAAGGAATTGCATCCAACAATTTAAACTGACTCTGATACCGTATCGACGATGCCATAAGCAATCGCTTCATCTGCATTCATCCAATAATCCCGATCAAAATCTTCTAGGATTTTCTCTACCGACTTACCACAGTTATTGGCGAGGATTTCTGCCGAAAGAATCTTTGTTTTCTGAATCTCATTGGCTGTAATCTCAATGTCTGTGGCCTGACCTTGGATTCCTCCAATCGATGGTTGATGAATCATCACTCGTCCGTGAGGATAGATTTCTCTTCGTCCCTTATCTCCATGACTTAGCATAAGTGCCCCCATAGATGCACACATCCCCATACAAATGGTACGCACAGGAGAAGCAATCATTTGCATGGTATCCATAACAACCATACCTGAGGTGACCACACCTCCTGGGCTATTGATATATAGCTTAATCTCTTCACCCGGTTTTTCAGCATCTAAGAATAACAACTGGTCTACTACTTTCTTTGCCGATTCGTCATGGACTGGACCCCAAAAGAACACTTTACGTTGTTCTAAAAAGCGTTTTTGAAAGCGATTTCCACCTTGTAATTGTTCTAATAATTCCTTGTCCATAGTATTCTTCGTAATCCTGAAAACG
>Ga0163109_10002412_pt1 | contig 14607 bp, 13 predicted proteins | sample CRUFie1St13metaG_FD_108704 | JGI IMG/M metagenome (GOLD analysis project Ga0163109, IMG submission 108704) | Marine microbial communities from the Costa Rica Dome - CRUD Field 142mm St13 metaG | ecosystem: Environmental > Aquatic > Marine > Oceanic > Photic zone | place: Costa Rica: the Eastern... | reverse complement strand
ATTTATATGATTGGTCTCCAATTTCTGATATGCACTTATTTCATGGTATAGGAGATGAATTAATTCCATATGAAAATACTTTAAAAGCTTATGATTATTTTATTGAAACTGTTTCATTATTATCAAAAAGAAATTTAAAAAGAAAAATAATTGTAATTTTTGCAGGTAAAAATTTAGTTCCTTCCAATAAAATTTTGATGCAATGGATAAATAAATGCTCCCCAAAGATAGAATTCAAACTTTTAGGTGAGAGAGATGATATTCCTTTAGTACTGAAATCATTAGATTTATTTTGCCTTAATTCTAGAGCCGAAGGTTTCCCTAATGTATTAGGTGAGGCAATGCTTGCTTCTATACCTTGCATAGCCACAAATGTTGGAGATGTAAAAAAAATTTTAGGAAATAATGGATTGATTATTCCTAATGATAACCCTGAATATTATGCAGAAGCAATTTATTCTTTTTATAAAATGAAAAAAAATAAATTAAGTAGTTATGGTAAATTAGGTCGAAATAGAATTTTAAAAATCTATTCTCTAGAAAAAATGTTAAATTCTTACAATAAACTCTATGGACAATTCAGATGATGCAACGATAAAGGGTTTCGGAGATGAATGGGAAAGATTTGATCAGAATTGTTTAGAGCAAGAAGAACTAAATAGTCTTTTTAATAAATATTTTGACATTTTTCCTAAACAATTTCTAAATAAAAAAAACGTTGGTTTTGATATGGGCTGTGGCAGTGGAAGATGGGCAAAATTAATCGCACCCAAAGTAAAAAAACTACATTGTATAGATCCAAGTCCAGCTATTAATATTGCAAAAAATAATTTAAAGAGTTTTAAAAATTGTGAATTTCATAATAAAGGAGTATCTAATATAAATTTTTCTGAGGAAAGCATGGATTTCGGTTTTTCTTTGGGAGTTTTACATCATGTACCTGATACCGAGGCTGCAATTAAATCATGTGTAAGATTATTAAAGAAAAATTCACCATTCCTTATTTATCTTTATTATTCATTTGATAATAAACCTTTCTTTTATAAAGTTGTTTGGAAAATTACTGAAATTTTGAGGTTTATTATATCTAGGCTTTCATATCCCTTAAGGTATTTTTGCAGCCAAATTATTGCTTTTTTTATTTATATTCCATTATCTAGAATCGCTTTAATTTGCGAAAAAATTGGTTTTAGAAAGAAATTTGTGGAGAATATACCTCTTAGTTTTTATCGTTCTTTAAGCATATATACAATAAAAACAGATGCATTAGATCGATTTGGAACTAGATTGGAAAAAAGATTCTCAAAAAGAGAAATTTATTACATGATGAAAAGATCAGGATTAGAAAAAATTAGATTTTCAAATGATTCACCTTATTGGATTGCTGTGGGTATAAAAACTTAACTATTTATGAAATAAATAATAGATAAAAGGTATTTAATAAAAAAAAATTTCTACAATTATAAAATTAAGTTTTAAGTTTTTATGTGCGGATTCGTAGGACAATTAAATCTTTCTGGTAAAACAAGTAAATCTGATATGGATATAAATATAACAAATATGACAAGATTTCTTGAACATAGAGGGCCTGATGGGGTTGGATTTTTTAGAGATAAATTTGGATTAATTTCTATTGGTCATAGAAGGTTATCCATTTTAGATATTTCAGAAAAAGGTTCTCAGCCATTTGAATCCCCTAATGGAAGGTACATTATTGCTTTTAATGGCGAAATCTATAATCATCTTTTGATTAGAAAAAAAATTGAAAAAAGTGGATACCCTTACTCTTGGGAAAGTAATTGCGATACTGAAACTTTGATGGCTGGTCTAATGATGTGGGATCTTGAGGTATGTCTTTCAGAGTTAAACGGTATGTTTGCTTTTGCTTTGTGGGACAAAGAAGAAAAAGAATTGATCTTATGTAGAGATCGTATGGGAATTAAACCATTATATTATGGATTTTCTAATGGAGATTTATTATTCTCTTCAGAAATAAAAGCAATAAAAGCACATCCTAAATTTGAAGCAAATATAAATAAAGATGCTTTAGCTCTTTATCTAAGATATGCTTATGTGCCGACGCCTTTTTCAATTTATCAAGGTATTAATAAACTTCCTCAAGGCCATTATATTAGGTTTAATTTTGATAAAAATATCAATACAGAACCTAAAAGTTATTGGGATTTATCATCACATTTTTGCTCGAAAAATAAAGTTTCAGATGGATTTAGTTCTGATACTTTAGTGAAAGTTTTAGAAGATAAATTGGTAGAATCAATCAGACTTAGGATGTTATCTGATGTCGAACTGGGTGCATTTTTATCAGGAGGAGTTGATTCTTCTTTAATAGTTGCATTAATGCAAAAAATATCGTTAAAAAAAGTAAACACATTTACTATAGGTTTTGAACGGAAAAGTTTTAATGAGGCGATATATGCAAAAAATATTGCAAGTTACTTAGGTACTAATCATACAGAATTATATATATCAGAGAAAGAATCTCTTAATTTAGCCTATAAGTGCGGTTCTATATGGGATGAACCATTTGGAGATTCATCTCAAATACCCATGTTACTTTTAAGTACACTTACAAGTAAAAATGTAAAAGTCGCTCTTTCAGGGGATGGAGGAGATGAATTATTTTGTGGATATAATAGATATGGTCAAGGATATAGATTATTTCAAATACTTTCAATTATTCCTCATAAATTTCTTGAATTAACTTTCAAAGGTTTTGAACATTTGGATCCTAAATTTATTAATAAAGTAGATACTCTGTTATCTAAAAATTTTAAGTTCAGTGGAATACAGGATAAAATGCTAAAAATAGCAAAAATCATAAATGTTTCTGATAAGAATCTTTTTTACAAGAAATTAATTAGTTGTTTTGATTCTCCAAATCAATTTTTGTTAGACGGATTCGAGCCTGAAACTTTGCATTCTAGGATTGAATTATGGCCTGATAATAAAGACTTTAGAGATACAATGATGTATTTAGATTGTATGACATATTTAGTAGATGATATTTTGACTAAGGTTGACAGAGCAACTATGTCTCAAGGATTAGAGGCACGTGTGCCATTTTTGGATCATAATTTAATTGAATGGAGCTCAAGATTGCCATTAAAAGAGAAAATTAAAAATAATAGCCCCAAATGGTTGTTAAAAAAAATTTTAGAAAAGTATGTACCAAATTCATATTTTAATAGGCCTAAAATGGGTTTTGGAGTCCCTTTATCATCGTGGTTAAAAGGGCCTCTAAAAGTTTGGGCTTATGATTTACTTAGCGAATCAAGAATTAAAGATCAAGGTCTTTTTAATTATGATCTAATAAATAGAATGCTTGAAGAAAATTTTTCAAATCAGAGGTTTTGGCATCATCAACTTTGGACTTTATTGATGTTTCAATCTTGGTATTATGATTCGCATTTAGGCACTTAATAAATGAAAAAGAAGGTATTACTTGTTGCTAATACAGGTTGGTATATTTATAATTTTAGGCTAAGCCTTTTAAAAGATCTTAGGGATGAAGGTTATGATGTAAATGTTGTAGTCCCTAAAGATTTATTTTGTGAGCAAATATCTCAAGAAGGATTTAAAATATATTTTTGGAAGCTAAAAAAATATTCAATAAATCCAATAAATGAATTTTTATCGTTAATTAATCTTATTAAGATTTATCTATTAGTAAAACCACAATTAGTACATCACTTCACAATTAAAGCATGCATTTATGGCACGATTGCGGCAAAATTTTCAAAGGTTTATATAGTTATTAATGCCGTGACTGGATTAGGGACACTTTTTATAAGTAAAAGAAAAAGAATAAAAATTTTAAGATTTTTATTGCGACCAATTTATAGTTGGATTTTCAAAGCAAAAAGATCTTTCATAATTTTCCAGAATGAGTCAGATCAATTAACACTTTTAGATTATGGGATTACCAATACTAATAAATCAAAGATAATCAAAGGCTCGGGGGTAGATTTAAATCATTTTAAACCAGATCATAAAAATAAAAAACTGAAAAAGAATTTTACTAAGATTCTTTTCCCCTCTAGAATACTAAGAGAGAAGGGACTTTTTGAAGTTGTAGAGGCCTTTAAATTATTACAAAAAGAGAAATACGCATGTCAATTAATTATTGCAGGTGAAATTGACTTGAATACTAATCCAACTATTTCAAAAAGAGAGTTCGAAACTATAAAAAAAATAAAAAATATAACTTTTTTAGGTCGTATAAATAATATGCGAAAACTTTATTCAGAAATTGATATAGTAGTTCTACCCTCTTGGAGAGAGGGCTTATCAAAAGTTTTAATTGAATCAGCATCAATGGAAAAAGCAATAATAACTTCTGATGTACCAGGATGTAGAGATGTAATTAATCATGGATTAACGGGCCTTCTTGTCCCTCCAAGAAATGCTTTAGCAATCAAGCATGCTTTAGTACTCTTAATTGAAAATCCAACATTTGGTATGCTTCTTGGTAAAAGAGCCAGGGAAAAAGCAAGATTAGATTTTGAGGTATCAATTATCAATAAAAGAACTATAAATTATTATTTTCAACTTTTCAAAAAATATCATCTAAAAAACACTAATTTAAAATAAGAATCTATAAATGAAAAAGACTTTGATACTATATGAATTAAATGAAGTGCCTGAAAAGGTTATTAGGGAATACATTAAAATTCGTCCTCATTCATATTTAGCCAAATTAATTTCTAAATCTGAGTTTTTATTGACATTTACTGATGATGTTGGAGAACTACATCCTTGGAGTACATGGCCGACTGTACATAGAGGTGTACCTAATTTCATTCACAATATTCGTTTCATTAATCAAGACTTAACTTGTGCTAAAAAATACCCCCCAATTTGGGAAGTTCTCGCAAGTATGGGAATATCTATTGGTATATTTGGTTCACTGCAATCTTATCCTCCACTTAAAGGGAAGAACTTTAAATTTTATGTTCCTGATACTTTCGCCCCAAATAAGACTTGCTACCCTAAATATTTATCAGATTTTCAAGAATTTAATTTACATCTAGCTGGTGCAAATAAAGCGATACAAAAAAAAATAGACTTAAGAGCAATAATTCTTTTTTGCAGGTTGATTTTTCTAAGAATGATTAGCCCTAAGACTTTATTTATATCTATTTCTCAAGTTATTAAAGAATCATACAATCCTAAATTTAAATCAAGAAGATCATTAATTCAGCCCCATTTCGGATTTGACGTTTATTTAAAAGAGCTCAAAAAACATAATCCTTCTTTTACAACCTTCTTTACTAACCATGTTGCAGGGATGATGCACAGATATTGGAAGGATTTATTTCCTAAAGACTTTAAATTAAAAAACTCTAAAAAAGCGTTCCACTCTAACTCAATTCTTAAAGCAATGGATATCGCAGATGAACAAATAGGTCAGCTCTACAAATATTCAAAGTTTAATGATGCAAATTTATGGATATTGTCAAGTATGGGGCAAAAAGCTATAGATAGAGGAAATAATAATTCAGAATTATTTCTAGAAAATTTCTCAGATTTATTAAATTCTCTAAAACTCGAAAAGGAAAAATATAAGCTACTTCCAGCTATGCAACCAGACATATGTATAAAATGCCATGATATTCAAAGTTTAAAAAATTTAGAAGAAGCTTCAAATTACTTAGTTGATCTTAATGGGGAAATTATTTTAAAGAAAAGATATAATCCTAATGGCTTAAATCTTAATTTATCAATTCAAAATTCTGAATCAGCAAAATCAGAAAAATTAGTTAAATTTAAAAATAATAATCCTCAAAAATTAGATGAATACGGATTAAAGATTATTTATAGAGATATTGGAACAGGATACCATTCTCCTGAAGGGATTCTTATTGCTTTTGGCCCTGAAAAGGATATCATTAAAAACTTAAAAATTAGTAAGAATAAATTTTTAAAAACCACGGAAATTTATGGTTTAATTTTGAAAATTTTTAGGTAGATATTTTTTAAAATTTTGAATTAAGAAGACTTTCGGTCCATTTCATATTTTTTAGGTACCATTTGACTGTAATTTCTAATCCACTTCTAAATTCTTGCTTGGGTAACCACTTTAATTTCTGCTTTAAGAAAGATGAGTCAATGGCATAACGATTATCATGGCCAGGTCTATCTGATACATATGTTATAAAATCTGAATAAGGTTTTGATATTGGCTTTAAATTATCAAGTATACTGCATATTAATTTTGCTACTTCATTATTTGTTCTTTCATTATCTCCTCCAATACAATAAGTATCTCCTATTTCGCCTTTAGAAGCGATAAGTAAAAGAGCATCTATATGATCTTCTACGAATAGCCAGTCCCTTATGTGCTGTCCATCACCATATATAGGAATTTTTTTTTGATTTAAAGCATTCAATATAATAACAGGAATTAATTTATCAGGGTATTGCCAAGGACCGTAATTATTACTGCAATTTGTTATCAAACTTGGGATGCCAAAAGTATGATGCCAAGATCTTACTAAATGATCACTAGAGGCTTTACTAGCTGAGTAAGGGCTTTTGGGATCATAATTTGAATTTTCATCAAATTTACCTTTATGTCCAAGCGAGCCAAAAACCTCATCAGTACTTATATGATGAAACCTAAATTTGTTTTGCAAATTAGAATCAATATTTTCAAAATATGTTCTACTAGCCTCTAGTAAATTAAATGTTCCTATAATGTTATTTTGTATAAACTTTAAAGGATATTTTATAGATCTATCGACGTGACTTTCTGCAGCTAAATGCATTATTAGGTCAGGTTTGCAGTAGGTAATTATTTCATCAAGTTTTTTTTGATTAAGTAAATCGCATTTGAAGAATTTATATCTTGAAACTAAATTTCTTTGTGAGTTTTCTAAGAGTATATTGATACTAGTTAAGTCACTGGAGTAATTGAGTTTATCTAAATTATAAATATTGCAATTTGTTTTAAGTAATAGTTTTTTCACGAGTGCTGAGCCTATAAAACCTGCACCACCAGTTATTAAAACATTTCTAAATTTAAAATTATCCATTTATTTAATAAATTATGTTAGGAGCATTTTCAAATAATCACCATACCCGCTTTTCGAATGTTCATATGATAATTCGAGCAATTGTTCATTATTTATCCAACCATTTCTCCAAGAGATTTCTTCAGGACATCCAGCTTTCAGACCTTGTCTATTTTCTAGGGTTCTTATATAGGAACTGGCTTCATGCAATGTCTCTATAGTACCTGTATCAAGCCAAGCAGTTCCTCTACTAAAAGTTTTAATTCTTAAAGAATTATTTTGTAAGTAAATTTTATTAAGAGAAGTAATCTCCAACTCACCCCGTTCAGATGGCTTTAAGCTCTTCGCATAAGTTGGCGCTAAACTATCGTAGAAATATAATCCTGTAATTGCATAATTACTTTTTGATTTTTTGGGCTTTTCTTCAATTGAAATTGGATTACCCATCTTATCAAAATTTATTACACCATATCTTTCTGGATCTCTTACTGGATAGGAAAATATTGTTGCCCCATTTAAAAAAGAGTTAGCCTCTTTAAGGACTACTGGAACCTCACTCCCATGAAATAAATTATCTCCTAATATTAATGCACTAGGGTGTCCCGATAAAAAATCTTCAGCTAAAATCATTGCTTGTGCTAGTCCATCAGGATTTTTTTGGAATTTATATTTTATAGATATACCCCATTTTTTGCCATCCCCAAGCAATTTAAAAAAATTATCATAATCTTCCTCTTTAATGATTATTAGAAATTCCCTTATATTTGCGAGCATTAATGTACTTAATGGATAGTAAATCATTGGTTTATCATATATAGGCATAAGCTGCTTACTCATTGAAACTGTTAATGGATAAAGTCTTGAACCTAAACCTCCTGATAAAATTATTCCTTTTCTATCTAATATGCTTTCCATAAATTACTCTAAAGATATAAATATTTACTATTAATCAAAAGATAGTTTATTTATCTAAAAATAGACAATTATTTACATATAAATTTCAAAGTTATTTAAATTTTGAATAATTTTTTAAAATTAAAATTTCATAAACATATTATTAATAAATTTTTTATGAAGCTTAAATTTATTAACATTGTAGAAAATATAATACTTATCTAAATTCCTATTGATAGTATTGTTAATGTAATACTATATTTAGTTTTTTTATTTGTTCTTTTATGCATTTTACTGAAATAATTTCAGATATTTTTAATATTGAAAAAGACAAGATTTTTGATGATTTAGAACTTCAAAATATTGAATCATGGGACTCTATGGCTCATATGGAATTGATATCTACTATTGAAGATACATATGAATTAACTTTTACAGGGGATGAAATTGTAGATATAAAAAAAATTGGAGATATTAAAGAAATCATTCTCAGAAATAAAAAGAATTTATGAAAATTGAAGATGTAAATTTACTAATAACAGGAGCAGGAAAAGGCATTGGAAGAGGCCTGCTTGAAGAATTTTTAAATCTTAATTGCAAAGTATACGTTTTTGAAAAAAATTCTGAATTGATATCTGATTTGCAAGATAATTTTAAAGAATTATTTGTCTCACAATGCGATGTTTCTGATGATGAATCGGTTAGATCTGCTATGGAAAAAATGTATAATAGAGGATTTTATCCAAATGTTTTAATCAATAACGCAGGTATTATTCATAGTGAATCTCTCATAAATATGACTAGCAAAACGCAGAGATTACACTCTAGAGAGAATTGGAGAAAGGTTATGGCTGTTGATCTAGATTCAGTTTTTTTCGTCACAAGTAGATTTTGCGAAAACTTAATTATGTCTCGAAAGAAAGGTTTAGTAATCTCAATAAGCTCGATTAGCGCATATGGTAATCCCGGACAAACAGCATATAGCGCAGCTAAAGCAGCTGTTAATTCTCTAATGAAAACTTGGTCAAAAGAATTAGGCCCATTTGGGTTAAGATTTGCTGCTATATCACCAGGGTTTTTGAATACTGATTCAACAAAAAGTGCTTTAAATTCAAATCAAATCAAAACTTTGGAAAGAAAAATTCCATTGAAGAAATTAGGTAATGTGGAAAATATTTTCGAAACAGCAAAATTTATAATTCAGAATGACTATCTAACAGGCAATATAATTGATGTTAATGGAGGATTGATAATTTAGTCATGCATAGTCCTTCTAATTTAGGAGAAAAATTTGATTATATAGTTAATTTATACTCTGAAAAAATAGCAATATATTATCCTGAAGAAAATTTGCAATTTTCTTATTCAGAGCTAAACAAGATATCAAATGCATGTTGCGGATTTTTAAATTATAAAAAAGTAAAAAAAGATTCAGTAGTTGCTATCTTTAATGATAAATCCATTTATGGTTACTCAATTATTATTGCTTGCTTAAAGTTAGGTATACCTTATGTAAACCTTGATGAAACTTCTCCATCCTCAAGATTAGAAAAAATAATAGATATTATTTCTCCAAAATTAATTATTAATCTATTTGAAATTGAGGCAGTAGACAAATCTTTTAGGAAGAAACTTGATCAATTATTTATACATAAAGATGAATTTACAAATTATTTAAATCATACAAATTACGTAATAAAAAAAAATAAAGTTATTTCTACAAATCCTGCATATATTATGTTTACTTCAGGATCTACAGGTTTTCCAAAAGGCGTGACAATATCACATGGCAATATTTTAAATTTTATAAGTTGGTGTAAAGACGAGTTTCAAATTACTTATTCTGACAGAATTACTAATCTTAATCCTCTTTTTTTTGATAACTCAGTTTTTGATATTTATAATTCTCTTTTCAATGGTGCATGCTTGATACCTTTCAATAAGGAACAAACCAAAAATCCAATGAGGTTAGTTTATTTATTAGAAAAAGGAATGGCATCTGTTTATTTTTCAGTACCATCTTTATTAATTTATCTAATTTCAATGAAAACTATTAAAGATGACTCATTAAAATCATTAAAGAAGGTAATATTTGGAGGTGAAGGATTTCCTAAAAATAAACTAAAAATCTTATACGACATTTTCGGAAATAGAGCAGATTTATTTAATGTATATGGTCCTACAGAATGTACTTGTATATGCTCGTCCCATAAAATTGTTAAAGATGATTTTAGTAATATGTCTAGCTTAACTACATTAGGTAAATTAGCTCCTATGTTTGATTTTCAGATAATAAATAAAAAAAATGATATTGGTGAACTTGTTTTGTATGGAGATAATGTAGGTAAAGGTTATTTTAATAATTTCCAAAAAACTAAAGAAGTTTTTATTCAAAATCCTAAACATAATAATTTTATAGATATTGGTTACAAGACTGGTGATTTAGTAAAATTAGGAAAAAACTCTAATTTTTATTTTAAAGGAAGAAAAGATTATCAGATCAAATACTTAGGCTATAGAATAGAGCTTGGGGAAATTGAAGCCATAGCAAACTTAATAAAAGAAGTTTGTGAAGCTGCAGTAGTATTTCAAAAAACACGTTTTAGTGATGGTCAAATTGTCTTATATGTAAGTTTATTAGATCAAATGGATTCAATATTTATTAGAAATTTTCTTAAAAAGAACTTGCCAGATTATATGATCCCAAAAAAAATAATTCAATTAAAAGAACTTCCTAAAAATGCTAATGGTAAGATTGATAGAAAGCAATTAATTAATTTGAAGTAATGAAGCCAATAGTAATTTTTGGAATTGGAAAAATATCCGAGGTTATGCATTATTTTTTCGAAAATCATAGTGAAAGGGAAATAAAAGCTTTTACTATTGATGATGAATTTTTAAATTCTGAAACTAAATATCAAAAGCCAGTAGTGAAGTTTTCTCAACTAGAAAACTTATATCCCCCTAGTGAATTTGATGTCTTTATTGCATTGGGATATCAAAGAATGAATAAAGTTAGAGAAGATATTTATAAAAGGGTAGAAAAGAAAGGATATAAATTAATTTCATTTATACATCCAGAATCTGGAATCCCTAAAGATTGTAAAGTTGGCAAAAATTGCATGATAATGAATAACGTAAACATTCATCCAAAAGTTATAATTGGGAATAATGTTTTTGTATGGAGCGGTTCTGTTATTGGACATCATTCAAAAATAGAAGATAATTGTTGGCTGACATCTTCTTCGAATATTTCAGGAAATGTAAAAATAGGTAGAAATTGTTTTTTTGCTATAAATTCAACCGTCACGCATTCTGTAACTATTGGGAAAGAATGCTTCATAGGGGCGAATGTTTTAATTTCAAAATGTACAAAAGACTTAGAAGTTTATATATTTGAAAGGACTAAGCCCTTTAGATTGAACTCTAAGCAATTTATAAGAATGACAAATTTTGATATAATTTAGGAAAAATATATAAAAGGAATATTTTTTAATAATGCGAGAAAGCTGTAAATAATTTTATAAAAAATTGCAATCTTAGATTTTAAAGATAAATAACGAATTAAATTAAGATAAATAAAAATACTTTGCATATAACTTTCTTTAATATGGTGCTTGTCTTTGGTAAGGCTTGAGGGGTGATTTCTATATACAGCCATTTTTTTCTTAAAGAATTTGGCATTAAATTTGGAAGTTAATAAGATATTTTGAGGAATATCTTTGGCATTAACTTTATTAAACCACTCAGGCCATGGGTTTGGTTCTAAAGATTTTCTATAAACTCTCGAGCAAGTTGGTATAGAGTGATTTAAGATGATTTCTACGTTAGATAGAGTACTTTTTTGGGGGTATTGAAAATAATTAGATTCTTCTTTTAAATTATTCAAGTATTTAACCTTATGAAATGTTAATGCGTAATTAGGATTATTTATTAGAAAAACTATTTGTTCTTGCAGCTTATACTCATCAATCCAATAATCGTCACCCTCTACACTTGCTATAAATTCTGCTTTAGTTGTTGAAAAAAAATTATGTATTCTTTGTTCAAAATAAGGTGTAAAATATAAATTTTCTGGAGAGATGTAAATTTTAAATAAATCAGGATATTTCAATTTATATTTAGAAAAAATTGCTTTAGAATTATCTGTTGAAGCATCATCATATATAAGTATTTCTATCTTAAAAGTTGTTTTTTGTTTTAATATTCCTTGTAGACATTCTTCTAAATAATTGTAATGATTATATGTATTAACTCTTACCGAAACAACTGGAATAGATTCTTTTTCCCATATTTGTTTAGAAACCTCTATTGGATTATTTAAAAATTTAATTCTCATGACTTTTCTAATTTCTTAAACAATAGATTATTCAAATTTCGATATTTTTAATTAAATTATCTTTAGATTGTTCTGCTAAATAAAAACCTATAATTAGACCTAATAATTTACCTGTAAAGTTAATCATAAATATTGGTTCTTTAAGTTCCACTATAATTAAAGCAAAAATAAAAATGTTTATTAAATACCTTTTTAATCTAAAACAAATTGAAAGTGAATTTTTAATATAAGTTATTAGGACAAAATAGTACAAAGGACAAAAAATAATTCCTAATCCATAAAATAATCTTATAAATCCAGGATCAGGTAATCCATAGTCTTTTTCTAGATTCTGGAAACTTCCTAATCCAAATAAAAATTGAAAGAAATCTAATTTAGGTAAATTAGTTTTCAATCCATACTGATCTATGGAATTATCATTTAATGGAGATATAATTGCATTTAAAGTCCATTCTTGGAACGAATCTTTATATAAAAGAATTCTTTCGGAAAATAAAGTATTTGTTAACGAAAGGGCTAATATTGTAACCAAGAAAAACATTAGATAAAATATGCTTTTGTAATTTATAGTTTTAAAAAAATTTATTTTAAATGAATTTTTATTTTTCCAAAAAATTGCAAATAAAAATAAAGGGATAAATAAATAAGCATATAATATCAAACCTGTTCGGCCAATAAAAAAGCTAGCTAAAATTATGATAAACAACTGTGAAAAAATATTTAACTTAAAAGGTTCCTTTTTGTTTATCGATCCATTAAATTTATCGTTCAAAATTGTTATGTATCCACTAAAAAATAGGAAAGAACTATGAACACCTCCGGCCGCAGAACTTATGCCTCTTGACACTAATGGATTCTTTAAAGGACTAAAGACATTTTCATTAAAATTTTGACTTTTTAATAAAAAGTTTTCTATAAATACTTCTAATCCTGGGAAAATAATGGAAGAAACAATAATAATGCAATTTAAAATAACACAATTTAAAAGCTTATATTTAAAGTTTTCAACTACTGTCATAGAGGCTTCTTTATTTTCATATAAAGAAATTGCAAATAAAAAACCAAATATTATATAAGTTATCGACTTTAAAAGGTTTATTGATAACTCATTGTCAGGCATATTGAAAATCTCTGCAGTTAGAAATGTATATAAGGATAAAAATAATAAAAAAGGTATGATAAGAAATTCCTTTTTAAAAATATAAAATTTGTATCCATTAAGAAACCTTATAAGCCAATATGAAATTAACAATATTAAAGATAAAAATGAAGTATTAGATATTAAAGAAGGCAGAAAACTTAATCTAGGAGCAAAAATAAAGAAGAATAAAATAATTGTAGTGATCATTTTATCCTTCCTTTAATTCGCATAATTGTTTTTATTGCGATAATAAATTTAAATTTATTATGATTAATGATGATTAACTTTGTAAGTAAATATTTAGTTATAATTCTAGACTCTAAATGATTAACTCTTATAGTAAATTTATATTTTTTAAGTAAAAAATTATTTTAAAGGTTAAAGTAATAAATTAATGATATCTAAATTAAAAAACTCTATTGCAATAATGCAGCCATATATTTTTCCTTATATAGGCTATTTTCAATTAATACAATCTGTCGAAAAATTTGTTTTTTATGATGATGTTTACTTTAGAAAAAGAAGTTGGATAAATCGAAATAGATTATATTTTCTTAATGGGGGTGAAGGATTCTTTACGGTACCTTTAAAAAAAATAAGCCAAAATAAATTAATCAAGGATATAGAGATTTATATTGATAAAAAATGGATTAATACATTTTACAAAACATTAAAATTTTCATATGAAAAATCAAAAAAATATAATGATGTTATTGATTTAATAATGAATACATTCGATAATATTGACGAATTACCAATATCAGATTTAGCAATTAGATCCATATGTAATGTTTATGAATATTTAGATATTAAATTAAAATTTTCTAAATCTTCGGAAATTATTCCTAATTATAAAGAATTGAGAAAAGCAGATAGATTGATAAAAATCTCATTAAGTCAAAATTGCAATCAATATGTAAATCTTGTTGGAGGTAAAGAATTATACAGTAAAAATTATTTTGCCGAAAAAGGTTTAACCCTTCATTTTATTGAAACTAAATTTGATGAATATAAACAATTAAATAAAAAATTTGTTTCTGGATTATCAATAATAGATCTCTTAATGCATTGTGAAAAAGAATTTTTAAAAGAGACATTAAATTCGTATACTTTAGTCTGATAAATAAGATCTTTTACTAAAAAAATAATTTTATTACGCTAAAAATTTAATGAGATGAATATAAAAAATTTAAAATTAT
>Ga0163109_10002409_pt1 | contig 14631 bp, 13 predicted proteins | sample CRUFie1St13metaG_FD_108704 | JGI IMG/M metagenome (GOLD analysis project Ga0163109, IMG submission 108704) | Marine microbial communities from the Costa Rica Dome - CRUD Field 142mm St13 metaG | ecosystem: Environmental > Aquatic > Marine > Oceanic > Photic zone | place: Costa Rica: the Eastern... | reverse complement strand
TAGGAGGTAGAACTATAGATGTACATATCCGTAAGCTCAGAGAAAAAATAGGTGACGATCGCATCAAGACGGTCAAAGGCGTAGGGTATAAATTCGAAACAACCGATTGATGCGTGGAAATCGCATGCTTGTGCTCTCCCTTATTATGGGGGCTACAGTTACGGGACTAGCCGTTCTATTTGAATGGCTACTAGCCTATTCTCAACATTTGAATATACCAGAATGGTTGTGGTGGCTACTGTTCTTTACAATCACAATCACATCTTTTTATTACGCTACTTACTACATATTAATAGGTCGGATTAGAGGTATTCAACAAAAAATCCAAAAACAAGGTCTTACAGAATCTCCGTTAAATAAGGGAAGTGTTGGAAATCTAGCAGATTTAGAAGAAAGACTTGAAGAATGGAGTGAGAAACAAAATGCACTCGTTGAAGAAATGAAGGGCAGGGAACAATTTCGTCGTGAATATATCGGAAATGTTAGCCACGAACTCAAGACGCCGATTTTTAACATTCAGGGATATATTTACACGCTATTGGATGGTGCGCTCAAGGATGAAAAAGTGGCTAAAAAATTCCTGAAAAGGGCTGCAAAATCTGTGGAGCGTATGACACAGCTTGTGAAAGACATGGATGTATTAACCAAGGTAGAAAGTGGGGAGTATGATGTGCAATTACGTCCGGTACTTGTTCGCAACTTGATTGATGATGCCTTGAGTGAAATTGAAAACCTAGCCAATAAGCGAAAGTCTGCTTTACAGGTTCATTTTGCGGTGGAAGAGAATACCCAAGTATTATGTGATGCTGCAAGGTTAGAGCAGGTGCTGGACAATTTGCTGGTGAACGCGATCAAATACAGTCCTGAAGGCTCGGCAGTAGATTTCTTTATCTCTGGCACTAGAGAAAAGATAGAATTCAGGATTAAGGACCAAGGATTTGGTATTTCTGAAGAAGATCTTCCTCACATCTTTGAAAGATTTTATCGAGTGGATAAAGCACGCTCGCGAGATGCGGGCGGAACAGGTCTGGGATTATCCATTGTGAAACATATTGTTGAGCGACACGGAGAGTCCATTAAAGTAGTCTCTAAAGAAGGACAGGGAACCCAATTTACCTTCACTTTGAAGCGCATCTGAGCGCATTAAAATTCGTTTAAAACTTATCGGCAAAGGAGCAAGTTGGCCTTGGTATTGGCTAACTTTGATTTAAACCTGTTGTACCATGGAGTGGAGCCCAGAATTAATGGAAAAATTGGCCGACTTGCGCGATAAAATAGAAGCAACCGGACAAGATTTTGAAACCTTTGTGAACGGATGGCAACGTACTTCCTTTCAGAACTATTGGGACTACGTTCAGCTTGACACCTTGCTCAGTCTACAACGTCCGGTGACGGATATAGCAGACGAGCCAATCTTTATCATTTACCACCAGATCACTGAACTCTATTTTAAGCTTGCACGTATTGAAATTGACGCCATTGCAGCGGGAGATTTATCAGTGGGAGATTTTACCGAACGCATTAACCGCATTAATCGATACTTTGGGGCTTTACGAGGCAGCTTTGGAGTAATGGAAAAGGGCATGAAGAAGAGCGAGTTTTTGGCTTTTCGCGATGCCTTGGCGCCGGCCTCAGGTTTTCAGAGTGTGCAGTACCGCATCATAGAGTTGGGTTGTGCCCCATTGATCAATATTGTGGCAGAATCAAAACGCAAAGGATTAGCAGATGCAGGCATAGAAGAGCAGATGGATGCCATTTATTGGAAGGATGGTGCAAAGGTAGAGGACACGGGCAAGCCGGCCTATACTGCGGTCCAATTCATCGAGAAATACTGGGATGATTTAGTCTTTGCGGCCGAGTCCTATCAGCATTGTAATATCTGGGAGCGCTTTATGCAACTAAAGCAGGCGGGAATATCTGATGCTGAGGTTGCGCAGCTTGAAGATGCTTTACGATTATTGGATTTGAACGTTAATGTGAATTGGCCACTACAACATTATAAAACTGCGGTCCGCTACTTGAGCAAGAAGCCAACCGATATTCCTGCGACTGGCGGTACGAATTGGCAGAAGTACTTACCCCCGCGTTTTCAACGTCGCATTTTCTATCCTGATTTATGGACGGAAAATCAGCTTGCAGAATGGGGAAAGAGCTGGGTAGAGGATATGCTAAAAGAAATTGAGCAAGGCTCATGAATTTAAAAAAACACGGGTGGATTGTACTGCCCGCCATCTTCATAATCCTAATTTTTGATGCCTCGCAACCGAGCAAAGGCACTGTTGAAATTGTACCTGAAGACAATCTTTTGGAAGAGGCAGAGCCCAACCTTTACCTAACCTTGCCCGCAGATACGCTGCGCTTTGAAGATCATATCATTGCTTCAGGCGAGAGTTTCGGTGTTCTTTTGGGGAAGCGTGGTATCTCTACCGCGCAGATTTATAAGATTGCGGCGGCCGTAGAACCGGTATTTAATGTTAAGAAAATTCGAGCGGGACTGACGGTCAAGTTTGCTACGGGAGATAGCTCCTTATTTCCTTCGTATTTCATTTATCCGGAAAGTACTTTTGAGTATTACATCGTTGCCTTGCAGTCCGATTCTATCTATGTCAAAAAAGTAGAAAAAGATCGTTCGGTCCGCCGTCGCCAAATTTCTGGAACCATTGAAGATGCCTTATACCTCTCGGTAAATAATGCTGGAGGAACTAATGCGTTGGCGATGTCACTGGTCGAGGTATATGCTTGGACCATAGATTTCTTCCGCTTACAAAAGGGCGATGCCTTCTCAGTGATTTACGAAGAGGAGTATGTGGACGATACGACATATGTCGGATTAAAGCGCATTGTTGGGGCAAATTTGACACACATGGGTAACGACTACTATGCGTTCCCATACGAGAATGAATTGGGCTTTGACGATTATTACGATGATGAAGGGCGAAGCTTACGTAAGACTTTCCTTAGAGCCCCGTTGAACTTCACCCGTATTTCTTCGCGCTACAGCGGAAAAAGATTTCATCCCGTACAAAAGCGTTGGAAAGCGCATCTAGGCACTGATTATGCCGCACCAACCGGTACGCCGATCATGAGTACGGCTGATGGGGTAATCATTGCGGCTACCTATACCTCGGCGAATGGGAATTACGTGAAAGTCCGCCACAATAGCACCTACACTACCCAGTACTTGCACATGAGTAAGATTAAGCCCGGGATACAAAACGGTGTGCGCGTGAAGCAAGGAGATATTATTGGTTATGTGGGTTCAACAGGATTAGCCACCGGGCCGCACGTGTGTTACCGCTTTTGGGTAAACGGAAAGCAAGTCGATCCGTACAAACAAAAATTGCCCGATGCAAAACCGCTCGAGTCCGATCGTATGGAAGGGTATAAAAGCTATATGACTTCGCTCAAAGAAGAACTCGATACGCTGTAAGGTGAAGCAAAAATCTAGATTAAGAATCAAAAAAAGGCGCCCGCAGGGCGCCTTTGGTGTATGAAAGGTGAAAATTTTTGCTCCTCCTTCGGATTAGCCGATCACAATATTGATAATCCTTCCGGGCACGACAATCATCTTACGGACCTGCTTGTCGCCAATATGTTCGGCGGTGCGCTCATCGGCCATTACGGCCTTCTCGATATCGTCTTTGCTCATATCTAGTGGCAATTCCAATTGGAATCGAACCTTACCATTAAATGAAACAGGATAGTTCTTGCTGCTCTCTACCAAGTAGCTCTCATTATGCGTTGGATACTCGCTATGCGTTACTGAACCTTCTCCGCCCAACAGTTCCCACAATTCTTCCGCAAGGTGCGGGGCAAACGGTGAGATGAGGCGAACGAGCGGCTCCAACACCTCTCGGTTATTGGCCTTCAAATCCGTTAACTCATTTGTCGCAATCATGAAGGCACTGACCGAAGTGTTGAAACTGAAGTTCTCAATGTCTTCGTTCACCTTCTGGATACAGCTATGGGCCGCCTTCAATGCTTTTTTATCCGCTGGCGCATCGCTCACATTGAAGGTATCGCCTTGGTGGAAGAGCTTCCAGAATTTTCTACGGAAACCCGCCACACCAGAAAGACCTTGCGTGTTCCAGGGCTTGCTTTGCTCCAACGGTCCCAAGAACATCTCGTACATGCGTAATACGTCTGCACCATACTTCTCAACGATATCGTCAGGGTTGGTCACATTGAATTTGGACTTTGACATCTTTTCCACCTCGCGGCTGCAAATGTATTTGCCATCTTCAAGGATAAATTCGGCATCCTTGTATTCTTCGCGCCAATTCTTAAATGCTTCCACATCCAACTCGTCGCCTTGCAACAAGCTCACGTCTGCATGAATGGCCTGCGTATGGCGGCCATCTTTAAGTCCAGCACTTACAAAGGTGTTGGTCCCGTTAATTCTATGAACGAAGGCACTGATGCCTTGAATCATCCCTTGATTGATCAGTTTCTTAAACGGCTCGTCAAAGCTGATGAAGCCCATGTCGAATAGGAATTTCGTCCAGAAGCGCGAGTAGAGTAGGTGTCCTGTAGCATGCTCAGAACCGCCGACATACAAATCGACCTGATTCCAATACTCCGTAGTTGTCTTCCCGGCAAATTCTTCGTTGTTGTGTGCGTCCATGTAACGCAAGAAGTACCACGATGAACCAGCCCAGCCCGGCATAGTCGTCGTCTCCAAAGGATGGCTGTTGTAGGTCCAATCGTTGGCGCGTGCGAGCGGCGGCTCACCATTTTCTGTCGGTAAGTAGGCATCTACCTCCGGCAAGGTCAATGGCAAATCTTCAAGCGGCATCGTCTTGGCAATACCGTTCTCATAGTACACCGGAATAGGCTCTCCCCAGTAGCGTTGACGTCCAAAAATGGCATCGCGTAGTTTGTATTGGGTGGCTCCTTTTCCGTAGCCAATTCCTTCCAGGTGCTCAATCATTTTCGCCTTGGCGTCCATGCACTCCATACCGTTAAGGAAATCGGAATTCACCATTTTCCCTTCTTTGGCTTCGAAGGCCTCTACGCTCAAATCGCCGCCGGCTACGACCTCTACTATCTCTAGGTCAAAGTGCTTCGCGAAGGCATAATCGCGGCTGTCGTGACCGGGAACGGCCATTACGGCACCTGTTCCATAGCTCGCCAATACATAATCGCCGATCCAAATAGGCACCTTAGCACCGCTGATTGGATGCACGGCATATGCACCAGTGAAACAACCGCTGATTGTTTTTGTATCCGCCATACGGTCGCGTTCGCTGCGTACTGCAGCCTTGGCTTGGTAGGCTTCTACGGCCTCCCGTTGGTCGGCCGTGGTAATTTTTTGAACCAATTCATGCTCTGGTGCCAAAGTCACAAACGTGGCACCGAACAAGGTATCTGGACGCGTTGAGAAGACCTCGATCTGTCCCTCGTGTCCGTCAATATCAAAGAAGATGGCAGCACCGACAGATTTTCCAATCCAGTTGCGCTGTGTCTCTTTCAGTGAAGTACTCCAATCAATGCGGTCCAATCCTTCAAGCAGACGATCTGCGAAGGCGGTGATGCGCATCGACCATTGCATCATTTTCTTCTGTACTACGGGGTGACCGCCGCGCTCACTCAAGCCATCTTTCACCTCGTCGTTCGCCAATACGGTACCCAGAGCAGGACACCAGTTTACGTTGCTTTCGCTGCGGTAGGCCAAACGATAATTCAATAAAACTTCTGCTTGTGCTGCTTCGTTCATCCCTGCCCACTCCCCGGCGCTGAAGTTCAATTCTGCCGTCTGTGCGGCGTTCACTCCTTCGGTACCATGTACAGCAAAATGCGCTTCAAGCGTATCAATATGACGGCTCCCTCCTTCGTTGTGGTCGTACCACGCATCAAAGAGCTGAATGAATATCCACTGCGTCCATTTGTAATATGAAGGATCCGTGGTCTTGAATTCACGCGACCAATCCAAGCCGAAACCGATATTGTCGAGCTGTTGGCGGTAGCGTGCGGTATTTATCTCCGTTGTTTTCTCTGGATGTTGGCCCGTTTGGATGGCATATTGTTCTGCAGGCAATCCAAAGGCATCATAGCCCATCGGGTGCAGGACGTTAAAGCCCTTTTGCTTCTTGTAACGACCGTAGATATCTGATGCTATATAGCCCAGCGGGTGTCCTACATGCAAGCCTGCACCAGAAGGATAGGGAAACATGTCCAAGATGTAGAACTTTGGCTTGTCCTGTGAATTTGATGCGTGGTAGGTACCTTCAGCGGACCATTTTCCCTGCCATTTCTTGTCAATTTCCTGATGATTATACTCCATGTAATGAAAGAAGAGTTGAACATCGGCGAAATTAGTGAATGATGGGGCAGGAATTACTATTTTCGCTTCAATGAGTTCTAAAGAGCAAAAATTTACGACGTCTAGAGTACGCAGTTCGTACTTGAGTGTTGTTATTTCCATGACCTTGGTATTGTTTGTCGTGGGTATTTTAGGACACTTAGTTTTTTCTGCCAAGGACTTAGGAAAAGCCGTACGAGAAAATTTCACCTTTACCTTGGTCTTGGACGAACGCGTTCCTGAGGAAGAATTAAAAACGATTTTGAAATCGCAACAACTGGCCTCTTATGCAAAAAGCGCTGTGCTCATTACCAAAGAGCAAGCTGCACAGAAATTGCAGGAAGATTTGGGTGAAGATTTCATAGATTTCTTGGGATATAACCCACTTTCACACACCATAGATGTGAATCTAAAAGCGGAGGTTGTAGCGACAGGAGATTTGGAAGAACTCAGTGCACTTATTAAAGCTGATGAGTTTGTTTCGGACGTTTTGTACGATCCAGATTTAATCGGGTTGGTAAATGAAAATATTGAACGGATCACTTTGTTACTTGTGGGTATTTCCGCGGTGTTGTTGGTGGTTGCTTTGGCCCTTATCAATTCCAGTATTCGTCTCACCATTTATTCCAAACGTTTTCTGCTTAAAACAATGCAACTTGTGGGAGCGACTTCGGCTTTTATCCGAGGCCCATATGTGTTGACCAGTGTTGTGCTGGGTCTTATTAGTGCCGCATTGAGTGCAGGATTGCTTTACGGATTAGGTTTAGGCCTGGAAACGTATTTCCCAGCTGTTGCAGCTATTTTTTCTTTGGAGACCACTACCTTAGTGCTAGCAGGTATCGTAGCCTTGAGTATCTTGGTTCCAGGCATCAGTACTACGGTAGCAATCCGACGATATTTAAAACTTAGAACAAACGAATTATACTATTAGATATGGAGAACAAAGAAATGTTTCTTTTTGACCGTCGCAAATACTTAGTACTCATTGCAGGATTGGTGATGCTTGGCATCGGATTTACCTTGATGTTAGGCGGTGGTGCGGAATCACCGGATGAATTCAACCCGGAAATTTTCGGAACGCAGCGCATCGGTATAGCTCCATGGTTTTTGTTCATCGGATTGGTCCTTCCTATCGCGGCAATTATGATGAAGCGCAAGGACGTTTAATCGAAAAGCACTTTTATGACACCTATCCAAGCCATTATTCTAGGCCTTATTCAGGGTATCACGGAGTTCTTACCCGTTAGTAGTTCCGGACATTTAGAAATAGGAAAGGAACTATTTGGATTGAATATGACCGGTAGTGAGAGTTTGACTTTTGATGTCGTTGTTCATGCCGGTACGGCATTGAGTACTATGGTCGTATTCCGCAAGGATATCGGTCGAATTATAGCGGGCTTATTAGAGTTCCGATGGAACGATGAAACAAAATTTGCTTCCTATATCGTCATTTCTATGATCCCTGGCGCCTTTATTGGGTTGGCCTTTGAAGAGGAGATTGCGGCATTGTTTGAGGGCCAATTATTATTGGTCGGCGCAATGCTCGTGCTCACAGGGATTTTTTTGTTTTTAGCGGACCGGGCGAAAGAAACGACAAAGTCGGTGTTCGGATTGGACGCATTCGTCATCGGATTGGCCCAAGCCATTGCGATCCTTCCTGGGGTAAGCCGTTCAGGGGCAACCATCAGTACCTCGGTATTGCTTGGGGTGGATCGTCGCAAGGCGGCGCGCTTTTCATTCCTGATGGTACTGCCTATTATTTTGGGTAAAACTTTGTTGGATACCAAAAGTATTTTGGAGGGTCAAGCTGCAGGTGCTGAAGTTGATGTAACCACTTTGCTTTTAGGGCTGGCTGCAGCATTTATTAGTGGTGTCTTTGCATGCAATTGGATGATTGCATTGGTGCGTCGTGCCAAACTGAAATACTTTAGTTATTACTGTTTCGGTATTGCAGCTATTGTCTTAGTGAGCCAATTCTCTGGATTTTGACCGTAGAGGACATCCTTTCTGGCCAAGTATTTTTGGTCGATAAGCCTTTGGAGTGGAGCAGTTACCAAGCGGTCGCTAAAATCAAATACGCCCTTCAAAAAGTCACGGGAAAGAAAAAGCTGAAAGTGGGTCATGCGGGTACCCTTGATCCTTTGGCCACAGGCTTGCTCATTATTTGTGTGGGAAAGAAAACCAAGGAGATTTCGGATTTCATGGGATTACCTAAGGAATATGTGGCTCATATTAAGCTCGGTGCGACGACGCCGTCCTATGATTTGGAGAGCGCTATTGATGCAGAATTTCCAACCGATCACATTGATCTCGATACCATTGAGGAAGCGCTCAACGCTTTCACAGGAGCCATTTCCCAAGTACCACCAATCTTCTCAGCCATCAAGAAGGATGGCATTCGTGCTTATGAAAAGGCTCGTGCGGGTGAGCAAGTTGTGATGGCCCCGCGTCAGGTGGTCATTCACGAATTAGAAGTTATTAATTATACCGACCAAATATTAGAACTGAGAGTCCTTTGCAGCAAGGGCACATATATCCGTTCCTTGGCTCATGATATTGGTAAAGCTTTGAATAGTGGAGGACATTTGGCTGGGTTGCGCCGCACTAAAATTGGACCTTATGACGCTTCAAACGGAAAAGGACCCAACGAGTGGGCCCAATATTTTTTCGATGAAGTCGCTTCCGCCTAGTCTAAGAAACGACTCCTCCATAAATTTGAACTGAAATTCTTCATGCGGCTGAAACCGTACAAGGCTGTCATGGCGCTGGTGGCGAAAACCATCCAGAAGAAGAAAATTACACGAATGTGCATAATGGTGCCGGTGTCTTTAGGACCCCGCATCACACTCTCCGGGAACAATAGTGCCGTCAGTGCTGCAAAAACGAATACGGTCTTCATGATCGTCTCGAAACTGCGGAACGGATAGACCAAAATCTTACGCATAAAATGGAGGTCATTGCCCCATTGCGCGAGTTGGTAGTAATAACCATTGCCCATAGGCACCATGAGAATAGGGTCTTTATCTTTTTCTGCAAGCCTAAACATACCGGCAGGGGCAATCATCTTAAACCCCTTAATCTCTTTGCATTGCTTTGCTTCGAAATTTTTAATTGCATCGATGGCCTCTGAAGGGAAAGTGCCGCTGAAGTGCTTTGAATCCAGAAACCTTAAACGGTAATCAATACACAGCGTCTTGATATCTTCAATATGATAAATGCGACTGGCATCCAAAACATCAAAGTTCAAATGCTCCTCGCCACCATCAGAAAAAAAGAGGTTACGTAGGATACGCTCGCCTTCATTGGGTTGGTTCAAAAGGACCTTGAAGCCTTTCAAGACCTCGGTGTTCGAGGGTTGCGCGTTTTTCGCGCGGATTTCACTAAGCTTTTCGAGTAGATTAACTCCCATGGTGTAAACGCTAAAAAGTTATTGGGACCAATTTCACAGCGGGTAGATATAACAAATGTCGTTACTGTAAGGTTCAAAGTCAATTGGTTTATCAAAAACTTGACAAAGGGGGTGCCACCATCGTACATTTGCATCTTTCTTATCAAATTTCAAAGCCCGTAAGCTATGAAAATGAAACTATCTCACTTCAACTATGAGCTGCCCAAGGAGCTTATAGCGCAAGTACCCACTCTTCATCGCGACGATAGCCGTTTAATGGTATTGCACAAAGATACCGGCGAAATCGAACACAAACACTTCAACCAAGTCATTGATTACTTTGATGATGGTGATGTCATGGTGATGAACAACACTAAAGTATTTCCCGCACGCATGTGGGGCAACAAAGAGAAGACCGGTGCACGCATCGAGGTATTCTTGCTCCGCGAACTGAATGCCGAAAGTAGATTGTGGGATGTATTAGTAGATCCTGCACGGAAAATTAGAATAGGGAACAAATTGTATTTCGGCGAGGATGATTCCTTGGTGGCTGAGGTTATTGACAATACTACTTCTCGCGGGCGCACCCTACGATTCTTATTTGATGGCTCGTACGAAGAATTCCGTTCGAAGCTAAGTGAGATGGGTGAAACGCCACTTCCTAAATATATTGATAGGGATCCTACAGAGGAGGATGCTGAGCGTTATCAAACCATTTTTGCCAAGGAAGAAGGAGCCGTTGCGGCTCCAGTTGCGGGATTGCACTTCTCAAAACAATTACTGAAGCGTTTGGAGATTAAAGGGGTGCAGTTACCTGAATTAACGCACCACGTGGGACTAGGAACCTTCCGTCCTGTAGAAGTAGAAGATTTGAGTAAGCATAAAATGGACAGCGAGCAATACTTCATGCCGCAATCCACTGCAGATGTAGTGAACGATGCTTTGACTAATAAACGCCGTGTTTGTGCCGTAGGTACTACAACAGTTCGCACATTAGAGAGCTCATTAACTACCGGAGGTCGCGTCACAGGAAATACTGGGTGGACTAACAAATTCATCTTCCCTCCATACGAGATTCAGATCCCGGATTCAATGATCACGAATTTCCACCCTCCAGGTTCCACATTGTTGATGATGAACAGTGCTATGGTGGGGCATGAATTAGCAATGCATGCCATCAATGAAGCCATTAAAGAGAAGTACCGGTTCTTGGCGTTCGGTGATGCGATGCTCATCATCTGATTCGTTAAAGAGTAAATTGATAAAGCCCTACAGCCTTGGTTGTGGGGCTTTTTTACCGCAGGTTGGCCATTGCCTCGAGGTATTGCTCTGCAATACGGGACCAATTAAAATATTCCCTAACCCGGGCCTTCGAGATTTCAGCTTGTTCCGCTCGCACTGCAGCTGAAGGACGCTTTACTAATAATTCCTTCAAATCTTCTTCATTCGACCACATTGCGCCCAGCCCTCCCAAGACACTAGCATTATAAGGATTGTCGTGTGCTAAGATCATTGCGCCACATCCCATCGCTTCCAGCAACGCAGGATTGGTGCCGCCGACACTGTGACCGTGTAGGTAAAACACCGCTTGAGTGCGAAGGGCATTTAAGACTATTTTATCATAAATGGTCCCCGGGAAATGTATGTTCTTCGCGCTGAAAGTTTTACGCAGCTTCCGTCCATACCTTGTGCTGTAATCTCCGACGGCCACCAGCGTATGGCCACTTTCTTCCGCTGCGGCAAGAATTTCCCACACGTGGTTATCCGGCTGTACGCGGCCAATATGAACGTGGAAGTTTTCTGTCGGAAGGCCCGCTCGCTCTAGGATTTGAACTGTGTTTTCGGGTACCTCCACCACGTAGCTACCGTAGGCGATGGTTTGGGTAGGCTTATTGTATTTAGACAAATAGCGGGCGATCTCAGGGTTGTCAGCAATTAAAAGTTGTGAACGTTTGGCCGCTTTACCCTCCGACCATCGCAAGAATACCGAAAGCAGCCCCTTGTATTTGGCCCTTTGGTGTTCCATACCGTCCATGTTGGTTATGGTTTTTTTCTTTGGCCAAAGGAAGGACCAGATGCCAGAAGTGGTGTAGCCCAGTTGTAAATAAATGTCAAAACCTTCCCGTCGGGCGTCTAGGATGCAGAGTAGATCATAGATGAATTGGCCCGCGAGTCCAAAGGTGCTCTCTGGATTGAAAATATGCTTGAGGCGCACGCCCTCTACCTCTTCCACTCTTTCTGGATGGTCGCTGGCAGTGTAGACGACGACCTCATGTCCCGCCTTGACCCACAGTGGAGCGACTTGGGCAGCCATCTCTTCGAAGCCGCCGTAGCGGTTGGGAATTCCTCTTGATCCTAGAACAGCAATCTTCACGAGTTAAAAGTAGGATAATTCTTTGGGTCCAATTAATTTATTAGAAACCCCTTATCAAAATTCAAACCCCATGGAAAAACAATCCTTTTATGAAACGACCCAACAATGGTCCACGGCCAAACTCATGAGCTACATCCTCAACGGTGGTGCACGCTACCAAAGTGTAGAAGAATTGGAGCAAGCATTGAACGATCATTTCCTCGATTTTAACCGTATCCTGCAGATGGATGAAGATGCGCTTCGGGAGATTAAGGGGATTGGTCCCACAAAAGCGAAGTAAATCATGGCCGTACTTACCCTACACCAAGCCTGGAGTACCCCTAAGCCGATGGAACAGGCTATCCGTAAAAGTCAATATGCCAATGCCCACTTCAAACACCTCGAGTTTCCGGCCCACGAAGAATTCCATGTCCTTTACCTCAATCGAGCCCATGCGCCGTTGGCTTGTCACCAATTATTCAAAGGCGGCTTGACAGGTACCGTAACCGACGTTCGGCTCATCCTCAAACGTGCCTTGCATTGGAATGCTACCGCCATCATTGTGGCCCATAATCACCCCAGCGGTGCCTTGGTTCCGAGTGAAAATGATAAACGCATGACGCGAAAGTTGAGTGCCGCAGCAGATACTTTAGATATCAAGCTCTTGGACCACTTAATTGTGGCGCGTAGTGGCTACTTTAGCTTTTCAGATCAAGGATTGTTGTAATGGGAGTAGTAGCGTATGCCCGACGTTGGTATTCGTTTTTGGGAAAGTACGATCATTGGCGGTATTTATTCGCCGAATGGAACAAGCGTTTATACCTAAAATCCTACCTCAAACACCATAGCGATGCGGATAAGGAGCGCTCCATGCACCACGCCACGCGTTGGCTCATTTACAGCATCAACAGAGGGGCAGATCGCGGGTCGGGCACCTATTACCACCACAGCGGTTGGACCTCTGCCTATCCCGAAACCACAGGGTATATTGTTGACACGCTGCTGCGCTACAGTGCTGAATCAAATTTTCCCTGGGCCCGTGAGGCTTGTTCCGCAGCAGAGGATGCGGGTCAATGGTTGCTGAGCATCCAGCACGAAGATGGAGGATGGCCGGGCGGGTATGTCCATCAGGAGCGTCCTTCTGTGGTCTTTAATACCGGACAAATTTTACGCGGGCTATTGCCTCTGTACCGCCACACGGGAGATCGCGCTTATGCAGAGGCGGCCAAACGCGCCATTGATTGGATCTGGGACCAATTAGACGATCAAGGCCAGTTTTCCACCAATGATTTCATGGGCGCCGTGCGGGTATACGGTACTTATGTCGTTGCACCCATTTTGGACTGGTTGCCAGAATTTACTGAATACCGTGAAACATGGGAAGCCCATAGCCACCGCCATTTGAAATGGGTCTTGACCCAGCAAAACGAGCACTATTGGTTGGCGAATTGTGATAATACCTTACACAAAAACGATCGCCCCATCATCCATACCATCGCCTACGCTCTTGACGGCTTATTTGATGCAGGTCAACGCTTGGGAGCACAATCTTATCTAGATGCGGCCGTGGGTGGCGCTGAGGTGCTTGCCAAGCGATTCCTTACGGATGGAATCCTACACGGGCGTTATGATGGCCAATGGAGAGGTTCGGAAGCTTTTATTCTTACGGGAGGAGCGCAACTGGCCATTTTGTGGCATAAGATTGGAACGCCCTGGGCTGTGGAAGCACGCGATAAGATGAATACGTTGCTTTCCGTCGTGGCGACCAGTGGAGCACGTGCTTCGATGGATGTGGCTGGAGCCTTGCCTGGTTCTTTCCCTATGTGGGGAAGGTATGAGAGTTTTGGATTGCCGAATTGGGCCACCAAATACCTAGTAGATACGTTACTAAATGAATGGAAAGCAAAGCATGAGCGCTAAAGATATACTTCGATCACTGGTTCCTAAGCCGCTGCTACAATGGAACAGAAACCGTAAAAAGGCCAAGGTTCGCAAGGACTTGGCAGCCCGTAAAGCTGTGGGAGATGTGTGGACCAAAGCATCACTCGTGGAAAGCCTCAAGGCCGCCGGCGTGGCGCCGGGTAAAGATTTGTTAGTGCATAGCGCCATGAGCTCCATTGGATATGTAGAAGGTGGTGCGGCTACGGTGGTTACAGCCTTGTTGGAGCTTGTGGGAGAAGAGGCGCATTTGTTGATGCCCTCAAGCCCGGTCATTACCTTGCAAGCGGAGCACCCGCAATGTGCCTTTAGCGTCGCAGAAACGCCAAGCAAGATGGGGGCCATAACCGAATATTTCCGCCGTGAAGTGGCCGACTCAAGATCGGCGCATCCGCTCGAACCCGTAGCTGTTAAAGGGCCAAAGGCACAGTGGTATACCACCGGTCATCACACCGACGGGACTCCCTATGGGCCTCAAAGCCCATGGACCAAACACCTCGCTTCGGGCGGGCAGTTATTGTACATCGGCACCACGCTGATCAATAGCGGTACGAGCTTGCATGCAGTGGAAGATGCCATTGGTTGGAAGGATTTTTCGTTCCCCGTGTATTTGCAGGAGAGCAGGACCTTCCCTGTGGAATTGGTCGGAGG
>Ga0163109_10002408_pt1 | contig 14637 bp, 16 predicted proteins | sample CRUFie1St13metaG_FD_108704 | JGI IMG/M metagenome (GOLD analysis project Ga0163109, IMG submission 108704) | Marine microbial communities from the Costa Rica Dome - CRUD Field 142mm St13 metaG | ecosystem: Environmental > Aquatic > Marine > Oceanic > Photic zone | place: Costa Rica: the Eastern... | reverse complement strand
CTTTATCGTGATACTCAATGATGACACGTTCAGCATCATCACCTGCGTATACTGTTTTTACTTTTCCTTCCGTAATTACTTCCATAATAGATTTTGTTTTTCTAACCAGCAAGTTTTACATAGCGAATTTACCCAATTACCATCAGGTGCCTGATGCCCTAATTGAGGGGTCTCATTCGCTGGGGTCATTTTACCACAACCCGCACATTTTGTCTCCCACATTTTCATAAATTTACCTATGAATTTTCCAGTGCTTGTCTTCCTTCTTAGGAATAACAAAGTAGTATTCTTTATTTAATGAGGAAAGATAATATTCATTACAAGTTTCATTTTCAACTAAACATGAATGAAAACTATCCATCTCATGAATAAATCTTTGCCGTGCAACATTAGATTTTGGTGAGACACAAATAAATTTTTTACGTTGCATAATCAATTGAAATAGTAAGCTTTGTCTTCCATGTATCGTTTCAAGATAGAAACGCATAATTCATTAAACAAAAGAACATTTTTCTCAATTTGTTCTTCACTAGAATCAAAATTGTTAGTCAATGCTTCTGTCATATCCTGTGCAGGAATGTCTGCAAGAACTAATGCTAATGCAGCAACTACATAGGACGCTGTATGATGCCCAGGAGACATATCAGGCATCTTAATAATATTATCGAATGGACTTGGATCCATGTCTTTATAGATGGGGTTATGATCCGAATAATAAGAAATAGCACCCATCCCACACATGAAGATAAAATCCTTCAGTAAGAAGTCTTGTTGTTCTGCATCAAGGAGTTCTAACTCCTCTTTAGGTGGAACTTCTTCTTTCTTAATGTAATTAATAATAGATTCTGGAACATCTTCGTATTCATATTCATGATCTATCATTTCTTTTAGATCATGTCGTTTTAGTAGACATTCAATAAAATCTCTGGTGAAAGAAACTGTCTGCTCCTCTTCAAGTTTGACCTGAAGAATCCTTTTCTGAAGTTCGTTGAAATTCAGTTCACTCATGATAATTACTTGTTGATTACAGAAACAGCAGGTTGACCTTCCTCAAAGATGGTCTGAACAATGGACTCCAGGCGTCGGACAGTAGCAATGCCAACATTGTTGTAGACAGGCAAATGGACAAGACCAAAGGACTTTCGATAGGACTCTACATCACCTGGGATGATTTGTCCAGACTCAATGCTCTTGATGTCATCATAGTGTAGTCGGAGAACCCGACCAACAGATTGTGTCATTTCAATCACATTCATTTGACGCATCATGATACAACTGGTCAGTCCTGGAACAGAGATTCCCTCAGACAAGATACTGTAGTGGAGGACGATAAACTTTTTGGTATCATCCTTTCCATACTCAGAGATCATATCAAAGAACTTTTCTCTACCAATTTTCTGATTATTGAAGAATGCACCATACTTTGCAGTAATCCAGAATACATCATATCCGTGAGATTGAACTTCTTCCATAAATTCTGTTTCAGCAAGCATCCGAATCAAAACTTTAGTATTAGGAGAACATATCAAAACTTTATCCATATGATCTTCATTAATAATAGAATCAAGAAGAGTCATGCAGTCACGTTCTGCTGGATTGTCTTGTCTGTCACGAACAGCATTGATTTTCATAACCTTAACTTTAGGAGGAATAATCGATCCGTTCTTGATAAGATCTGGTGCTGCAACGTTGTAGATGATCTTACCAAATGTTTCTGCCCAGTTCATTCCTGGTTTGTGATAAACATTTGAATATTTTGGTGTAGCAGTGAAAAAGAATGCTTTCTCTGCGATCTTAACAACAGGTTCTACAGAACGATAGAAGTTTTTCTTGGTAGCATTATGTGCTTCATCAAACAGAACACAATTGATTTCAATATCTGCCTGCAAAATACGATGTAGAGAATGATAAGTAGAAAAAATGATTACATTATCACCAGCAGTACGAGCAACATTTGTAAACAGGTGAATCTTTTCTGGTTTAGTGGAAGAGAAGTGATTAGTTTCTCCAGTGTGAACGTGCATCACATGAGTATTTTTGGTATCCACAAACTTTAAGAAATCTTCACAGAGTTGAGATGCCAAAAGAATACGAGGAGCAACAACTACTACAGTCTTTCCAGATGATCTTTCAAACAAATCCATGACATACTTAACTTGCATGAAAGACTTACCAGCACCAGTCGGAGCGACTACAATGCCACGATCATTCTGGTGCATTTCTTGAGTTGCTTCGATTTGATGGGGACGAAGTTGCATGTGTTTCATATCAACAAAGATAGTATAGCAAGTAGATTGTGTAATCAGTCATTATAGTGGACGGTTTAAAAATTGTCTACTCTTGACAAAATTTAAAAAATAAAATATAATTTGCCTTGTAAAGGTTGATAAATATATAAAATACATTAAATTTTAATGTCTTATCAAATAAGTAGCACTGTTGTTGTGAATGACAGTCGAAAAGCAATAGTTACTCAGTTAAATCCAGGAACTTCTGTTCCTTCTTCAGCTACTGCTGGTGACATTTACTATGATAATACTTTAAAAACACTTAGACTTTATGATGGGTCTACTTGGAAAGCAATTTAACTAAAGAGACTAATGGCATATCAAATAAACGGATCAAACGCTATTGATAATAACCGTAAGGGTCTTTTTAATGGAGTTAATTTAGGTTCTTATACTCCAAGTAATAGACCTTCTGCATCTACGGGAGATATCATCTATAATAGCACGCTTAAATCTATTGAAGTTTATGATGGTTCTATCTGGAGAGTTGCAGGTGGAGGAGGAGGAGCAACTCCTTTCGCTAGTGGTGGTCAAGTATTTCATGATTCACGTTCTCCAAGCACTACTGGAATTAAGCTTTATTATCATGTTTTTAGTAGTACTGGATCTTTCACCTGTAATCAACTATTAGGAGTTTCTGTTTGCTGTGTTGGTGGCGGTGGTGCTGGTGGTGGTCAAACTGGTGGTGGCGGAGGCGGTGGTTACATAGTCGCTGAAAATGCCCTTTCACTTTCTGCTGGAACTTATACTGTAACTGTTGGTGGTGGTGGTGCTGGTAGCACTGGAACAGGTGGTAATGGAGGATCTACATCTTTTGGTAATCTAAGCATTGCTGCTGGTGGAGGCGGTGGAGGAGGTGGTTCCTCTAGCGGTTCTTCTGGCGCTAATGGTGGTGGTGGAGGTGGAAACACCTATGGAAATACTAGTGGTGGAGGTGGACAACAATCAGGTACTTCGGCTTCTGGTAATGCGGATTTGCGTGGTAGTAACAATGGTGGCGGTGGTTATAACCTTTCTGGTGGCGGAGGCGGAGGCGCTGGTGCTCTGGGTGGTTCTGCTCCTCAATCTTCTAATGCAGGTAATAGTGCAAATGTTCCTGCTGGCACCGGTGGTTCTGGTACTTTTGTTCCCTGGATACCAAATGGTATTCTTGGACGTGTAGCAGGTGGTGGCGGTGGTGGTCGTAATGGAAATGCCAGACCACCAGGATATGCAAAAGGTGCAGATGGTGGAGGACAAGGAAAGTCTCCAAACGCTATTGTTCATGGTGGTGATGGTCCTGCTACTGTAAGAGGAGCTGGATCAACAAGTTCTGGTGGTGGCGGAGGCGGAGGCGCTCAAGGTGGAACTGCAAACTCCTCTGGTGGAAATGGTGGAAGTGGAGTCGTAATTGTCAGATATTACACTGGTGGAAATAATCCAAACACTGCATACTAAGGAGATAAAAAAATGGCTCATTTCGCACAATTAAATTCTGACAATACTGTAATTAACGTCATTCATATTAATACTATGGAAATAGTTGATATGGAAATTGGAGATGAAGTAGAAGAGATAGGTATTAGTAAATTGAAATCTTTATATGGTGATGATACTAAATGGATTCAAACATCTTATAGTGGATCCATCAGAGAAAAATTTGCTGGTATTGGGTATACTTATAATGAGGAATTGGATTGTTTTGTAACTCCAAGACCTTTTCAATCTTGGACATTTGATATTAATACTAAAGATTGGCAACCACCAGTACCTAAACCAGAAGATGTTGTAGATGAAGATGGAACTACTCATTCTTACTCTTGGAATGAAAGTAAATATGCTTTAGATCCAAACGAGGCATGGGAACTACTTGGTTGATTTTTAAAAAATAATAGTGTATACTAGTTAAAAACTGAGGTCGTTATGTTTAGTTCTATTAGTAAGTGGGATGGTGTATCAGAACCTATCTTAGATAATGCCATAATGGCACTAAGACCCGATGCAATATCTTGGCGTATCACTCATCATAATGGTACAATGTTTATTGATAACTGGATTGATCATAATAGTTCTGATCCTCCAAATCCAGAAGAAGTTCTACAAAAATTTAAAGAGTTGATAGAACTTTGGAAGTATGATGAATATAAAAGAAAACGAATCGAGATGTATGGAACTATTGGTGAACAGTTAGATATGCTGTATAAAGATATAAAGTCTGGTAATTTAATGCATGGTGAATGGGTAAATCATATTGAAAGTGTAAAAGATAGTATTCCTGTTAATACAGATCCAAAACCAAATTATACCTATTGATGAAAACTTATTTTTTTCTTTCTGGACTTCCTAGAAGTGGATCTACTTTACTTTCTAATATTTTAAATCAAAATCCAGATATCTATTGTAGTCCTGAACAATCTTTAATATGTGATTTGTTATATCAAAATGAGCAATATTTTAATACTTCTGAAGAGTATCAATCTTGGACTAATGAATCTGGAAAAAATCAAATCCTAAAATCTATCATACAAAATTTCTACTCTCATCGATCAGAACAATTTATCATTGATAAATGTAGAACTTGGGGTACACCATATAATTTAGAATTGATCAAGAAATATATTACTGATGATATTAAAATTATCTGTCCTGTAAGACCTATTTTAGAAATACTTGCTTCTTTTGTGAAATTATTTCATGAGAATGGTTCTGGTGGTTTTGTAGACAATAACATTTTTTCAAATAATCGGTTAATCTATAGACCAATAGATGATGTTAGATGTGATGAAATTATGATGCCAAATGGTGCAACAGATAAAGCACTATTTGCTCTGAGTCAACATAAAAATTATGATGGAGTATTTCACCTTGTGGAATATGATGATCTGGTGTATAATACAAATAAAACGATTCGGAATATCTATGATTTCTTAGGAATAAAGTACTTTGATCATTCATTTAAAAATCTAAGTAATTCTGATAAAATTAATCATGAGTTTTATGGAATTGAAAACTTACATAAAATTCGATCTAATGTAAATAAAACTTCTACAAAACCAGAAGATATATTATCAGAATACATACTTAAAAAATATAAAAATTATGAGGTTTGGAGATGAAAAGATTTTTTTCTGAAGATCATATAGAGGTTTATCCAAAAGCATTATCAAAAGAACAATGTCAATTTTATATTGATAAGATAAACAACTCAGAGATATGTAGTGGATTTGATGTTGGAAATTACAGAGGACTTGCTTTAAAGATGTCCCAAGAAACATCTCTCTTCAATACTCTAATTCAATATAAAAATAGGTATATTGGGAAGCACACTATATTAAAAAATATGCGTCTTTTGTGGGATGTAGAAGATGATTTTAATGTTCAGAAGTATAGTGAAGGAATGGCATATGATGGTGAACATTCTGAAAGGGGTATAGAAGTTTTTAGTACTCATCGAATGCTTGTTTGGATGTTTTATCTAAATGACATTAAAGATGGTGGCGGTACATGTTGGCCTCAACAGAAATTTACATCAAAACCACGTCAAGGATCTTTGATTATTTGGCCTGCAGACTGGACTCATTCTCACTATGGAATAGTTGCTAATAATGAAGAAAAATATATTATAACCGGTTGGTTTAATTATAATAAAAAAGGAGAAAATTAAAATGGCAAATCAATCTGTTTGGTATCACACTCAACTTCCTAATGAAATTATTGATCTAATTGTAAACGATTGTTCTAAATTTGAAGATCAATTAGAAAGTTCTACGGTTAGTTCTGAAAAACTAGTAAAGTCCACTAGAAACAGTACTAATGCATGGATTGACACTAGTCATTGGATTGCTGGATTTATTTGGCACTATGCTATGAGAGCAAACCGAGAAAATTTCTTATATGATATTAATGGTATTGATGGTGAATCAATGCAACTTACTAACTATGCTGAAGGTGAGTATTATAAGTGGCACGCAGACTCTGGTATCTCTAATCATTATAAACCTATGAACATAGCAAATAGTACAAAATGGGAACCAACTGATTTTGTTAACTGTGGTTCTGAATCTATTAGAAAATTATCGTTTACAGTACAATTATCTGATTATACAGAATACACTGGAGGAGAGTTGCAGTTTGTTGACGATAATGGTGGAATATATTTTGCTCCAAAAATTAAAGGAACGATTATATTTTTTGATTCAAGAGCTAAACATAGAGTAAAAACAGTAAGATCTGGAGTTAGAAAATCTTTAGTCGGTTGGATTGTTGGACCTCGCTGGAAGTGATATGAAAGAAACATTTTATAAAACAGGATTTGTTCTTGTACCAAATATGGTTGAAAATATTCAACAACATCGTAGTTGTGTACCAAAACAAACAGGACTAATAGTTTATGATAAAGAAACAGGAGAGTATCTATATGATGATTTAGAACCTCAAGTTCCTGGATCTTTTGCTAGAACTAATTTTCCTCAATATCAACAACTTTTCTATGAAATAAAGAAAAAAATTGAAGATATTTTGGATCTAAAATTATATCCTACTTACTATTTTGATAGGTTTTATTTTGCTGGGCAACAGTTAAGTAGACACACTGATAGACCTGCTTGTGAAATTAGTGTATCTCTTCAAATCAGCACTAATGCAGAAGAACCTTGGGATCTTTGGTTTACAAATTATTCAGGTAAAAATTCAAGTGTTTCCATGAATGATGGAGATGCGTGTATCTATAAAGGAACTGATCTACCTCACTGGAGATTACCTTTAAAAACAAGATATAATAAGTATCAACAATGGTATCGTAAAATAAGAAAAGTTGATGATGACACATATCACCACCAACTCTTTTTACATTACGTGGACGCTAATGGTCCGTTTCTTCAATATGCTTATGACAGTCGTTGTTAACTATTCTCTAGTTTTTCAATCTTAGCACTTAATTCTTTAACTGCTTCAATCAGAACTGCAACAACATTACCATATGCAACAGACTTCATTCCATTTTCATTAGTAGTTACAAGTTCAGGAATAACAGATTCAATTTCTTGTGCAATTAAACCAATTTCATATCTATTATTATCATCAGTTCTATTATATTCAGTACCTCTCATTGAATTAACCTTTTCAAGAGCATTTTCAATAGTAGATATATTTTTCTTAACTCTTGAATCAGAAGTTGAATTATAATTTACAGCGGTAAGACTTCCACTAGCAACATAGCAGTTATCAGTGTCACTATTTTCAGTTCTAAAGTAGATATTATCACTTGATTTAATGTAAGTAGATCCTTGGTTTGTGAAATAAAGTCTATTTCTACTATCAGATGAATTATACCAAGTGTTTATAGCGAATGTACCGCTAAATCCACCTGTTGGACCAGGAGCTCCTTGAACTGGATTACCTGGAGAACCAGGAGCTCCTTGAACTGGATTACCTGGAGATCCAGTTGGTCCTTGAACCGAATTACCTGGGGAACCAGTTGGTCCTTGAAGACCTGGAGATCCACCACCACCTGGAGTACCACTAGGTCCTTGAATAGTTGTACCCGTAGTTCCTTGAGAACCTGTAGGTCCCTGAGTACCTGTTCCCGTAGTTCCTTGGCGTCCTTGAATACCTTGGATACCTTGAGGTCCAATCGATCCTTGAGCACCTGTAGTTCCTTGAGGACCAGTATTCCCTGTTCCTGTATTTCCTTTAAGACCTTGAATACCTTGTCTGCCCTGAATTCCTTGAGTACCTTGTCTTCCTTGTATACCTTGAATTCCCTGAGTACCTTGTAAACCTTGTATACCCTGAATTCCTTGAGTACCTTGAGTTCCTTGTTGACCCTGAATACCCTGTAATCCTTGTCTTCCTTGGATACCTTGAACACCTGAAGTACCACCATTACCCTGAACACCTTGAATACCTTGGATACCTTGAGGTCCAGTCGATCCTTGAGAACCTGTGGTTCCTTGAGTTCCTTGAGTTCCTATTTCACCAGCAATTCCTTGAATTCCTTGTGGACCTGTAATACCCTGAATACCTTGGATACCTTGAATTCCAGTTGAACCACTAATACCTTGAATTCCTTGAGTGCCCTGAATACCTTGAGTGCCTTGAGTACCTTGAATTCCAGTGGTTCCCTGTCTTCCCTGAGTTCCTTGGATACCCTGTTGTCCTACAGCGCCTTGAGAACCAGTGGTGCCCTGCATTCCTTGAATACCCTGAATACCCTGAGCACCTAAAGTTCCACTAATACCCTGTAGTCCTTGAATGCCTTGAATACCCTGTCTACCTTGAATTCCTTGAGTGCCCTGAATACCTTGAATACCATTAGTTCCTTGTAAACCTTGGGTTCCTTGAGTACCTTGAGCACCTGCATCCCCTACAATTGAGAAAGAAAGTACAAGTTCATCACCATTAGTTAATGTACTTGTTAAACCAACGTAAGCGGGTGTAATATCAATAAGAAAGTATCCAATCCTTTCAACAGGAGTTGCATTAACTGAAAAATTAAAGAATGTTGATGCGTCACCTTTTTTATATAAAATTATATCTGAAGGATTTCCTGGATTAGTTGATCTACCAACTTCATTTCTTAACCATTCTTGAATATCAGCATTATCTGATGTAATATCATCGATGTATATTTCTGTAACATCGTTCATATTCAAGGCATCAAATTTTAATGCACCATTTCCAGGATCAGTATCATTTACATCAGTATTATAATTGTAAGAAAATGATAATCCACTTAATGTTGCTTCAGGTCCTTGAATTCCAAGAATTCCTTGAATACCTTGAGCACCTTGAATACCCTGAACACCAGCATTTCCAGTAGTTCCTTGTTGTCCTTGAATACCTTGACTTGCTTGAGTACCTTGAGGTCCTTCTTTACCTTGTATACCTTGAGTACCTAAGTTTCCTTGTATACCTGTATTTCCAGTAGTACCTTGAATGCCTTGAATGCCTTGAGGTCCTCTAATCTCTCCAACATCAACCCAGTCAGCAGTTGCAGCACCATCAGAAACCCATAAGTGCCCATCTACATTGTTTAATACACCATCTCCAGCAGATGAACTTGGGAAATTATAATTTAGATAACCATCTGGATTATTTGGACCATTTGGTCCAGTTGATGGATCTGGATATCTATCTTGAACATTCGTTGCAATACCAACAATTGTTACACCACTACCAGTACTACCTTGTATACCATCATCCCCTTGAATACCAGTAGTTCCTTGAGCACCTACTACTCCTGCTGCACCTTGAATACTCTCTCCTTGAATCCCTTGAACTCCCTGAATACCTTGTAAACCTTGGATTCCTTGAATACCCTGAGTACCTTGTAATCCTTGTAGTCCCTGCAATCCTTGGATTCCTTGAACACCTTGACTTCCTGTAATACCCTGAATACCTTGTGGACCTTGTAAACCTAAAGTCCAGGCTCTATTTCCAGAAGTATCTGATGTCAACAAATAACCAATATCAACAGGAGGATTTCCTAAGTTTGGTTCTGCTTGGGATAAGGTTAAAAAATTCTTTCTGTTTGGATCTAAAAATCCTGTTGATGCTACACCAACTTTTCCGCTAACTAGTCGTGCCATTTAATTATTTCGCAGATTCTAGAATACTCACAATTGCTTTCATACTATTATCTTGTGATCCTTCAAATTTTAAAATATCTCCAGTCTCTAATACTAATCTACCATCTAAAAGATTTAAAGAATCATTTGGTGGTATTTTTGCTTCTAATATAATTTCAACGTCATCATGACCATCTGTTGCTCTACTATGATAAGCAGAAACTGTAACAATTCCAGCAGTAGTATTTGCAATCTGAGCATAGAGGACAATAGTTGCTACCCCTTGAGGTGCTGTATAGATCCCAACAGTATTGATACCAACAGGTGCTCTTACCGTTTTGTAAGTATTAAGTGCAATTGCTGCCATTTTAGATACCGCCCAGTGCTATAATTAGAGGTGTTACTGTATTTAGTAAACTTTGTTCAAACGCTCTTCCCTCAATAGTACCAGTTGACTGATTGATTTGAACGTCATCACCAATTGCAAAGTTACCATCCTGATCCGTACTTGTGTAAACAATTTGACCACCATCTTGTTTAACAATTTCATTTGCTGTGATCGTAACTCCACCAAGAGCTGGTTTTGCTTTTAAAATGTCGTTTCCAGACCCAACAAATTCAAATGAATGTGAAGATACAATTTGTAAACTTTGTCTACTAAAGTAGCAAGTAGAACCAATTGAAATGTCGTTATTAAATGTTCCAGAAATTGTTACAGTAGAAATTCCTGCAGTTGGATTATCTGCTGTAATTACTTTATAATATAGTGGTTTTAAAACAATTTCTGCCGCACCGGAGGAACCACCACCTCCAATTATACTTACAGTTGGATTATCAGATAATTTATAGTTTCTACCACTACCGATTAATGATATTTCAGCAATTGTTCCATCATCATTTAAAGTTGAAAATGCCTCTCCTCTAATTGCTTGAGGACCAGTTGGGTCACTAATTACAATTGTAGGAGCAATTGAGTATCCAGATCCACTGTTTGTAATTCTAATGGAATCAATTTCATAATACAATTCATCTACATACATTGATTGACCAGTATATGGTCTTAATCCAACATCACCAACTATAAGTGTATCACTATCTGTAGTTGCAGTTGCACTTGCAATACCAGTAAATCTATAAACTGACTTACTATTTTCATCACCAACTCCATTGGAAACTAATCCAAAATTACCAAATGATGAGTTAGAGTTTGTAATATCACATTGTCCACCAGATGCAGTAAAGATTGCTTTCTCATTGCAAATAGTAAAGATAGAAACTAACTGAGCGTATGCTCCATTTGTAATAGAAACTCCAATACCACCCTGATTATATTGAGTGTAAGAGTCAACTGACATTGAACCTGTAACGCCAACATCTTCTTGATCTCCTGGTTCTGCAGCAACTCCATCTACTTTCATTCCAATACTATCTGGAATAAAGTTAGTACAGTTCCTTGTGTAAGGACCTTGTAGAATAGGACCAACACCAGATGAATGTGGAGATTTAATTAATCCACCTTGAACATAATTATGAGGAATAGTTGAAACTCCAACATTTACTGTGAATTTAGTTTGTGTCGTTCCAGCACCAGTAACACTATCAACTCTAAAATCTACCCCTTTCTTTCCACTAGGATATATTGTTGTAGTTGCAGCGCCACTAGAGCACTGAAATTCTATACCTCTCAATGCTACAAAATCACCTTGACTCAATCTTAGATCTGATGATGCAGTAATTGTTGTAATTCCTGAAGGTCCATCATAGTCAACATCTTGAATATTAACCCATCTATCGATAGCAAATCCACCACCAACATAATTATGACTAATTGTTGAAGTTCCTACATTTATTTTAAATGATCCATCACTATTAACTAAATCAACTAAAAATTCATTACCATATTTTCCTGAGGGGAATTTAGCAACAGATGTTTGCCCACCTGAAGTGCATTCAAATTCTATATCTCTTACTTCTATTAAATCACCACGTTTTACTGAAAAATTAGGAATAGTTAATGTTAAATCTCCAGTGCTATCGTTATAATTAGCAGCATTAACGTATTTAAAATTAGTGACTCCATAACCAGCATTACCTGGATATGAAGTTACAATTCCACTTGGACCTAGAGCACTTAAACCAACATCAATAATTGTTGTTACAATGCCAACACAATTTGTAATTGCTGTTTTTATTGTTGCACAAGAACTAGGATTATTATTTTCACCTGTTGCGGGATCTCCTTGAATACTTAAGTCTCTAACTTGGAAATGTGTATCTTGATAATCTCCTTCCCAGATAACATTATTAATACAAGAATGTGCAATTCCAATTGCATAATTCAAAGTATCAATAGTTTCTGTTTTAACTCCAACAATATGCTGAAGAAGATTTGCATTTGAATAATAACTTACGCCAGCTCCAACACATTTAGAGTTTCCACCTCTTGTAATATCGTGACATACTGCTTTTAAAACATCTCTAACATCGTCTCTACAATTTTGAGGATCTGTAGTATTACCTTGGGCATCTTTTACTTCAAATGCCGGAATTCTGTAGTCAGTGCTTGTTAAATATCCTACTGCTTCTGATGCAATAAAATCTAAATTATCTCTAATCAATCTTGCCGCATCAAAATATCTATCTGAAGCAACTCCTACTAATGGTTGAAATGCAACTACTGCTGCTCCATCGGTCATTGCAGGACCAATGAAGGAAAAATCCGTAATATGAACTCCATTAGATACGTGAAAAATATCACGATTTAAATTTTTAGGAGTTACAATACAATTTCTTAGTTCCCTTCCTCTAATAGTTACAGTTTCTTTTACAAAAATTGGGTTATCTTCAACATATTGACCTGGATAAACTATAACAGTATCACCTGGCATTGCCATTGCTACTGCTGATTTTACCGTTAATTTTGCATCTGCCTCGGTTAATCCAGTATTTAAATCATCTCCACCTTTTGCAACAAATATAGTTTTTCCTGGGGGATTTAGTAAACCATCAATTTCAGTAGCAGTTAATTTACCAATAATTGTTATATCTGTAGATATTCCTATAGTGTCTAGATTATCATCTACATCTAAAAAAGCCCCAAATTGTGAAAGTTCTCTATTTGCTGACATTTCTCTTAAAGTATAAAGTTATTGTATAATTTATTAATAATAAAGTCAGTCTCAGGCAGACTCCAAAGTTCTAACTTTTGCTTCCAAATTAGCAATAGCGGTTTGTTGATCTTGAACAACTTTCCAAAGAACAACTGAAAGTCTATCATATGCAACACTTTGTGGGGATAATTGTGCTCCAGATTTTAGTGTTTTGTGGACAACACCTTCATCATTTTTAGTTAGTTCATACTGATCGTCTGCGTATTCCCAGGTAGCCATTCTAGGATCTACTTCAGAAACATCTTCTGCAATCATTCCATACCAAGACCAATCTGGATTGTCTGCTGCACATTTAGACCTATACCAAACAGGTTTTAGGTTATTTAACATATTATAAGCATAACTACGATCAAGATCTTCAACACCTTCTTTGAGTGCTCTAGTTGAGTTCGCCTTTATCAATCGGTTGTTAGCATCAAATCTAGCAGCATTGCCTCCTGCAGTTTGTGTAACAAAGGGAATTCTAATTGTAGTTGGTCCAACAGAATCAGTGCTATTTAATGCTTCACCAATTGTCACCCACTCTCTAAGTGGTATATTACTTCCAAAAGCATCATCTGCATTATAAACAAATTGGAAAAATGCAGCTTTATTAGTGGAATCACTTAGATCTTCAGTTGGAGTTACGCTAGCATAGATCTGAGCAACTACTGTGTCTGAAGTTCCATCATCAGCACTAGAAATAAGTCCCATTATAGCATCTCTTGCTGCTGCAGATGCTCTAGTTCCAGTTAAAGTTCCACTTCTTCTGGTCTTATAAAATTCAACTGTAGCAGCGTTTACGTTGGGGGATGCAATAGCAATGTTTATTCCAGTTGCGAATGTTGCTGAAATATCAGTGACTAGACCAGGACTTGGAAAAATACCTGTTAAGGTTAATGGATTATTAACCATTGAAGTATTCCAAGCATAAATTCCACCACTAGTGCTCATAACACTACTGGAACTTACATTAGTTGCACTAACTGAAGTAGCAGATACAGTAGTTGCACTTAGAGTCGCAAATGATGAATTACCACTACCATCTCTTGATACAAGGGTATTTGCTGTAGCTGCATTAGTAGAATTCAAACTTATGGTAATATTTTTATTACCAGATTGATTCATAGTAAATGATGGACTAGCACTTAAATTTAACCCTGTCCCAGCAGTTGCAAAATTTACAGTACCATTTCCAATAGCTGCTGTGGTTAGATAACTATTATTATCTTCCGATCCGTCTGCTTTTAGAAAACCAGACCCACCACCAGTTCTAACAAAACCTCCAGCAGAAATATTGCCCGTAAAAGTTGGAGATCCTGTGCCTGCTGTATTTTTTATACTATCAACTCTAATTTCAGACATTGTTGATTTGGTTACTCTTTTCTTTATTTATTTAGTTGAGCATATCTACAACACTAATCATGATTAATGACTCGAATTGAAATAGATCCAGTGTCTACAGCAGAATCATTACTCTGTCTATTAATTGCAAAATCTATATGAGTAGTAGATCTTACAACACTGATGTAGGATGCAAATCCTTGATCCATTCCTTGTGATGTAACAGAATAATCATTACTATTGGTATATGGTGTAGTGAATGTCAAACGGTAGTTTCCAGAAGATTGTTGTGTGACAGTAACACCAGAT
>Ga0163109_10002406_pt1 | contig 14649 bp, 9 predicted proteins | sample CRUFie1St13metaG_FD_108704 | JGI IMG/M metagenome (GOLD analysis project Ga0163109, IMG submission 108704) | Marine microbial communities from the Costa Rica Dome - CRUD Field 142mm St13 metaG | ecosystem: Environmental > Aquatic > Marine > Oceanic > Photic zone | place: Costa Rica: the Eastern... | reverse complement strand
ATGGGTTACGTCCTGCAAATACGATAGCTCCGAGTGTTTTTCCCTTGGAAATAAGTGTATCTTCAACATTGACGGTGCCAGTGAAAGTAGCCGAGCCATTAGCTGTAATGTTTACGTTTTGAGTACCATTCAGCTTTCCTGAAAGAACACTATGACTCCCACTTGTTCGTTCAGACTGAAAAGCATTATCTGAGGAAACTCTACCAGCAAAAGTGGCCGAGCCATCATCACCGTTCAGCACAATCTTGGGATCAGAGATGTTACCGTCACCCGATAATGTAATCTTAGCAGCCTTATCCATCGAATAGACTTCACCATTTTTGGTGTCTATCGTGATTCGATCTCCACCAGTTCCGTTAATTTTGTATCTATACTGGTATCCATAAGATCCAGAGTTAGCGGTAGTGCCGTCATAAGAAGTAGTAGCAGCAATTAGATAGGGTGCATCCTGGTTAGCATTCCAGCTGACCACTTTATGCAGACTTTCACCTCTGAACTCAGCCGAGCCATTGGCTTTGATGCTCCCCACGTCATCAATATCATCACCGCTAGTGGCAGGGCTCAGCGTTGTGCCAGTGCGTGACCAGAATCCGGCATTATCAACCGAGTGACCCGCTCCACCAACTACCGTCCAGGTGCTGCCATCAGGAACAGTGACAACCGTGTCATCATCGACTGTGATTGGGCCAAAGCTTCCGGCATTTTTATTTGACGTTATTGTGTAGTCTTCATCAATTGTTGTCGTGTTTTCATAAAAAGCGTCTTCATCGCCCCCGCCTGTTGGCATATCGCCACTCCCCTGCGGTGATGCGTCTACCCATGCACCAACGCCCTCGTCATTCGTCACCCAGATATAAAGTCGGTTGTCTCCGGTGTTGTATCCCAGCTGACCTTCTTCAGGCTCTGGGTCGGTTGGGAGGGGATCAGCAATTATCGTCCCTGGCGGAATAGCGACTCTTGCCCAAGCCAGCGCTCCGCCTACTTCCGCTGATTGGCGAACATACTGCTCTGTGTCTGACGGTGCATCATTGAATCCAATGACCGGATTTTGGCGATCGGTGTTGTTGACCGTGATTGGCGCAGTCCCGGTAACTGTCAAAACACCAACTTGGCTAAGAGGCGTTTTCAGGATTGCCCAGGTTAAATCTGGTTGATAAATAACCTGTTCACCTCCTCCCACCTCGTCTCCAACAATGCCGACCCAGCCAGGGTCACCACCTTGAATTGTTGTACCTTCACCAATATTGACGTAGAGATCTCCTGGCGAAGGATTAGCAGGTGCATTGTCAGCCGTTAAATCGATAAGGCCAAGAAAACGCAAAAGGCCATCCATTGATCCAGTGATCCTGTCGACCAGCTCTTGATCACATAAACGGCTGTAATCTTCCCCTTGATCTAGCTGAGCTGCAGTAACAAGAGATCCATCGGCAAAATCAACAAAACGATTGAGGATTGGCGTGATCCGAAGAACACGCACCCACTCTCCCTCGCTAATGCCTTCATTCAGGACGACAGAAGTACCTTCGCTATCGAAATCCCAGTCGGCAGGACGCGCCTGCTCGGGCCATGTATCACCATCGTCATTGCTAATATAAACATGAATGTGAGCACGCTGCAGATAAACTATAGGATTACCCTCTGTGCTTGTTAATGCAAAAGTGGTAGTTCCCTCGGCTGCAGTACGGTACTCATTGCCAGCGTATTTATAGGTAATTGCCACCAGCGTAAAGCGTCTAACTTCTCAAGCTTAACCCTAATCCTCTAACTCGGCTAACTCTAAAAGCTGTCTTAGTTGTCGAGACGATGATCTCGCGCCTGCAACATCATTTCTACGTTTCTGCTCCTTTAATTGTTGCTGAAGCGCTATCTGTTCCTGTAAACCCACGTTGCCATTTATGAGCTTGTATAGCGCAGCCTGCCCATACCTTCTCCTCAGCTCAGCCACTTCGCTGGCAATTCCTGTCCCTGTCTCTGGAGGAGCAGAACCATTTGACTCCACATACCTCTGCACGTCAGGGCGACGACGTAAATCGAGCAATGCCTGACTCAGCGTCTTGCCGCCAAGTTTCATTGTGCCCATGTCTTTGTTGAGCTTCTGCTGCTGTGCAACCGTCAGCTCAACAGTCCTGCTTGAATACTCTCTCCATCCTCCAGTCATCTCTAGCACTGCCTGATACGCTTCATCCCCTGTTCCATCCAGCGTGCGAGGTAGGAACGGGATTGCTTTGAACAATGGATTCATTCCGTTAGGCCCAAAGCCGGGGGTGACTGGCACTGGCTCGCCATAGATCTGATCGATCTGAACAGGGCGAACGTTGCTGCCGCCAGGGAATCGCTCAGCGACTTTGCCCAGCACACCACGACCAAAAATATCTTCAAAGCTAAGTAAGTATTTAAGACCAGATTCTTGATATGCAGAGCGGTATGGATCTTCAATCTGATCCACATAGGACATCAATCCACCTAAGGGCGACTGAGTGGCAAACCACCGCTGAACATTTGCGCTGAACCTCTGATCAAACTCACCCGGTCTGTTCACCATTGTCATCAACTGCTCAATGCCAGTAAGCATTGAACTTTGATAAAGACCAGAAGCTCCTACAGCAACCAACGTCGCCATAGCACCATCTTTTTCCTCTTCGTTCATGTAGGCAGACGCTTGACCTAAATCAGCCGCCAGTCGCATAAACGTCGCGAACGGTTCTGGCCATTTATCAAAAGGAATATATTGATCACCAAGCTTGAATGAATAAGGTACATTTGCCCGCTCCCACGCCCTTTGACTTTCAAACTGTTCACGAGAGCTACCGCTAACCCAGCGAGTTGGGCCGCCTCCCGTAATAGTTCCCTCCATTGCCTGCATATACATGAGCGACATCACGCCCGTCATGAACGTAATCTGACCAGTAATTCTGGCTGCCTCGGCAGGGTTCTTTAGCGCTTGCTTCTGTATCTCAAGAATAATCCCAGTTGGTGATAAACCAGCCTCATTAACAATGCCAGGAAGTTTTGCGATTGGGCCAATCAAGGTGTTTTCCATCAAGCCCTGCTTGATAATGTTGCTTGGCGTTTTAACGAACGGCACAAATGGCTTAAGGACTGGAAGCTTGCGCACGACGTTGTTAACCCCCGTCGCAAATGAGTTCGACTCTTGGAAGGTTGCCTCATCTCCAACACGCTTAATTGTTCGGCCACCAAAGCCTTCCTGTAACGCTGACTCAAAGTCATAGGCTTCTGTCAGACGGCCATAATTGCCAAATGTTCCTTCAGGGCGCATCTCAAAAGCAGCCTTGGCTTCTGCTTCCATGTACGCCTTCCATGCCGCTGTATCAGACGGATCAACGCCAGCGTCAAACGCTCGTTTAATTCCGCGCTGAGCCACCTCCCCACGCTGAGCAATAATCTTGGCGAACTCATCAGCTGCCAGCAGCATTCGACTTGGAAAACGAATAACTGTCCCAAGCCCATCAAAGAACTGCTTTTGACCAGCGCTTATCTCATCAACACCAAACTTTTGCAATTGTTGCTGTACGTTTTCGCCGGTAATTGCACGCAGATCAGGCGAACCATCTAAAGCCCAATTGTCATAAAGAGACCGGCCACTTTTAAGTGCTTCCCATGAAATAACTGCAGCGTCAGTAAATGCAGCCTTCATTCCCATCAGCTGCCCAGTTGACATTGCCCAAAGCTCACGCGCTGCGGCGGGATCAGCCAAGCCTGCACCGGCTGCGACGTTATACATGCCAGCCCCAAGCAGCTGTGAAGCTGCCCTAAGTGGAGCCCATGCCACACCAGCGGCATTCACTAGCCATGTTGATGGATTGGACAACATTGAATTAATTGTCCATTCATTCCATGCGTTGCCCGCCAGCTTGTAGCCGGTAGCGCCTTTCACGATGCTGATCGGATCATTCATGAATTTGACTCGCTCCGCTTCACCTAACAGCAAACGCATCCCCTCTGAACTCTTGCGGGGATCTTTCAACAAATCCGCAATCATCTTCAGTCGGTCATTGAACTCACGAGCGCTTGTTGCCTGTTGCGCTGCTTCTCTCAGATCAATGTCACCAGCTGCTCTGTCTAGCCCGCTTCTGAGCCCCTGAACACGAACACCGATACCAGTGGACTGCTGCAGTCCCATCGTGATCTCACCTAGTTGACCCATGAACTGCAGCTGACGTGCAAGCTGCAAGCCCTGAGTCAAGCCACCCTCAGGAGTGCTAGAAGCAGCAATGAAATTGTCAGCCATCTGCCTGATGCCTGCTGCCTTGCCATACAAGTAATCAGCGAAGACGCCAGCCCAAGCGCCCTGCTCCTTGGCATCCATGTCGATTTTGGCTGGTACTTGAACCCCATCTTTATCAACGATGTTCCACAACTTGCCGTTGAGATGCTCAAACACCTTGTCGAGCGGAATGCCCCACATTGCTTGCAGGCGTGAGTTCATCAACCTGGCGTATTTCAGGTCAACGCCTTCTGATGCTTCAAGAAATTTGGAAGGACCAGGCTTGCGATAATTACCAAACAAGTCAGCCAGAAGGCCATACTCTTGTCTGAACTCTCCAATCAAAGAAGGTTCAGGGAAAGGGGAACAGGCTTTAGGTGTCATGCGCAGTAATCTCCGTGGTTAAGGACACGCTTGGTTTGTTCGATCAGCTTTTGAGACTGACGTTGAATACGAACCTGAGGCTCAAGCTCGCGTACCGCAACGTCAAAGTTTTCGATGATGCGATTCAACACTCGGCCCTTGTTGCCAGTAGCGCTGGCCTGCATTGCTTGACTCACGATGTCTGACATCTGAGCCTGTGTGAATGTGGCCTTGCCTGCTTTTTCTGGCAGGCCCTCAATGCCTAGCTCCTGCAATGCTTTGAGTTGTGGGCCTGTGATCTTCACGTCTCCGAGGAGATCGCCATCACGGGCAGACTCCATCGTTCCGTATTCAATCAACTCGCCTGCATCATCGTCAGCAACCTGCTGTGCTCGCTTGGCCAAGTCATCCTTAAGTGCCTTGCGCTCTTTCGCTGCAAACTTCTCAGCGGCACGTTTTGTGGTGAACCGACCGTTTGGATACAGCTCACCATCAACGTCATAGACCTCCCAGCCCCTGCCGGTCTCTGCCTTGACAACAGTGACTGACTCATCAGCCTGCAACGGATCAACACGCAGCTGATCTCGAATCAACTGGTCAGGATCATCAGCGGTGACTTTTGATGCCAGTCGTGCAAACTCTTGATCACTCAGCGCATTCTCGTTCTTGGCTGCATTGATGGCGTCTGCCTCAGCCGCCAACGCTGCAGGGTCTCGCACTGGCATCGTTTCAGATGCCTCGTAGTTGGCAGGCTGACGCTCTTTAAGTCGTGCATCTAAGTCAGCAGCATCACCTTTTGGCCTGCTGTCAGCGAACATCTCAAAGTCACGGATCTGCTGCAACTCATCGAGTGCCTTGGCTTGCTGTTCAATCAAGCCAGCTGCGTCAGCTTCATACGCCGCACTGCGGATAAACACCGGATTGAAGTTGTCATCTAACCGAGCCCAGCCTTCGGACAATCCTTTTTTGAGAATGAAATCCATCCACATCTGATCCGAGGCGCGGATCATTCCCACCTGATTCAGCCGTGGTGGGTTCATCCGCACGTAATCGATCAGATCGACGTTCTTGGTTGGCAGCATTCGCTGCACATCACGAACAATCTGCTCAGGCGGTACGCCATTAGCCATTGACTGATCCACAGCATCAGCAATACCACCCGGTGAAACGGTGGGTTCTTCGACTCGGATGCGAGCCATGCCAGCCTGTTCAGGCAATGCTCGCTGAGCAGGTTTTGTCTGAACTAGGCCTGTCTCTACAAGTACATCAGCTTCTTCAATGGCTGATCTTGCATTGACCATCGCTTGCGTTTCAGCAAGCTCGAAGTTGTCGTTCTTCGCACGAACGTCATCCAAACGGGCCAAAACGCCCGAAGTATCGGCATTAAACAAGTCATAATCGCCAATGTTTGGATTAGCGGTAATCGGCTGAAGATCGTTGATTGACGGTTGTAGTGGTTGACCGCCCCAAAGAGGATCCAGCTGTGATGCAGCCCCAGGACCCAACTCGCGAGTCGCGGCTGCATTCATCCGGGACAACATGCTGCCGACGCCGTTGCCTAGCTCCTCATAGGAATCAAGGAACGCCTGCTTGATTCCTTTCTTGTCAGCGTCGCTAGCAGCGTCAAAGGCACGACGGAACTTGCCAATCCGATACAGATCAACCAGTCCACCTCCAATAAAAGAAAACAAGGTGCCATCCAGCATCCCTTTCAGCTTTCGATCCAACCCTGAATCGAGTGGGCTCTGAAGCACCGCTTCGTTAACTTCCAGCCCAAGGTCATCAAACAAGTCAAAGACGGTTTCATCCATCCCGTCATTGCCTTCGCCAAAGATATTGAACGAAGCAAAGAGATCCATTGCCAAGGTCTCAGCCAAGTTCCTTGGATTGATCTTTGTCTTACCCATGCCTTTGATGGCACGGAACGAATTAACGCTGTTCTTCCACCAGCCAGCAACTTCAGGAGCATTAGCAATGTCCTTAAAAGCCGTTGTCAAATACGGATTCTTAGACGCAACCTTGAATGCTTTTGTCCCTTTGGCTGCCTTGTTAGCTGCTGCTGCACCTGTTGCTAATTTCTGCGCTGTGCCTGCAGAACGGTAAGGAGTGCCAATACGCGGCACCTTGCTCAAGACTGCAGCAGCACGACCGAGCTTTGGAATCTTGGCCAGCAAACCTGGCCCTACAAAGAAGCTGGCAAATCGGCCTGTTGTGCCGATCATCTCGCCAAGTTTGGTGTCGTAATTACCAACCGTGTTCCGACGCATTTGCGTCAGTGGGTTGTCACGGTCATCAAAGACCTGATCCCAACCAAAGTCCTCTTGGCTCAGACCAGTGCTGGATGCTGTGGCTCTTGCCACATCAACCAGGCCAAGGCCAAGATCAACAGTGTCAGTGAGTAGACCGCCAGCAACGTCAGGAACAACCTTGAACAGGTCGCCAACAATTCCACCATCAATAAAGTTGCGCTCATCCTCAACACCAGTAGCCGCTTGCTTTTGAACAGCCAGCTCAGCTTGTTCCGCTTGCTGCCGAGCAGCTTCTACAACCGGATTCTTAAAAGGATCATCAACGCTAAAAGTGGCAGACTCTTCTGCCACGGGAGCAGGACTGCCAAGGTTCGGCTCTGGATTGCCTAGCTCATCCTCATAAACAACCTTGCCAAGTTTGGCGTCATAACGTGCAGGCATCAGAGTCGGCTCCTTAAGTCCCAAACACCAGCTCGGGATCGTTGATCACTAAACAGGCGGCTGTAGTTGTTGCCAAAACCAGGCGCATCTAATCGACCGCTTCTTGGCGAATAGAACGAATCCGCCCTTGCCTTGGCAATTGATTCAACCGACAAGCCGCCTCTCATCATCTTGGGCACCTGAGCAACAAAGTCAGGCACTGCCGCAGGCGCTTGAACGGTGAGATCCAAGATATTGAACATCAAACGGTTGTATCCCTGTGTTCCCTGTTGAATACCTGCACGAGCCAGTAATGGCTGATAATTCATTTGCTGCCTTGTCAGCTTGCTCAGCCACTGCTGATCAGCAATCTGTGGAGTTGCCTGGCCCTGTTGTGCACTGAAGTTCCCTTGATTGCGAACACCGTTACCGGGATCAGTGTGACCGTAGTAAGCGCGAGTCACCCCGCCATCAGCTGTTCTCGTTCCCTCTGCAATGCCAATCGCCAAAGCAAACGGATGATTAATGCTGCTCAAGGCCATTGGCACAGCTTCAACAGAGGCTGTTGCTGATAGCTGAGGAAGCGGCGGTGTCTTTAACGACAACGGCTTACGACCTGTCCATACTTCAGCCATTGCCTGAATGTTCTCTGGATTATCAAGCAACGCCGCACTAGCTGAACTACCGCCACCAGGCAGAACTGTGCCAGCGATTTTGAGTAACAGATTGCCTGTGAAGTCAACGACAGATGCTTGATCTTTTTCGCCTTCAGAACCCTTGCGGGGTCTTGTGCCATCTCTAACCCCACGCAATCGCTCAAGCTCAGACTCACTAACTCCGTCACTACCGAATCCCAAGAAGCCAAGGCCAGTATTTTTTAAAGGATCTGTAGGCTCTAAATTACTTTTGGTTGCTTTGCGGTAAGCATTGCGCAGCCAAGTAACACCATCAGGGCCATAGACAGGTTTGCCGTCCTGATCTTTCACCTGATCCAAACGACCAGCTAAGTATTCCCATCCATCTTTCCAGTTCTTACTTGTCAAAGGCTTGCCCTTGACCTTCTCGAACTCATCCTTAAACGACTTTGAAAACAACTCAACCTTGTTTTTCATGACTTGCCCAGGGTTTGCTGACGCATTGCCAAGAAATAAATCGACGTAAGCCTTTGTTTTACGTGTTGGAGTACCCAGCGTCCCTGCCTGTTGTCCATATTCAGCGATTGTTCTGTTTGTCGCTTCATCAATTTTTTCTTTGTAAATATCAAGAATATCGTCTGGAGTAATTTCTTTGTTTGGATCAGCTGCCAACCTCTTATCAAGCTCTTTCCTTGTCTCCTCCCAAGCCTGAGCAGCAATTACTTGTGTTGCTCTTTCAGCCAATCCAGCACCGTTAGGGGCAAAGATTTTGCCCGGAAGATTCAAACCTGCCTCATCGGCTTTTTCCATTGCCTCGGCAACTGCCTCCAATGTTTTCTGCTGCGCTCCCTCCTTGAAAGCTCGCTCCCGAGCGTTGTCAACATTGGCATCTAAACCAAGTGATGTCGGATTTTGTCTTGCAAGATTATCAAGCTCAGCAGTTACTTGACTGGCTGTAGAAGTGCCATTCAGTCCTCTTTTTATAATCTCCAATCTTTTCTGCTCTGTCGTAAGATTGCGATACTCAGGACTACTTCTAAGTATTGACATGTCTACCTGTTGCGCCGCAGTAGGCCTATTGGAAGCCGCATCAGCTCTACCCAATAGCTCCATCATCTGCACCTTCAAATCAAAATCAAGACCATCGGCTTCACGAATGATTGCCATGCCTTTTTGATAATCAGCTTCACTCTCCGATCCACCTCTGAAATCTAATTTGCCAAGCTCCTTCATCAAATAATCAGCCTTGCCTGCCGCTTCCATATCATCAACAATTTTCTCCGCTTGTCTAATTTTGTCCTGAATTGTTGCTGACGAATTATTTGCTCCCGCGATTGGAATGTCCCAGAAATTTGTTTTACCGTCAGGGCCAACCATTATCTTCTGCTTAGTGGCAGCCTTTAGCAGGTCAATCACAGCGCCAGCTTCTCCGTATTGATCGTCATTCAATAACTCAACAATTGAATCATAAATACCAGCCCAATTCCTTTGGGCAAATTGCTGAGGGTTAAAATTGCCAGACTCTAAATTTGCATCTATCTGAGTCTTTAACGCGCCAACATAATCATCAGCAGCAATCACTTTGCCGTCAAACTGATCTCCAGCTTGACTGTTTGGCACTAGCCCTGTTGAAGGACTGACTGTTTGCCCAATCATCGGATTATCATCGGCATTCCCTATAGGAGCATCCGTTTCAGGAAAAGCAGTTGGGGCAGCGCTGGCAGAGGCAACATCAATTCCTGTACCCTCTGCCGCATATTTAACAGCGATTCCCCCCAGCTCGGTAGAAAGCTGAGTCTCTGAATTGCGCTTCTGCGTCTTAAGTCGCAGACCTTCTAGCTGGCCTTTTACTTGTCCTTCAATACCCGACAACTCACCTGCAACTCCAGCCAAATACTCTGGATTGCTTTGAAGAAAAGCACCTAAATTTTCTGATCGCAGATCATTAAAGCGCTTGGTCTGCGCCTCACGATTCGCGTCTGTTGTTGGTTGCTTCAGCAGTTCATCATTAATAACTGCCGCAGGAAAGCTTTTTGAAAAGGCAAACGCTTCGCTTCGCGCCAGGTTGCTCAGTGTCAGATCCTGAGCACGACTGCTCATTGAGCGGATCTTGTTTTGAACTGCCTCAGGGCTTTCGTTATACAGCTGCCCAAGGTTGGGATTGCTGGCAAGCAAATCACCAACCTGTTTCTGAGCATTCTTAAGGCTGATGTCATCAGCGATCTTGACCGCTGGCTCAATAGCGTCGCTCAGAAACCTGGAGATCTCGTCGAAGGTCTGTCCAGCATTTCTACCCGCAGTTCCCGGATCGGAGTAATTATCAAACCGAGGGCCAGTACCAAAAGCCGGTGCCTGAGCACGCTGCTTGATTCGCGTTTGACGAATTGACGGCGCACCCGCGTTTGCATTCGTTTGCCGAATGCCAGGCCGTGAGTAAGACGAACTCACTTCTTATAGCCGCCCTTTTTACCGCCCTTTGACCCGCACCCTTTCTTCCTGGCCATGGTTGTGGATATGCTTGAGTGAACTCAAGTTAGCTCAATGTCCCGCAGTACGGAAGACTTTCTCGCCGGACTACACGGTTTAGTTGGCGATAAAATCAAGACAATGCTGCTCTCTGATGATCCAAGAGATGTAAGAGAGGGTATTCAGATGGGCATGAAATTCCTCAAAGACAATAATATCACCACAACAATCGACGCATCACCAGACATGGGGCACATTCAATCATTGCTGCCTAAAGCAGATGAACTTGAAAGACTCATGACCATGACCCCGGATTGACCCATGCTCAGATTCATCGACCTGGAAGAACCCCTTCCTCTAGCCACCCAAGAGGAGGAAAAGGAGGAGGAGAAAGAAGAGTCAGATCCAGCTGTGATAGCCAGGGTCTGACATCGACTCTGCTTGTTTGGCCTGCTCCAGCGTCATACCCATCGCCTGGCGCTGGGTATTCAGCAGTGCCCAGCCATTCTCATCAGCAACAGTGGCAGCCATGATCTCCTGCAATCTGTCTTCCTGCCGCAGCCATTGATTTTGTGCCGCCTGTTCCTGGAACCATGCGACAGCCATGGCGAGGGAGTCGCAGCGGTCATCGTGCAGCAATGAGCCACGGTCATGTGTCAGACGTGTGAGCTGATAGAAGAGCGAATAGGAGACATCACGATCATCCTTGGCGTTCTTCACCAAGTCAGCGTCAGCCTCTACAACACGTCGATCCACCAGGAATCGATGCGTCTGGAAGAGAGGTGCAAGGGTATCGATGATGCGGAGTTCCTTTCGCTGGTTGCTGCGGATTCCTTCGACTCTGCATTCCGCTCCAACCTTGACGAGATAGGGCTTAAGGACTTGCTGATAGACCTCCAAGCCACCAAAGTTCGATTCAACAAGAATTTCGTTGACATGAAATTTCTTCGCGGTGTCCGCCAGCTGCTTCCAGAACGCATCGCTTACGCCGCCCAGCTTGCCACCGCAATCCATGAGGTAATAGTTGCCTCCCCATGCCTTGACGACAGACCATGCAAACTCGTCGGAACCACCCCCCGCCGGATCTAGTGCCATGACAGTGGGCACGTCATCAACAGCGACGTTGCCTTCCATCTCTCGCGGCCTGTAGAAGGTTGGGTCATGAGCCATACCAACACAGGGCAGATCATCTAAGGCGTAATACTTGTGCTTTTCATAGGTGATGACTTCTGGAACGTAATGATCCATGGTCGCCACCATGATGTCGGCACAACGGAGCGGATAGCGCTCGATATCTGAAAGGGTGGCATCGAGCTGGAACTGCAGTTTCCACTGCAGGTTGCTCATGCTCAGCTCACGCTGAATCAGTTCGTCTTCTGAGAAGCGCGTATCCGTTGGCCGGCCATCGCGATCACCTATTTGCTGCTGAATGGATTCAGCCAGGCATCCTTTATATGGTGTGATGTCTTTCGGGACGCGGGCAGGCCACATCCGCATGTCGTAGTTGAGATCCCGTTTGAGCGAGAAATAGATGGAATCTGTTGCCGAATGAGGCGTTCCGAGATAGACAATTTCAGATTTTTCGCCTGGCTTGAGAATGGCTTCCATTTCATTGAGAGAGTTGCGAAGCTTTTCTCGCTGAACTTGAGTGAGAGCCGTGCTTGGTGTTTCGCAGTCATCAATGAGGATTAGAGATGCACGAGAACCTGTGATCTGTCCAGTGATGCCAGCTGCTCTAACGGAAGGCGACTGTTCAATGTGTTTGCAGTTACCAACGTCAAATGCGATACGGCTGTAACGACCGTCATGGCTGTCAGGGAGCATGTGTCTGAGCCATGGAATGTCACCGATAGTTTTGAGCAGCCATGCCGTCATCGCTTCAGCGCGAGACATGGAAGCCGAGACAACAAGGATTTTTTCTTCAGGGTTATGGAACAAGCGATGAAGGATGAACATCGCGGAGAGGGTTGATTTACCGCAACCACGGAAAGCGCAGATCGTCCGACGTTTAGGGCCTTCTTCTAGGTATTTAAGAATTTGAAGTTGAACAGGAGTTGGATATTCAGCCATGTTGGTTTCACGCATCAACATGGTTGTGAACTGAGGAAGAGGTATCTGCTGCACTGACATACGATTAACAGTTGACTAAATTTAAGTGACTCATCGACAGCAGTCATGGCCCGGTTGACACTGGACGGCTTCCGCAATTTTTTCAAGTATTACAAGGGTTCTCCGAGTGATCCACAGCAGGATGAAGCGCTGGAGGTGCTGTGGAGTGCAATGCCGGTGAGTTTGCTTTAGGAGTCAGCGGAGTGGGTACGGAAGTTCAGAGAGCAGCCACCTGTCCCAAAGTCCGAACATGGGCCGATCAAGCCCGAATTAATGAGCAGATTCTCGGGGCATCCGGCTTCAAGCTTCGACGCACAATTTTGCAACGACTTCAACAAGCTTTTGAAGCAGACGGGATTCAACACGGATCTGACGGCATTCAGGATGCTGCTCGCTCAAATGGCGCATGAATCAGGGAACTGGTTGTATATGAAGGAGTGTGGATCAACAGCGTACTTTACAGCAATGTATGAAGGTCGCAGTGATCTTGGAAACACGCAACCAGGAGATGGGGCCAGGTTTTCAGGCTGCGGACCCATTCAATGCACAGGCCGTGCGAACTTCAGCGACTCGTATAAGTATCTGCAGCAGATGGAAGGATTAGACGACCCAAGGTTTATGTCAGAGGGGACGCCTTATGTCGGTGAGGTGTATCCATTTCAGGTGTGTATTGGCTGGCTGATCAAGAATAATTATTTTGAGCTATGCAAGACAGGAGATCTGGGGAGTTGTACAAAGAGGTTGAATGGCGGGACCAACGGTTTGGAGGATCGTCTGTATTGGTATAACAAGGCAAAGCAGGTAATTACTGAAGCAGATCTGTCGTGAATAATGAAACGGTGGGCTGGGTATTACTAGGTGCGACATTTCTTGGCGTGACCATTGGGCTGTCGCTGATGCAGCCGGTAGAACAACAGGAATGTATCCCTCGTGGTTATGGCCGCAGCAGAACTCAGCTACGCCTACATCCCTCTCATGGACAACTATCGAGTGGAGTTAAGGAAGGGTGGATATAGCGCAGCGTGCTGGGTGAACAGCGTGGAGGAAGTGGAGAAACAGAGAGAGAGCCTGGAGGCAGCAATTAGCAGGATGGAGGCAGACACAACAACAGATCCCGAGTCGCTTTAACCACGGGATCTGTTGAAGGTGGGACACCACTCCCACGACTCATCACAAGAGTCAGGGTTAACTTCCCGGCAGGTTGCTAACTCCTGCCCGTAGCTTAGCGCTACTTCTTGCCGTTTTTCACGCAGTTGTTGACGCGCTTGCCGTTCTTGCCTTTTTTGGTGCCTTCAGCGTGGTAGCCCTTCCAGCAGGCTTTGCCTCCAACTTTCTTTTTGGCGGCCATGGTGTGCGTTGCGATTTAACAAGAAGCTAGCGCTTGGCTTTGGGTTTCTTCTTGACTGGTTTTTTGTAGGGGTTGGCCTCAATGGCTTTAACAGTTTCCTGATAACCGGGCGGTTCAGGGACTGAGGATTGAGCCAGGATTCGTGTCCAATCCATCAGTGAAGTGGCGTATTTCATTTGCCGTGTTTGGCACGAAGGTCTTCAGCGGCTCTGCGTTTGAGGTACGCCCTAAAACCCTTCGGCGATGTGCGGCAGCCCGCAACAACGCCGTATTTCGAGTAGTTGAGTTGTTCATAGATCTTCCTGGCTTCATCAGGACCGATCTCCCTGATAGCGCCGATCATTTCGTCCGTTCTGCGGTCTTTGGCGTACATAGGTGTTCAAAGAGGGTGGAGACGCATAGGGATCGTGTTGTGAGGGGATCACGCCTCCTAAGGCCCTTGTACGGCCCTACAGCAGTGTGGTCAACCCTTAACCGTGGTTTCAGGCCTGGCGACCTCCTGGACGCCTCTGAGCGTCTTCCTGACGTCTTCTGGCGATGTAGTCCGCCATCTGTGCGTTGCTGTTCGTCGCACTCCCGTACTTAACAGGGCTCAGATTCCGCTCTAAAGCCCTCAGCTGACTCCATTCCGTCTTGTTAGCTGTGCTCCCTGTCCACCTCGCTGACAGCTCTGCCTTCGCCAGACGCACCTTCTCCAGCTCTGTACTCGGCTCCGCTCTCCTGAAGTCCCTGTACGCCATCCCCACCTTTGACCATTAACACCATTCAACATTAACAACACCATGCCCCCTTGACACCTTGACGGGGGTAAGTATGCTCAGCGGGTCCGCATAT
>Ga0163109_10002404_pt1 | contig 14655 bp, 14 predicted proteins | sample CRUFie1St13metaG_FD_108704 | JGI IMG/M metagenome (GOLD analysis project Ga0163109, IMG submission 108704) | Marine microbial communities from the Costa Rica Dome - CRUD Field 142mm St13 metaG | ecosystem: Environmental > Aquatic > Marine > Oceanic > Photic zone | place: Costa Rica: the Eastern... | reverse complement strand
TTTTTCTAATTTCTTTTTTTTTAGATCTATATTTAATTTCAAATAAACCAGCTGCATCATTTTATTTAATTCCAGCAAGATTATGGGAATTTTTATTAGGATCAATTTTCTACTTTTACCAATCGCAACTAAAAAACTTTATAAAAAAAATTAAATTTTTAGATATTTTTTCAATGTTATTAATAATTCTTACATTATTTTTCTTTAAGGATATTAACTTTTTTTTTAAAAAATTAATTATAGTGTTCTTTTCATGTATTCTAATAACTTTTTATAATTCATTTAATACGTTTAAAATTATTTTAGATAATAAATATTTAAATTATTTTGGCTTGATAAGCTTTAGCCTTTATCTTTGGCACTATTTTTTATTTAAACTCATAGATTATTTTTTCTGGGTAATACCGATTTATTTATTAATTCTTATCTCCATTATAATGTCTGTATTTTCATATCATTTAATTGAAAAACCATTCCGACAAAAAGATTTTTATAAAAATTTTTCAAAGCAAAAATTTTTATTTATCTTCGTGATTATCCTGACCACGTCTTTTGTAATGCAAAAAGAAAATTTCGGACTAATTAAATATGATAATAATTTTTTAAAATCTTTTGAAACCGACAATATTGGTGAAAAATGTATAGACATAGATTTGGATATTTTAGAGGAACCCCAAAATTGTTTAATTGGAAGTTTATCAAAAACCGAAAATGATTTTATTTTATTGGGCGACAGTATTGCTTATACTTTGGCAGGTAGTTTTAACAAGTATGGAAAAGAAAAAAATATTAAGGGTTTCTTTTTTGGGCAATCAAGTTGTGCACCATTGATAGGTGTTCAGTATAGTTTTGGTAAAGATGGCAATAATAGAGAAAGAATTAAAAGATGTGAAAGATTTAATGATAATATTTATGAATTTGTAAAAAAACAAAATATTAAAAAAGTAATTATTATTTCAAACTGGGAAAACCTTATTCAGGAGCCAGTTTTAAACATTAAAAGTTACAAAAAAAATAACAAATTAAGTGACCAAAAAAAAAGAATTTTAGTCTTAAGAAATGGTTTTCAAAATGTTCTAGAGTTTACACAGAAAAATAAGATACAATTAATAATTTTTTCACAGTTGCCAATATTGAAATATGAGAACGCTAAAAGAACAGTTATTAAGGAAATTGAATTAAAGAAAAAACTCTCTAATAATCCAGACAAACGGTATGAAAAATTTCTTTTTAATAAAAACCAATTTTTAAAATTTAAAAATAAGACCGATAAAGTCTTGAGAGAAATTTTTCAAAAATCACAAATAGTTGATTTAACAGACTTCTTTTGTAACACCTACTGCAAAGTATCAGATGAAGGAAAATCACTATATAATGATAAAATTCATTTTTCAAAGCACGGAGGTGAATATATTTCAAAAATACTTTCAGAAATAAATTTTTGATGGCCTTGTTAAATAAATTTAAAATTAAAATAGTTTTTTAGTAAAAATAATATATCTTCTTTTATAATTCTAGAATAATTGATATAAATTAATTATTATCTCAAAATGTTTGAAAATAAAAATATTTTAATTATAGTTCCTCACCAAGACGATGAGGCTTTCGGCTGTTTAGGGTTAATTTTAAAATATCAAAACAAGGCAAATTTTTATATATGTTATTGTGGTGACAGAAAAGGATATATAAAAAAAGCGAAAATTCTTAATCAAAAAAATAAGGAATTCTTATCCTTTATAAAAAAAATAAATTTTAAAAAAAAATATTTTTTAAATATTCAGTCATCAAAATTTTATAAACAAGACAAGAGAATTTTTATTGATAAAATAAATAAAGTAATTGAAAATTGCAATCCAGATATAATAATATCCAATCATTCTGGAGATGTTCATTCTGATCACAAGATCTTAGCCGAATGTTTGGAACCTTTTTCTAAAAGTTTTAGATATCCTAAAATTAAGACTTTGCTCACAATGGAAATAATATCCGAAACCAATCTTGGCAGTGGAAAAATTTTTAGACCATTCACACCGACTTTGTATATTGATATATCTAAAGAAATTAACAATAAAATTAAATTAATAAATCTTTATAAATCTGAATTAATCAAAAATACACGTGATACAGATTTGGTATTGTCTTTATCAAAAATAAGAGGGGCAGAAGTAATGCTTAAAAATGCTGAAGCATTTATGGTATTAAAGCACATAATTTAAAATTTTTATATTTTAAAGTTGTTTATTAAATATTAAATAATTTTTTAAACAAGATTGATTTTAACTGAATATGATATTCAAACAGCTAAATTTATTGTAAGTTTGTTAAAATCAATGGGAAATAATTTACAAATAATTTTGGTTGGAAAAAAAAGTTTTTTGGCAAAACATTATGTTAAATTTTTAAAAGCAAAAAAAATAAAATTTTTTCATAGTGATATTATTAATATAAAAAATAAAAAAAAATCTTTTTATTCAAAAATTACGCACATAATTTTGTTCACACATAATATTATTAAAAAAAAATTAAAAGAAAATAAAAGTGATATTAAAAACTTGGAAATTATTAAAAGTAAAATAGATAAAAAAATCAAATTAATTTTCTTATCTACAGCAGCTATAAGGAAACATAATTATATAAAAAAAAATGTATATTATTACTCAAAAAAAACTTGTGAAACTTATATTAAAAAAAATTTTCTTAATTATCTAATAATAAGGTTTCCTAATATTTATGGAATAAATCAACGTAAAAATTATTTAATCCCTAAATTGATAAATAGAATTAAGATAGAAAAAAAAGTGATTTTAGATAACTACTTAGATACTAGAGATTGTATATATGTCTCAGATTTTAACAAAATTTTGTTTCGTTTAATAAATTCCCGACCAAAAAAAATAATAAATATATGCTCAGGTAATATTTATTCAATTCAAGAAATTTGTGAAATGATTAAAGAAATATCTAATTCTAATAAAAAAATCTATTTATTAAAAAAAAATTCCAAAGTTCCAAAAGGACATTTAATGAAAAAAAATATAGATTTTAATTTTATTAGCTTGAGAAGTGGTTTAAAAAAAATAATAAAACAAAAACTATAAAAAAACATGGAAAGAAAAATTAATTGGGTTTTAGTAAATAAAAAAAAGTTTTTTTTAAATTATAAAAAAAAATATGAAAATTCTTTTTATAAAATTTTTAAAAGAAAAATTAATTGGAGCGTATTATTAAATCTAGGTTCAAATAAAATTTATGGCGTTCTTGGTTTAAATAAAAAAAAAGAGATAATTGCAAGTTCTTTACTAATACCTGGAAGTTTGGAAATAGAGAGCCTTGAAATAAAACGAAGAAAAAAAAAATATGGGTTGTTAATTAATTCATTTGTATTCAAAGAATATAGTAATGGTTTTTCAACTTATAAAAAAATGATTGATAAAATAAAAAAAATTTCTCAACAACGTAAGTATGATTTAATAATTGGTTTTCCGAATCAAAAAGCTATTAAATTATTATTACGTGTTGGAAAATTTGAAATTTATGGTCGTGGAAATTTTTCATATTTAAAATCAAAAAGTAAGTTACAAAACAATCCAAGAAAAACACTGACATATTTTTTTAATAGAAATGACTTGTTAAATAAAATTAAAAATTCAGTTTTCTTAACTAATGGAAATATTATTTATAAAAATTATAATAACTATAGAGAAATTTTTCATTATAAAAATTTAAAAACAATAAAGCTCTCAAATAGTATGATTAAATTTTTTATTTGGGAAAAAAATAAAGATAAAATTAAAGATTTAAATTTAGATTACTTAGTAAATTTTTGTGTCTTCTTCATGGGTGAAAAATTTTCAATTAAAAAAAATCCAATCTTTTCAGAAGTATTCTGGAAAACTACCTCTAATTAACAGAATTTTTTTAAATATATTTAAATTTTAATTTATGGATTTTGATAAAAGAATATTAGTAATACTTCTAGAGGTTATTTTCGAAATTTATTAAAGATGAATTTTTTCAGTCTAAAAATGAAATATTTTAATTCTAAATAAATATTCATATGATCTTTTTTAAAAAGAATATTATACTTCTCATCGGTATAATTTTTGTCATAATTAACATGATAAAACCATTGTAAAAATAATTTTTCACTGTTGAATATTTGATGATTTTGAACTTTAAAATGCGATGCAAGACGATACTTAAGATTATGCAACAGCCATGAGCTATTAATTTTTTTTGTGTTTATTTTTTTTGATTTAAAAATTTTATTTATAAAGTTATATATCTTAATCTTATTTGTACCTTCAAAAAAGTCACCCTTAATTTTAAAATCTTTTTTTTCTTTAAGACTTAAAGTTTTGTGAATTTCATTTAAATATAAATTAAATTGATTATTTTTTTCGTGAAAAATAAAAGAGTTATTCCTATTTAAATGAGAAGAAAGCCCATGTTTCAATTTATCAGAAATAATAATTTTTGTATTTAAATATAAAGCTTCTGCAATGACTCGTGGTACTCCTTCGCGATAAGAGTTAAGGATTAAAAATTTAGATTTTGCAATAGTTTCATAAATTTTCTTTTGAGAAAGTGGGAAATCTGCTTTGCTATCGCTTATTAAAAATTTAATATTTTTATTTTTTTTTAAGCGGTAAATTAAAAAAGATATTTTTATTAAGTAAAGATTTTCTTTATTTAAAAAAAAATTTTTTTTAGAAAATTTTAATTTAGGAGCAATAAGACAAAATTTGTAATTTTTATTCTTAAGAGATAATTCTTCAAAAATATTTAAAGTAAGATGGACATTTTTCCCTGAAGAAAATCTTGTAACAGAAACAAGATCAAAAACTTTTTTTAATTTTAAATATGAATTTTTCTTATTTATATCTAAGAAATTTATGCATGTTAGATTAGTTATTTTATTTTTGTTGATCTTTTTTAAAAAAGGGTCTTCCTTATTTGGCCACATCAAGAAATCATGCCAATCTTCCAATGGCCATGACTTTATATTACTAGGGTCACCCTGAACATGTATCCCGAATATCCATTTTTTTGACTTATTTTCTCTCGATAAAATTTGTCTCACTTTAAGGGATTTTTTTACAATTCCCCTTAAAATTTCATTATGTGCAAAGATAATTACGCCAGGACAATTTCTTTCTCTTTTTTTTAAAACAATTGGCATGGAATTTTTAGCATTTTTTCAATTAAATCCACAAATTTATAATTTTAAATCTTGTGCTTTGATATAATCATCTTGTCTACCAATATCGAGCCATAAGCCATTGAAAAAAAATAAATTCACATCTAGATTTTTTTTTAAGAATTTCCTCATTAAATGATCAAATCCATAATATTTGTTTTTTGGAATATGCTTAACTGCTTTTATATTTACTGCATAAATACCCATACTTACATTGAATTTTTTTTTTGGTTTTTCAATAAAATCTGTCATTTTATTTCTTTTAGAATTTATAACTCCATAGTCTATCAAGTGATTTCTCATAATCGTAGATATTGTAAATATACTTTTGCTTATTAAGTGCTTTTTAAAAAATTTATTTAGGTTAAGTGTTGTTAAAATATCACCATTCATTACTAAAAAGTCATTTGGTAGTTTTTTAATTAAATTTAGTGGACCCATAGTTCCCAAAGGTTTCTTTTCCTCAATATAATTTATTTTTACTCCATATTTTTCACCATTTCCAAAAAAACTTTTGATTAAATCGCCTTTATATCCAATTGATAAAATAATATTTTTGAAATTATTTTTTTTCAGATTATTAATGACTATTTCTAAAATTGGCTTCCCATTTATTGGCATTAACGGTTTGGGTAAAACTTTTGTATACGGTCTTAATCTAGTACCAAGCCCGCCACAGAGAATTATAGCTAATTTTGATTTAGACGACATAATCTAATTCATTAAATTTTTTTAAATTTTGTTCTTTTGAGTACCATTCAACCGTTTTAATTAAACCAGACTCAAAACCTCTTTTTCCACAATAAATTGGTTCCCATTTTAGTAATTTTTTTGCCTTTTTATTATTAGATAAAAGATTAAAAATTTCACTTTTTTTGGGTCTAACTCTTTTATTATCTATTTTAATTTTTAACCTCCTACCCATAATTTTAGAAATAATTTTTACAGTATCAACTATTGAAAATTGATAACCGCTTCCAAGATTAATAATTTCACCCTTTGCTTTTTCTGATTTAATAACATTAATGAATCCATTTATAGTATCATCTACATAGCTAAAATCCCTTTTTGGATTTGTTGAACCTAAAATTATTTCTTCTCTTCCCATGAGAACTTGATTAATTATTGTTGGAATGACAGCTCTTAATGATTGTCTTGGTCCAAAAGTATTAAATGGCCTAAGTATTGATGCGTTGAGATTAAATGATCTATAAAATGACATAACTAATTGATCAGCTGATATTTTTGTTGCAGAATAAGGAGAAAATGCTTGTGCTGGGTGTTTTTCATCTATTGGCAAGTATATAGGATTGCCATAAATTTCACTTGTAGACGTGTGTATGAATTTTTTAATTTTATATTTTCTTGAAGCAGACAGAAGATTTAATGTTCCATAAACATTTGTTTTTACATATGATTCTGGTGCTGAATATGAATATGGTATTCCTATTAGCGCTGCAAGATTAATAACAACATCACACTTTTTTACAATAGTATCAACTATTGATGAGTCTGAAATATCACACTTTATTATTTCTATTTTTTTTAAAATTTTATTATCTAAAGTGTCCAACCATCCTAGAGAGTTAAAAGAATTATAGAGCGAGGTTGCTCTAATACTAAAACCTAATTTATAAAGTTTTTCAACTAAATGTGAACCTATAAAACCATCTGCCCCAGTAATTAAAATTTTTTTTTTCATTTTAAAATGCTATATTTATATAATTTATTGAGGATTTAGCATACTTAATTTATACTTTGATTAAAAGTACTAATTATTTTTAAAAAAAATGAAAACTTTATTAAAAAAAGCAAAAATTTTAGATAAAGGAGTTCTAAGTTTAAATGGGAAGTGTAACATCGATGTCTGAATTTAGTTTATGAGAACTATAGCAAGATTGGATATTAAAAATGATTTTGTTATCAAAGGTATTAATTTTGAGGGACTAAGAAAAATTGGAAAACCAATAGATTTATCGAATAAGTATTATATTGATGGAGTAGACGAGTTATTATTGCTCGATTCTGTTGCAACTCTTTACTCAAGAAAGAATTTATTTGATATAATTAAAAAAATTACAGAAAAAATATTTATTCCTGTTTGTGTTGGTGGGGGTATTAGATCTTTAAATGACATAGAAATGGCATTAAAGTCTGGCGCAGATAAAGTAGCTATAAATAGTGCTATTGTAAAAGATATTTCTCTTTTAAAGACTGCAAAAAAAAATTTTGGCGCCTCAAATATAGTTGTATCAATTGAAGTAAAAAAAAATCTTAATGATTGGGAAATTTATGTTAACAATGGAAGAGACAAAACAGGTAAGAATTTATCTAATTGGATTAAAGAAGTTCAAGAAATTGGATGTGGAGAGATATTAATTACATCAATAGATAGCGATGGTACTCAAAAAGGTCTGAACCAAGAATTACTAGACCACATCAAATCACTTGAGGTTTTAGTTCCATTAATTATTTCTGGAGGGGTTGGAAATATTAGTCATGTAAAAAATTTTGTTAAAATTTTTCCTGAAGAAGCCCTAGCCATCGCCTCGGCATTTCACTATAAACTTATTGAAATGAAAGAAATTAAAAAATTATATTATGAAAAAAAAAATAACAATTCTTGATTATGGGCTTGGCAACATTAGAAGTTTAAAAAATTCATTAGAGCTAATAACAAAAAATGTAAGTTTTTTTTCAGACGGACAAAAAAAAAACTTTGATATACTGTTTATACCTGGAGTAGGATCTTTCTCAAAAGCTACAGAAATATTACATAAAAAAAAACTTGATAACTTAATAATTGAGTCAAGTAAAAACGATGTTCTAATCATTGGAATTTGTTTAGGTATGCAGATTTTATTTAAAACTGGATATGAAGATGGAAAAAGTGATGGATTAAATTTAATTAATGGATATGTCGATTTAATTCCTATAAAAAACAAAAAACTTCCAAATATTGGGTGGAGAAAAATACAAATTGGAGAAAATAAAAAATTTAGCAGTCTAAAGAAATTTGACAAAGAAAAATTTTATTTTGTACATTCTTTTATGGCAAATGTTAAAGATACAAAAGAAGTAATATCTTTTACTAATTATGGAAATATAAAAATTCCGGCAATAGTTTTTAATAAAAATGTGATTGGAATACAATTTCATCCAGAAAAAAGTAGAGAAAATGGAATTGAACTATTAAAGGAAATAATAAATATATATTAAATGAAAAAAAATTATTCTTTATTTTCCACTCCTGAAAATGTTATTTTTTGTAAAAAGTGTATAATTTCAAACCAGAGACCCAATGCGACTATTGAATTTCAAAGTAAAGATACATTTAAAAAGGAAACAATAAATTTTAGTAATGATGGAATTTGCTCAGCTTGTAAATTTAACGAAATTAAAGAAAATAAAATAAATTGGGATGATAGAAATCATCAATTATCTAAACTTTGCGACAAATTTAGAAGAAAAAGTGGATACGATGTTATTGTCCCAAGTAGTGGTGGCAAAGATAGTGGCTATGTTGCGCATATGCTTAAAAATGAATATGGAATGAATCCCTTAACCGTAACGTGGGCACCACATTTATACACAGATATTGGTTGGAAAAATTTACAAGATTTTATAAATGTAGGGGGCTTTGATAATATTCTTTTTACACCAAATGGAAAACTTCATAGAAAATTAACATCTCTAGCTTTTAAAAATCTCCTACATCCATTTCAACCCTTTATAATCGGCCAAAAAATAGTTGGACCACTTATTGCATTAAAATTTAATGTTCCGTTAGTCATGTATGGAGAAAATAATGCAGAGTATGGAAATCAAATTGATGATAATTTCAAACCAACGATGGATAATATTTTTTTTTCGAACCAAGATCAAAATAAAATTTATTTGGGTGGAAAATCGATTTCTTCACTTATTAAAGAAACAGAGTTTAAGCTGAGTGATTTTACTCCTTATATACCTCCTAGAATTGAGTCGCTAAAAGAAAATAAAATAGAGGTTCATTATTTTAGTTATTATAAAAAGTGGGACCCACAAGAAAGTTATTATTATGCATTTACTAACACAGGTTTCAAACCAAATACTCAAAGAACCGAAGGTACTTATTCAAAGTATGCAAGTATTGATGATAAAATTGATGATTTTCACTATTTTACAACTTATATTAAATTTGGCTTGGGTAGAGCCAGCTATGATGCTGCACAAGAAATTAGATGTGGAAAAATTACTAGAGACGAAGCTGTTGCTTTAGTAAAAAAATATGATGCGGAATTTCCTAAAAAACATTTTAAGGATTTTTTAGATTATATACAGATATCCGAAAAAGAATTTTGGAAAATAATAGACAATTATAGGTCTCCGCATTTGTGGGAAAAGATAAATAATAAATGGAAAATTAAATACAAGGTTTATTAAAACTTATTTTTTGAATAATTTATAGTTTTTTTAATGCCAACATTAAAATTAGTGTTGGGTTTATAATTAATTAAACGGTGTAATTTTGACGAATTTCCACATCTTTTTTCAACTTGAAACTCCTCTAATTTTTTTGGAACTTTTAAATGAATAATTTTAGATTTTGATTTTAAATCTTTTTTTATCTTTTTTGCCAAATTAATAATATTTAAATCTTTTCCTTTTGAAGAATTTATAATTTCAAATCCGTTTACTTTTTTACTCAATAAATCAAAAACTTTGATACAATCATCAATATAGGTAAAATCTCTTGTTTGTTTGCCATTACCATAAACAGTAATGGGTTTATTTTTTTTTGCTTGTGAAATAAATCTTGAAATAACCATTCTTTCATCTTGCCTAGGTCCGTAAACATTAAACAACCTTACTGCAATTGAGGAAATCTTATATTCTTTATAAAAGTTTTCTAAATAAAATTCACAAGCTCGCTTTGAAATGGAATAGGCAGAAACAGGAGCTATTGTTGCATTTTCCTTAACATTTTTCTCAAAATTTAATTTTCCATAAACACCGCTAGATGAGGAGTAAATAATTTTTTTTACTTTATTTTTTTTAGCAGCATTACAAACATTTTTAATACCCTCAAATTCACACTCCATAGTTTCAACATTCTTATTTGAAACTATATCAACTCCCAAAACTGCAGCGAGATGAAATATAGTGGTGCAATTTTTGGAATAATGGTTAATTAAGTCTGTATCACGAATATCACCTTTAATTAATTTTATGTTTTTATTAAATTTTTTGATTTTTGTACCGTGTGACAGGTTATCTATAACGTAAATTCTGTTATTTTTGGACAAGTATTCTGTTAAGTGGCTTCCAATAAAGCCAGCACCGCCAGTAATTAAAATTTTATTCATATTTACAGTTAATATTTTTTAAAAAGGTTGTCACTCTTTTTTAAATCTTTAATAATCTTAATTATTAAGTTTGATGAGTTTGGTTTAAAAAAAATATTTTTTACTTTTTTTAAATTTTTAAGATATTTTTTATTATCCTGTATAAATTTTATTTTTAAATATATATCTTTTTGAGAATAATTTGAGTCAAGAATATTTTTTGCTCGCGGTCTATCCTTTTGCCGGCTACCAATATTAATAACAGGCATTCTAAATGATGGAGCTTCTATTATTCCACAAGATGAATTCCCTACAATTGCATAAGATTCACTCAATAAAGTTAAAAATTCATCTCTATCCAAATTTTTAATTACCCTAAATTTCTTACTAAATTTTTTTTTTTTTAAGAAATTAATTAAAATTTTGTACCCAAAATCATTGTTTGGATAAATCCAATAATAATTAAAATTAAACTTATTAAGTGCTAAATAAAGATTCTTAATTTGTTTTTTAAAGTTTTTTATCTCATTAAGCACAGGATGAAAAACAATTATTATTTTATCGGAATTATAATCAAAATTCTTAAATTTTTTTTTTTTTAAAAAATTATGTACATCATCAAGTTGTGGTGCGCCAACATTATATATTCTTTTTTTATTTTCTCCAAAATTTTTCAGTCTTTTAACTGAGTCCTCGCAAGATGCGAAATGAATATGAGACATTTTTGATATTGCGGCTCTAGCAACATCATCGACATGTCCAGATTTATCTCCTGCTTGAATATGTGCTATTGGTATGTCCATATATGTTGCAGTTAGACATGCGGCTAAAGTTTCAATTCTATCTCCAGTGAGAATTATTAGATCAGGATTAATTTTATTTATTTTTTTTGAAAAACCTTTTATTGCTTCCCCGAGATAATAAGACCAAGATTCTTTTTTAAAATTTGAACTATTTAAATTTACCTTACTGCTGATCTTGATTTTATACTTTCTAAAAATTTTTAGATTAACACCCAATCTTTTATCTAAATAGTTACCTGTAACTAATGTTTCATATTTTAATTTTTTTTTCTTAATCTGTTGAATAATATTCGCAGAGTAAGAAAATGTTGCCCGAGAATCGAAAATAAACAGTATTTTCTTTACTACTTTATGTCGTTCCATTTAATTTGTCTGTCTTTAATTATATTTTTGGATGCCTTTTTCCCTAAAATTGAAAAAAATTTTCTTGCAGGAATTACATTTTTTAATGGTGCTGGCCTTTTTACCGATACATTACTTTCTGTTAAAACTTCATTTTTTTTTAAATTTTCTGTTGATACTACACTTTCTCTTGCCCACTTAATAATTTCTTTTTCTTTATGATGAATTTTTTTTTTACTGTTTTTTGCAAGAAAAATTGTGTTTGATCCATCAACTAATTCTTTTAATTCATCAACTTCAATCGAGGAGGCATGATCAGGCCCTTTAGATTTTTTATTTAAAGTAAAATGTTTTTCTATTAAACAGGCTCCTAGCGCAATAGCACCTAAGGATGTATATATAGAATCTGTGTGATCAGAGAGTCCAATCGGCACACTAAATTTGTTCCTATATTGAGTTATTACTCCTATATCAGAATATTCGTAAGGGCATGGATATATAGATGTACATTGTGTAAGCACAATTTTTTTATTTATTTTATATACCTGATCAAAAGTATACTGTACTTCCTTCAGTGTTGACATACCAGTCGAAATTATGGTGGGCAATTTTTTTTGAGCTATGAATTTTTGAAGTGGTATATTAGTTAACTCCCCCGATCCAACTTTGAATACTTTAACTTTTACATCATGAAAAAGAATATCAGCTGATTTTCTTGAGAAAGGAGTACAAATATAATCAATATTATTAACTTTGCAAAATTTCTTTAAATAAATGTGCTGTTTGGTATTAAAATTGGTTCTATTTAAAGCGTCGTATAAACTCTCATCAAAGTTTGAAGATTTTGGTGTCTTTCTCAACATTTCGTCATCTAAAACATGCATTTGAAATTTTATAGCTGATGCACCAGCTTTGGCAGCTAATACAATCATTTTTTTTGCAAGGTTCATATTTCCCTCATGATTAATGCACGCTTCAGCGATTATATATGGCTTATGATTGGGGCTAATTATTTTGTTACCAATTTTAAACATTAAAATTTATTATAAATTAACTTTGTTATAAATAAGTCCTCATAATCATTAATATCAATAGACTCATACTTATTTGTAACATAATAATTCCATTTATTAGAGGATATTTTCTTTTTTTTTCTAAAATAGTTTATATCTAAAAAATATAACATACCATTTTCAATATAATAATCTTTTCTAGATTGTCTTCTTCTAGAATTATTTTTTAGTTCACTTCTAAAATATTTTTTATTAAAACTGATATGATCGTTAAATTTAGATACAGATAAGCAATTTTTGAGTTTTTTTCTGACACAGAATTTGACAAATTTTTTTATTGTCAATATTTTTCTTAAAGGTGATGTGACTTGTAAAATTACCAAATAATTAAAGTTTTCTTTTAAATTTTTGAGATAATCATCTACCGCAAGATCTGTATTTGAATCGTCTTTTGAAATATTTTTTTTTCTTTTTACCGTCTGTACATTTTTTAATTTTTTACCTATTTTTAGTATTTTATCACTATCAGAGGATAAAATAATTTTATCAAAAATTTCAGAGGCAATTGCTTTTTTGAGAGTTATTTCTATTAATGAAGATTTATTGATTTTTTGTAAATTTTTATTTTTAATTGCTTTAGATCCTCCCCGCGCAGGTATAAAAGCAATTATTTTTTTGTTAAGATGCATTCATACCTATATAATACTTAAATATAATTATGCAAAATAAAAAAAAAATTCCCGTTTGTTTAATCGGTGCTGGTAGGATTGGTTTATCACATGAGTTTGATAAAAAAAGAATTAAACCTGCGTCCCATGTAGGAATGTGGACATTATTTAAGCAAACAAAACTTTTAGGCATCTGTGATAAAAAAATTGATAATTTTTCTCTTTCTAAAAAAATTAATAAAAAAGTAAAATACTTTAATAATCCAGTTAAGATGATAAAAGAAATAAAACCTAAAATAGTTTCTATAGCTACTTGGAAAGATTCACATTATGAAATGACAAAAATTTGTCTTAATTTAGGTGTTAAAGTAATTGTCTTAGAAAAACCACTTGCTAATAACATTTCTCAAGCAAAAAAATTGATTAGTTTAATGAAAAGAAAAAAAGCAAAGATAATTGTAAATCATAGAAGAAGATTTGACGATGAAATTATCAAATTAAGAAAAAAAATTAAAAATGGTGAAATTGGAAAAATTCTTCAAGTTTCATCTTATTATGTTTATGGATTGCTAACAACTGGAACCCACGTGATTGACACATTAAGATTTTTATTAAATGATATTGCAGGAGAAGTTGATAAAGTGAGTGGTCTCAGAAATAATTTTAAATGCCATCACTCAAAAGATGATAAAAACTATGATGCAATAATAATTTTTAAAAATGGTCTTAAAGCCACAATGCAGTCGTTGAATATTAAAAATTATGATATTTTTGATTTTCATATTTTTGGAACTAAAGGAAAATTATTAATTACGGGTATTGGAAGATCAATTTTTAAATACAAAATTGTTAATTCCCCTGAGCACGAAGGTTTTGATGAACTGAGCCTAAATCCACAGAGAATTTGTAAATCTTCACCAAGAAAACAATTTTTAAAGTTAGCACAAAATGCAACTTCTTGTTTTCAAAATAAAAAAATAAAACCTCTTTGTAGTGCATATGACAGCTATATAGATATGGAAGTTATTGATAAAATTATTTTAAGTGCAAAAAACAACTCTGTTCTTAAAAAAATTAAATTAAAATAAAAAGTTATGTGTGGTTTAGCTTCTATTTTTGGACCAGATCAAAAAGAGACTAGAAATATTAAAGAAATGATTAGTTCTATTTCTCACAGGGGACCCGATTATGAGGGATTTCTTTATGATGAAAATATAATAATGGGATCATGCAGATTGAGTATTTTCGATTTATCTAGTAGAGGCAATATGCCAATGAAAGATAAATCAGGAAGATACTCTA
>Ga0163109_10002403_pt1 | contig 14664 bp, 7 predicted proteins | sample CRUFie1St13metaG_FD_108704 | JGI IMG/M metagenome (GOLD analysis project Ga0163109, IMG submission 108704) | Marine microbial communities from the Costa Rica Dome - CRUD Field 142mm St13 metaG | ecosystem: Environmental > Aquatic > Marine > Oceanic > Photic zone | place: Costa Rica: the Eastern... | reverse complement strand
TTATGAATATGAATCGTAGAAGCATGTTGCAAAGTTTGGCGGCGGGTTTCGGCGCCGCTGTAGGTGGTGGTTTCCTTCCGAACCAAACCTTTGGGATCGGTTCGACCGCTTCACCGATGAAACGGGTGATTTTCTTTTTGCAAAACCAAGGCTTTGACCCTGCGACCTGCATACCCAGTGAGATGAATGCCAGCGGTTCGCTGGCCAATGCCAAGCTACCCGAGCCTATCGAAGCGCTTGAACCATTCAAGGATCGGATGCATATCATCAATGGCTTGCATGGACTTCACACAAGTCCCTCCCATAGTCCGTTTTTCGGCGCCTTGGGTGGTTACCGGGGTAGCGATGGCGTTCCTCCGGCCGGTCCGACGATTGATTACGAACTGAGTAAAATCCTTCCGCAAACCTTACTTCCTCACCTATGCATAGGTATGGATTCAATCGAAAACATGCGGGCCAAGCCTACCGTGGCCAACCTTTCGGCAAGCGGAGCGGGTCAGCCTATTTTCATGCATTCCAATCCCAACCACTTGTATCAGCTCTTGTACGGAGGAATTTCAGAGGGAGACATTCGTAATCAGCATGAGGCTCGCTCCTCCATGCTGGAACGGATTGAGAGCATGGTTTCATCGGAAGGGCTCGAACTCCCGCTTGGTGAAAAGGAGCGCTACGGACATTACCTGCGCGGGTTCGAGGATATGAACGGATTGCGTGAGCGTCTGGCCAAAGTGTCCGGGCATCTCAAGAAATTCGCGCCCGTAGTCGATGAGAGATACACGAATCCTGAATTCGAAACCGATTGGCACGATTCCTTGCTTGATCTTGGTATCTCGGCCTTGAAGTCGGGAACCACCAACACTTTGACCATCGGTTCCGGGCGGGGCGAGATTTTCGGTGCCTGGAAGGGCTTGGGAATCGAGCAACAGGGACACAACTTGGGTCACATGAAGCAAAAGGACAATCCCATCTGGATCAAAATTCGACAGTACAACTCCCGGATGTTGGTCAAGCTGATGGAGCAGTTGGAGAGCGTGCCCGAAGGCAATGGCTCGATGATGGACAACACTCTGATCGTTTACACCAGCAACAACGCCGACAAGCAGCATACCAACGGTTCGAATTGGCCGGTGATGCTTCTTGGCGATTGCGGAGGAGCCTTCAAGACGGGTTGTTTCACTCAATTGGACGGCAAGCGTCCCATCAACGCATTGTACAACTCCATTCTACGGGTATCCGGAGTCCAAGCCGACCGTTTCAACATGTCTGAAGCCATGGCCAAAAAGTACGACTCTGGAACCGGACCCCTGAAGGAAGTTCTCAGTTAGCCGTGCTTGGTAAGATCGCTCCAAGGGCCCTCCTGTTATGTGGAGCCGTTTACCTTTATGCCGAACCCTACGTACCGGGCGAACCGGTTTCGGGCACTTTTCAAAGCCGAGCCGAACCTTTTTTGGAAAACCACTGCTTTGACTGTCACGATGACGAAACCAGCGAGGCCGGGCTTAACCTTCTTGAACTTGGGCCCGTTGATCAAATCAACGCCGCAGTCTGGAAATCCGTATGGGCGCAAGTGTCCATGGGTGAAATGCCTCCGAAGAACAAACCCCGGCCTCAGATCCTCGACCGCCTCCGGTTTTCGGAGTGGATCGTTCGCGAATTGCGTGATGAAATGAAAGAGAAGGGTGGTTTCAAGGCGGATCTTGACCCCAAAAAGGCAAATTACCTCGATCATGATCTGCTCTTTGGCGAACTACCCAAAGGGATCGCGCTCAAACCCACCTCTTCCCCCACACGGCTCTGGCGCATCACTCCTCAGGAACACATCACCAGATTGAATGAACTGATTAACACGGAGCCCGTATATGACCCTACCAAACCCGGTCTTCGCACTCGTGGAGATTTCGTGCCCACCAATCATGGGGGTGAGCTGAAACTGTATTTCGGAACGGATCGGATCATCAGGTGGGAGGGGGGAACGGTCGCTTATCAAACTGCAGTGAAGAGCGTACCGGTGGTTCTTTCATCCAACCGAAAGCATGGCTTGGAGAATTATGCGGGTTTTTATTCGGTGAACAGCTCGGAAGCCACGCAAATTCTGAACAAGGCGGAGGATATCCTCAAGTACATGGCCTATGGTCCGATGAGCCTTGTGGAATTTCCCGAGCAAATCACCGATGATCCGAAGACTTACGATCAGGTAAAACCCAAGGGTGACCTAAGGGGCTTGCCTTCCGCCATCGTATACAACACCAAAGTCTCCAGACCCATCACTCCGGTTTATGACTTGATGGCTCAGGAAAATTTCAGCGATCCGTCGATTCTCAGAACCATAGATTATTTGTTCGAAGCTCTGACCTTCCGCCCCCCGACGGAGGACGAATCAAGGGAATATTCGGAGATTGTTCGGAATTCCATTGATAAGATTGGCCGTGAGGACGGCGCATTCATGGGGCTTTCGTCAATCTTTCTCGACCGGGACGCTCTCTTTCGAGCGGAGCTCGCGAAAGAGGGGGAGCCTGACGAATATGGTCGAGTCATGCTGCAGGACTGGGAACTTGGATTGGCCTTGAATCATGCCCTTCGCTACATCAGACCGGACGAAACCCTCAGAAAGGCAATCACGGAGGGAAAGATGAAAAGCAAGGAAGACGTGAGACGTGAAGTCTCGCGTATACTGGAGGATGATTCCATTCGAAAGCCAAGAATACTCCGCTTCTTTCGGGATTTCTTCGATTATGATTTGGCTGGATATATTTGTAAGGATGAAAAAGCTCTTGCCGGAACGGGATCCTCTTCAAGAGGAGCCGCCTACTTTCGGGCCATGTTTGATGCGACTGCAAGTACGGATCGCTTGATCGAATTGATCCTAGCTGAGGATGAGGAAGTCTTGAAGGAATTGTTGACTACTCAAAAGGTGGTTCACACCCGAAATGATCGCGTGCTGTTCGGGCGAAGATATAGCAAGGAAGAGAGAGTCATCGCTCAGCAGGAGAAGAAGAGGGCTGAGGAATTGGCCACTGCTGAAATTGCTGAAGAGCGGAAGATTCTGACCAAGGAAGTCAATCAGCTTGAAGCGGAGGCCAAGACCAACCAGAGCGACAAATCGCTCCAAAAAACGTTGGTCAAAAAGCAAAAGGAGCTAAAGGCCTTAATCAAAAGAATGGCGGATATGAAAAGAAAGGCCGGAAGCGTTATAAACACGAACGTCAAGGAAGCGGATTTTTCGGGTAAGCAAATCTTTGCTCGAGTGAGTCGGCGCTCCTTTGGCCAAGGTTCCATGAAACCGGAAAGGACCCTCTCTACAGTGCCGGAGGGTCAGCGATTGGGGATTCTGACCCATCCGAGTTGGTTGGTTTCTCATTCCGACGCTATGGATAACCATGCGATTCATCGTGGCATCTGGGTTAGGGAAAGGCTACTCGGTGGAGGGATTCCCGATGTGCCGATCACCGTGGATGCTCAACTTCCGGATGAACCGAACGTATCCCTTCGCGAGCGCATGCGGGTAACCCGTGAAAAGTATTGCTGGAGTTGCCACGAGAAAATGGACCCCCTTGGCCTTCCTTTTGAAATGTACAATCATGCGGGGATTTATCGTACCACCGAGTTCGATGAACCGGTTGATTCTTCGGGGGAAATCGTGGATTCGGGAGACCCCTCTCTGGATGGTCCCGTTGCCGATGCCATGGAGATGATCGAAAAACTCGCTGACAGCGAAAGAGTCGAACAGGTCTTCGTGCGGCACGCCTTTCGCTTTTGGATGGGGCGTAACGAGACCCTGCATGACCGTCCGGTTCTACAAGCGGCCCACAAGGCTTATCGGGAAAGCGGTGGCAGTATGAAAGCCCTGATTCTTTCGCTTTTGACTTCGGATGCCTTTCTGTACAGAAGGGCCGATGGTTGAGTTTTCGGAGAACCTTTACCTTTGATTCCCCCCATTTGGCAAATGTTCCAAGTTTGGAAAAAATGATTTGAGATTGATCGGGTGCTTTCTTTAGATTGAAGGGTATTCAGATCATGATTTTCTCGAGAAGGCATTTCATTCGTACGGCCGGGGCTACCGTTCTCATGCCATTTTTCCCTTCCCTTGGGTACGGACGAACCGAGGACCTTTTGCCCAATAAGAAATTGGTCATGATGTATCTCCCGAACGGAATCCTCCGACGGAACTTTTTCCCCGGCGAAGAGGATGCGACCTTGCCGGGTTTCGTAGGTGGATTCAATGCGGACAAGACGAAGGATCAAAGAAGACACCTGAACGACCCGGGCATCTATCCCTTGGAGTTCACTTCCACGATGCGTCCCTTGAAAAAGCACCGGAACGACATCACCATGATCACCGGTCTCGATCGAACCTTCAAACACGGGCAGGACGTCCATGCCCAGGGAGCGTCCTGCTACCTGACCAGCGTATCACCCGATCAGGCAATCGAAAAAGGCATGCGCTACCCGAACGGGCGAAGCCTCGATCAGGTGATTGGAGATCAGGTGGGGCGCACTTCGGTATTCAATACGCTTGAAATTTCCTGCAATGGATTCACCGCGGGTAAGGAGGATATCTATTTCGACAATATCTCATGGTATGGTCCCGGAAAAATCGCTCCATCCATCAAGAATCCGCGCAAGTTGTATGACCGGTTGTTTATGGCGGATTCCTATCGCGAACACGTCCGGAACGTGACGGATTTGATTTTGGCGGACACCAACAGCCTCGCCCGAAAACTGGGTGCCGGAGATCGTGATTCCCTGGATGGGTTCGTGACCATGCTTCGCGACATTGAGAAGCGAATCGAAAAACTGGAAACACTTGTCCAGGCGGTCGATCTCAAGCAACCCAGCAATGAAGTTCTTCCCCGTGGCGAATATATCCGCTTGCAGGCGGACCTGATGCTCGCCGCCTTGCAAATGGGCATTACGAACGTCAGCACGTTTATGATTGGTCCCGAGCGTTGGGATGCCTCGCTGATGTACGAGGGAGTATTCGACGACCCGGTCCAGCACCATAACATGACCCACAACCAAAAGAAGGAAGAGGTCGCGAAGGAACTTCAGAAAATTGACCTTTTTCACATGGAGCAATTTTCCTATGTTCTTTCCCGGATGAAGGAATTGAAGGAGGCGGACGGAACCAGTCTGTTTGACAATTCCCTGATTACCTTTGGGGCCGGATTGGGTGACGGGGCAACCCATCAGTTTTTCGATTTGCCCATGATTCTGGCCGGAAGGGGGCAGGGGCAAGTCAAGCAAGGCCGCTTCATCAAGTGCAAGAGCGGAACACTGAATTCCAACCTTTGGCTGACCCTGGCAAACCTGATGGGACTGGAAATCGATGATTTTGCGGATAGCAGTGGTCTCCTTTCCGATCTCTGGACGTAGTCCATGTCCGCTCCCTTCCGTCTCATCCTAGTTTCGTACCTGGGTTGCTTCTCCCAGTCTTTGATTGGATTGGATTCCTTCAACCAAACAATCGCCCCCCTTTTCGAGCAAAATTGCGTAAAGTGTCACGGTGGTGAAAAGACCAAGGGAAAGGTCAATCTCAAGGAAATCCGCAGCCAAGCGGATATTCTCGCCAAGCCCGAATTGATCAAGGAATTGATCGAGGTGATCGATTTTGGGGACATGCCGCCGGAGAATGAGCAACCGCTCTCGGAGGAGCAAAGGACTGCTACGGTTCTATTGCTCAAGGATTTCATGCGCCAAGCGGCAGCGGATGCGAAGAGGGAAAAGCCGAGGCTCAGCCGCCTAAACCGTTTTCAGTACAACAATTCTCTTCGTGATTTGTTCCGTATCGAAAGCGACCTCTTTGAACTTTCGGAGAAGATGATGACTCGCAGAACCAAGTACTTGCAGACTTCGGCTGAAACGATACCCCAGGTCGTCCGGGCCTCCGCCTATCATCGTGACAAGGGATTCCGCGAGGTCCGACCTTTTCCAAAGGATTTGCGAGCGGCCCACGGCTTTGACAACCAGTCCGACCAGTTGACCTTGTCTCCTCTTCTGATGGACACCTTTCTTAAGTTGAGCGTTTCCATCGTGGAAAGCCCGGACTTCAATGAGAGAACCGTGGGCATCTGGAAAGAGTTCTTCGCCCCCCCCGCGAACTCGGAGAATCTGGAAGGGGAAATCCGAGATCGATTGAAACCCTTCCTTCGTCTGGCTTTCCGTTCCGCGGTTGAAAAGGAGGTCGCAGACAGGTACGTCCGCTATGCTCAAGCCCAAGTGAAATCCGAGGAATCCTTCACGGCGGGGATGAAAAAAGTGGTTTCCGCAATCCTTTCCTCTCCACTGTTTGTCTTTCGGCACGAGACCGTTGCGGACAACGATCCTTATGCGTTGGCTTCCAAATTGTCCTTTTCCCTTTGGGGGAGTTGTCCCGACGAGGGGCTTCTGAACGCTGCGGAAAAAGGCAGTCTGACGAATCCGAATGAATTGGCCAAGGTCGTTGACGGAATGCTTGAGGATCCTAAAATCGAACGGTTTCTCGATAGTTTTCCGTCGCAATGGATGCAATTGGAAAATGCCCTTGCGGCCACGCCGGATCCCAAGGTCAACCGGTATTTTTCCATCGACAAGGAATATCCGGCCAGTCTGGCCATGGTGGTCGAACCGCTTTTGCTTTTCGATGCCATTTTCGTTGAAAACCGGCCGATTGCCGAGCTGATCAAGCCTTCGTTCGCTTACCGAAACGAATTTCTTGAGACTTGGTACCATGGCGAGCTCAAGCCCAGCGAGAAAGACCTGAAGAATGCGATCGAAGCGAACGATAAAAAGAAGAGGAAAATCTTCGATATCGAACGGGAGATCGAAAAAGGAGAACGCGAACTCGCTACTTTGATCGATCCTTTCCGAAAGAGGATTTTGGCCGAACGGGCGGTGCAAGAGGATCTTTCGGAACCGGTTGACCTCAGGCCCATCGCAGCATGGGAGTTCAATGGAAATTTGAAAAGCTCGGTCGGAGCCATTCCTCTCAAAAAGCATGGAAAGGCGGAGTTCAAGAACGGGATGGTGGAAATAGGTCAGGATTCCTATCTCCAGAGCGCCAACCTCCCTTTCGAATTGCGGACCAAGAGCCTCGAAGTTTGGTTTCTTCTTGAAAATCTTGATCAGAGAGGGGGTGGGGTCATGGGCATTCAGGGTCCGGGTGATTTCTTCGATACGATCGTTTTGGGAGAACGAATGCCCAGGCATTGGATTTCCGGCAGCAACGGCTTCAGTCGAACTCAGGATTTCGCCGGTTCCGCGCCTGAGAATTTGGTCAACCAAATGATTCATCTGATCATGACCTACGAAGCGGATGGAAGGATTGCCCTTTATCGCAACGGTGAGCCTTACGGCAAACCTTACCAAAAAAACCTGGCCACTTTCCCCCAAGGCAAATCTTCGGTGCTCTTTGGCTTGCGTCACACACCCAAGGGTGGGAACAAGCACCTTGCCGTGATCATCGACAAAGCTCGTCTCTATGACCGAGCCTTGAATCCAGAGGAGGTCGAGCAGGCGGCAAGAGGCAATCAAACCTTCGTTTCCAACCGTGAACTGCTTGCTCGGTTGTCGCCCGAACAAAGAGCGAGCAAGGGTACGCTCGAAAATAATCTGAAGGAGGCGAGGAATGCATTAAGGAAAGCTCCGAAGCCTATCCAACCAAATAAATTAGGAGCGGAGTCGCAAAGGTTGTTCGATGCCGAATTGAGAAAAAAATTACGTTCGGAGACGTTCGAAAGAGTTTCCCTGAGTGATCCGAGGTATGGCGGCGTAATTACCAACGCGGCTATGCTCAGCATGACTTCCGGTCCCAAACGGTCACATCCCATTGCCCGCGGCGCATGGATCATCGAAGTGATTCTCAATGACCCGCCACCTCCTCCACCCAATGACGTCCCTCCTCTGCAAGATGATGGAAATTCCAAAAACATGACCATCCGGGAACAATTCGCAAAGCATCGCGAGCATCCCGATTGCGCTGGTTGTCACTCGAAATTGGATCCCCTGGGTTTTGCCATGGAGAACTTTGACTTGACGGGCCGCTGGCGCGAAACATACCGCAATGGTCGGGAAGTTGATGCCAGTGGTAGCTTGATGAGAAAGCATACTTACCAGGGAGCGTCCGACTTCAAGGATTCGCTGCTGAAGGAGACCGATCGGTATGCGAAGGCTTTCGTTGGCCATCTTCTTCGTTTTCTTGTCTCGAGGGAACTGGAACCCGGAGACAGTCTGGAGATCGAAAAGATCACTGAAAAGGCCAAGCTTTATGATTATCGCCTGAAGTCGCTTATACGAGAAGTTGTTCTCAGTGGATGCCTTACCTCTCCGGGTCACTAACTGAGCATGCCTGCTATCTTGCGGAAATGGCGAATTTTGAAAACGGATCCTTCGATTGGTTCAAGGTCGCGTAATCGGGACATTGCGGATAACTGACCAAAAAATTGTTTCGGTCGATTAGGTTGAGGAAATAGTGGGTCGTTCCCTCGGGCAATTGAACCTTGATCATATTTTCTCCCTCCAACTCTCCGAGCGCTCTGAACCATTCTTCGTATCGCTGGTTTCCGTTCAAGGTGTAGATCAAATCGGCCCGGACCACTTCGGAACCCCTGGACTGATAGGCGAACCTGACCACCTTTCCTTTCCTCTCGTGGGAAATGATTCGAGGGGTCTGATTTTTTTCCATACCGATTCTTGCAGCTCGAGGATTGTAATAGGGGTAACTCGCGTTCATTTCGTTCAGGGCCGAAGTGAGTTCGCGGTTGAGTTCATTCGCCAGTTCAGGCTTGGATGCGACAAGATTGTTGGCCTCTTCAAGATCCACTCTCACCTGTTTCCCATTCACGTTGCGGTAAAGCTGATAAAGCTCAAGCTCGGGTGTATTCGAGTTATACTTGTGATCATAGTTGCGGATGAGTTTGAAACCTTCCACGCGTATCGAACTTTCAAGGGCAACGCTGTGAGGGAAATGCCAAATCATTGAATTCCTTGTTTTTCCTTGCTTGTCCCTAACCAGGCGGGAGTTGCTTGGGTCATCCCTGAGAAGATCGCTCAGATCGCATCCGTCGAGGTTCTTATCCTTGGGTTTGGGAGTCTTCGTAAGGGTAAGAATGGTTGGATAGAAATCCAGGCCGTTGACCATGACGTCGGACTCGACTCCTGCTCGTATTCCCGGGCCGGTTATAATCAGAGGAACTCGGATTCCGCCCTCCATGGCTGAAATCTTTCCCTTATCCAGCGGATAGTTGTCCGTGATGACTTCCCCCGGATGACCTTCCATGCCTCCGTTGTCCGAAGTGAATAGAACATAAGTGTTCTCGGATAGTTTGTGGCCCGGCCAGCGGGGGTCATCGGTGTTGTTCAGGTAGGTGAACACCTTACCCATATGGTAATCAAGTTCTTCGACCATTGCGCAATAGAATGGGTTGCGTTGACCTTCGATCGTCCAACCCCGATCCTCCTTCGGTTTTTCGACTCCCAGTTTCTTGCAATATTTTTCCAGAAGTCGTTCCGAACGGGTATGTATGGGCGTGTGCACCAACCAGGTCGCATAGTACAGGAAGAAGGGTCGGTGATGATTCTCCCTCAGAAAAGTGAGAGCATCTTCGCTCGTTTGATGAAACGGAAAGCCATTTTCGTCCAATCGAAAGGGATCCTGGGTTGCATTTGAGGCAAATCCTCTTACCCGACTGTTCATGCGGGCTCGAGCGCCACGACTGCTTTGGGTCCAGTCAAAGCCTTGGTCCTCGGGTTGGGGGAAAGCCATGTGATCGATCGCCATATGCCATTTGCCGGAGTGCCCGGTTACGTAACCGTTCCCTTGCAGGGTACGGGGCAGAGTCCTTTCGTTTTCGGGCATCCTTCCGCTGTACCAGGGGACCATCATCGTCCATCCATGCTTATGGTTGGGGGTGGGAGGAGCTCCTCCCACAACATGGGTTTTTTGGGCTCGAGCGGGGTGGTTGCCGCTCATGATGGCGCATCGCGATGGAGCGCAGGTGGGAGCCGGAGCATAGGCTTGCCAGAATTGAATACCCTTTTTTGCAAGGGCATCGATGTTGGGCGTCTCCATTGGGGAAGGCTCGTCGACGTCATAGCATTTGACGTCCTGCCAGCCAAGGTCATCGGTTAGGATCAATACGACGTTCGGTTTTTCGGGACGCTCTTGAGCGGTTGTTTCAAAAATGGAAACGAACGCCAGAAGTAGGCAGGAGAGGTATTTCACGGGAGTTGTTTAGGAAAGCAAGAGATAGCAGATCACGGAAACCACCAATGCTCCGAGGATGTTGAGGACAAAGCCCTCGCGGGCCATTCTTCTGACGGTGATTTCTCCCGTTCCAAAGACAACCGCGTTGGGAATGGTTGCAACTGGAAGCATAAAGGCGCAACTGGCGCTCATGGCGGCGGGAATCATCAAAAGAATGGGATCAAGGTTCGAAGCGGTGGCGGCGGCTCCCAGAATGGGCATGAGAACGTTGGTGGTTGCGGTGTTGCTGGTCATCTCGGTGAGGAAGGTGACCAGCAGTGCGATCCCCAGCAGGAGGGCAAGCAGGGGCAGGCTTTCAATACCTGAAAAGACGCTGGCAATCGTTGCGCTCAAACCCGATTGCTTGAAGCCTTCGCCCAGGCAAAGGCCCGCTCCTACCAGCACCAGCATTCCCCATGGAATTCGGTTAGCGGTTTTCCAGTCCAAGAGGCGTTCTCCTTTTTTCTCTCCGTTGGGCAGGCAAAAAAGAAAGACCACTGCGATGAAGGCGACGCTGGCGTCGTTGGCCTGAGGCAGATCGAGCCAGGTCTTCCACCCTCCGAAAGGTTCGGAGCGGGTGATCCAAGCAAGAGCGGTGAAACCGAAGACAAGCAAGGTGCGGATTTCCGGACTTCTCCATTTTCCCGGATCGGGGAGGGCAATCGGTTCCTTCCCGGTGATGCCCCGGCTTAACCAAAGCCAGATGACCAGCACCATGGTCACGCTCACCGGCACGCCAAATTTCATCCATTCCGTGAAGGATAGTTCGGGATGCCCGAGATCCTTGTAGGCCCCAATCATTACGAGGTTGGGCGGGGTGCCGATCGGGGTGCCGATTCCACCCACGTTGGCCGCAAAGGCGATCCCCAATAGGAGCGGTATTTTGAGCCCTTCGTTCCTGCTGTTTTGAATGACCGCAAGGGCCATGGGGAGCATCATCAGAGTAGTTGCGGTGTTTGATATCCACATACTGAGAAAGGCGGTGGCTGCCATGAATCCAAGGATCAGGAATTTTTCCCCGGACGGACAGGCGTTGACCATCATCAGGGCAATCCTCCGATGAGCTCCGCTTTTTTCCATGGCTTTGGAGAGGAGAAACCCTCCGAGGAGAAGTAGCACCAGAGGGTGACCGTATTTTTCACCCACGACCTTGGGTTCGAGAATACCAAAGAGCGGAAGGAGGGAAAGGGGGATCAGGGAGGCAACCGGGATGGGCACCGCCTCGAAGATCCACCAAAGGGCAGTCCACAGGGCAATGCCAAGGGTGATTGAGGCGGGCGCTTCGAGTCCGCAGAAGGTATGGACGAACCAACCGATTGAAAGCGAAAGCAGGGGGGCGGCCCACAGAAAAAAGGAGTAAGATCCTTCGTGCGGGTTGTGATTATCGGTTTTTTCCTGAGTGGGCATGCTTGGAGCAACTCAATCAAATAGGAAGGAGGATTCCGAATTTATTTTACTTAACTTCTTAAAATGACGATGAATCGGTTATGCGTATCTTTGCCTTTTTTTCGCCCATCTTCTCCATTTGCCTTTCGCTGATCGGGCAGACCCGTCCCAACGTCATCGTGGTTTTGGTCGACGATATGGGTTATTCCGACCTCGGTTCCTTTGGGGGTGAGGTTCGGACTCCTCATTTGGACCGATTGGCCAAGGACGGGCTACGATTCACTCAAAACTACAACTCCGCGCGTTGTTGTCCCTCCCGAGCCTCTCTTCTAACCGGTTTGTATTCGCATCAGGCGGGAATTGCCAATTTTACCGGTGGAGACAGGACAGCCCGTATGGGTCCCGCCTATCTTGGCAAGCTGAACAAGCAATGCATGACCTTGGCGGAAGTTCTGAAGCCCATCGGTTATCAAACCTATGGAGTGGGAAAGTGGCACGTAGGGCATGAGGAACTTCCCACGGATCGTGGTTTTGACGAATACTACGGATATGTCCGCGGTCATAGCGCCAGTCAGTGGAAGGTCAGTAACTATCAGAGGTTGCCCGAGGGAAGGCCCGAAGAACTCCACTATGAGGAGGATCGGTTTTACGCCACCGACGCCTTCAACGATTATGCGATCGAGTTTCTCAGACAGGCTCAGAAGAAGGATGCGCCCTTTTTTCTCTACCTCGCCCATTCATCGCCGCATTTTCCCTTGGAAGCTCCCGCCGAAACCCGTGATTCCTATTTGGAAACTTACCGACGAGGGTGGGATGAACTGCGGAAGGAACGTTTTGCCAGGCAAAGGGAGTCTGGCTTGCTTAACGATTCCTGGAAATTCACCGAACTTTCGGAAGTTCCCGTCGACCGCGATGACATAGCCAACCACTTCGCCGGAAAGCCCAATCCAAAGTGGGCGGATCTTCCTCAAAACCGCCAAGAGGACCTGGTCTATCGGATGGCCACGTTTGCCGCTATGATTGATCACGTGGATCAGGGAATCGGCAGAATTCTCTCACTCCTTGAAAAGGGTGGAGATCTTGAGAATACCCTTCTTCTTTTCACCAGTGACAATGGAGCCTGCTACGAGTGGGGCCCCTTTGGTTTCGATCAAAGCAGTCGCAAAGGCTTCACTCAATTGCACGAAGGAGATGAATTGCAGAGCGTGGGTGGGCCGGGAACCTATCATTCCGTGGGCAGCGCTTGGTCCTGTCTGAGCAACACACCCTTGAGGATGTACAAGCATTTCAATCATGAGGGTGGGAATTGCAGTCCCCTTCTCGCCTATTGGCCCAAGGGGATTTCCAAAGGCGACCGTTGGGTACGTTCGCCGGTTCATCTGATCGATTTCATGCCTACGATTCTAGAAGTTGCTCAGGGCGAATATCCGGAATCTCATGGAGGAGAAGAGATTCATCCGTTGGAAGGACGGAGTCTGGTCCCTTTTTTCAAGGGTGCGGGTGAGGCGAGCGAGCGGGTTCTTTGTTTCGATCACTTCGAATCAAGCGCCATTCGCAGCGGAGACTGGAAACTGGTTCGCGGAAACAACCGCTACAAAAACCGGTCTTGGGAGCTTTACGACCTTTCCAGGGATCGGTGCGAAACGGTGAATCTCATAAGTGAAAGACCGGATTTAGCGAATCGATTGGAAGCGGAATGGTTGGCATGGGCCAAGCGAATGAAGATCAGTCCCTATTATGAATTCGTGGAAATGAATCCCTCTCGAACGCTTACCAAGATACAAAAGAATAAAAAAGGTTATTATCTCTTTCGGCATGGGGATCAGGTAACGCGGGATCTAGCTCCTGACTTTAGCGGAAACCCATTTGAGTTAATCGTAACCTTCGAGAGGGGGAAGGCAAAGGATGGCGTTTTGGTTTCCCATGGTGGATCCACCAGTGGTTATTCCCTTTACTTGGAGGATGGACGTCTTGTGTTTGCCTGTCGGAACAAGGGTAGCCTCAAAGTCTTGAAATCCAACGATCCCCTTCCCAAGGAGAGGATCGTGGTATCCGCAAGATTGGAGAAAGACGGAAAGGTCGAAGTTCTGTTGGGTGAAAAAGTGTTGTCACGAGGACTTTTTTCATTGATCGGAACCTTCCCCCAGGATCCCCTTGAGGTTGGCAACGACTCGCTCTCCTCGGTTTCCGATTACAAGGGAAACACTCGATTCAAGGGAAAGATCAATCAGGTCAAACTGAAGATTCGCTAGGTTTATTCTCTTTACTTCACGGGTTGTCCGGACCAAGAGTGTACGCTATGAAAGCACTCCTCCTCTCTCTTGCCGTAAGTCACTCTTTTCTTACGCTCTGGGCCAAGGACTCTTCCACGGACCGAACCAAAGTGGAGTTCTTCGAGAAACTCTACGATACTAAGATTGAGGGGCTTAAATTACTGGAAGAGTACTCCGATCCCGATCAATTTTATTCTGCCATTGCAAAACAGGTGGGGATTCCGAAAGTGGTGCATAAGGCGGTTGAGGAAAAATATGGCTGGAAAAATGATGATGAAAATTTTCTCATCTTGATGATCAAGGGCGGGGGAGACAATGATGCTTGGGGAGTGATGGTTACTAAAGTTCCATCCGCTCTTAATGCCTTAAACGGCGACGTTATGGACGCTAAATCCGAAGAAGAGAAAAAGAAGTTTGTTTCTGAAAGGATCGATCTTCTTAAGAAAATGGAAATAAAAATGGTGGTGGTGTACGCGTGATGCATTTGGAGAGGTAATTGGGCATAGCGAATCTGGTATTGCGGGCTACGATGGAAATTCGTCTACTTTTTCATATTTTGGAGAAAAGGCAGATCCTGCGGTTTCTCCTTTTGAGTAAATTTTTCTCCGAAATCTACCAGAGGTAAATCAATGCCATGAGGAATAAATACCACAAAAATTTCAATTCGATCCTTCCCGCTCTTTTAGCTTTTTGTTTTTTGTCTGGCTGTGACTATCACCAGGATTCCGTCTACCTTGGCAGAAAGGAAGCAGAATTACTCGGTCATGTTCACAATGGAAATATTAG
>Ga0163109_10002402_pt1 | contig 14665 bp, 11 predicted proteins | sample CRUFie1St13metaG_FD_108704 | JGI IMG/M metagenome (GOLD analysis project Ga0163109, IMG submission 108704) | Marine microbial communities from the Costa Rica Dome - CRUD Field 142mm St13 metaG | ecosystem: Environmental > Aquatic > Marine > Oceanic > Photic zone | place: Costa Rica: the Eastern... | reverse complement strand
TGAAAAGTGCAAATATTTACCTGAATCTGACGAAGAGTGGTACATACCAAAAGAGGCCTTGATTGCTAATACTATACTTAACTCTTTTGAAGACGATCAAAGGTCTGTTATTGAAGTAGGTGTTTTACATGGAGCATGGTCTATTAATATTCTTAGAAATATTCATGAAACCATTGTTTACGGTATAGATCCTTATCCAAATATGTCTGGAATGAGAGAGGATACGCTAAATAGACTAAAAGACTTTAACTTCACATTATCTGAAAGCTGGAATGATTTAGTGATTAAAAGCTCTGTTTCAGTTGTTCACATAGATGGCTTGCACACAGAAGATGCTGTATATGAAGATTTAGTAAATGCTGAAAAATTTTTAGGTGAAAAAGGCGTTATCATTGTTGATGATTGTCTGCAGCCAGTGTTTCCTGGTGTTGCAGCAGGTTGGATTAGATTCATTCTTAATAGTGATTTCTCTGTTTTCTTATGCACAGGTAGCAAGGCATATATAACAAGAAAAAAAGATCACGCATTCTGGATTGATAGAATGCGAAATGCTTTTTCAAATCAAAATATTATCCCATGGTGTAATCATTTGGGCGAGGATGATGATCCAGCTTACATATCATATCCAACTATTGATGGGTACAAATTACTTCTATCATTTGACAGAACTGATCCGAATGAAAGTGATCCAATTCTTCCAGAATGGCCGGAACAACCTATTGTTCCAATGGTGCAACCAAAATGTTAATAAATATTTAGGCCATTTATGAACAAAATTAAATTTTCATCAAAATTTAAGAAAGAGTTTAAAAAATATATTGATTCAGATTATTTTAAGTATAACGATTCATTTAGGCTGCCATTTGTAAGAGATCTACTTTCAAAAGACCGTTTTTTTAATATTTTTTCAGAAAATATGATATACGGTGATTCTGAAAAAATTACCAAGCAGACTATAGAACATAATTCTGATATTGCTCGAATGTTTTATAGTGAAATGTCAAATAGACCTGATCTTATTTCAAAACCTCTTTCATGTATTAATTCAATAAAAATGAATGCACATAAAATGAAAGTTCTCACAATTGGATGCAGAACAGAAGCAGAAATATTTTCGCTAGTTGATGCTGGTTTTAATTTAGACAACATAACAGGCGTTGATTTATTTTCATATACCCCTTTAATTGAGATTGGAGACATAACTGAACTTTCTTACTCTGACGATAGTTTTGATGTTTTAATATGTGGATGGGTATTAGAATTTGTTACTGACTTAGATAAAGCAATTTCTGAAATGCGTAGAGTCACGAAAAAAGGTGGATTGATTGCTATTGGTGGGATGCATCATCCTTCTTCAATGGATCTCGAAAATTATAATAAACGAAAAAAACATAATGACAGAATATGGTATGCATCCATTGAAAATATAAAAGATGTATTTAATACAAAAGATGATGACTTTGTTTTTAAATCAGGTGTTGATGAGCAAGATAAAGATAAAAGAGGTGATGTTGTTGCCATTTTTAAAAACTCGAAAGAATAAAATGTTTGTAATAAAAGAAAGACATAAACCAGTATTTAACCTAAGCGATATTAAAAATTTGTGTCAAATTGTTGAAATAGTTTTTTCGTTTGAAAAAATAGATCTTAAGAATTTAGAAGACTTTAACTTAGCTACTTCAGCAAGAATTAATGAAATTAACGGGAAAATATTTGTTGCTAAAGACAAAGACTATAAATTGGATCTTTCTAATTATGAAGATTATTTAACTAAAATGAATTTTATGGACAAATTTGTTGAGGCTTCGTCCAAAATAACAAATTCACACCTCAAGGTATACAAAGCTAGTGATTTAAATAACTCTCTTGATCATGAAATTGATGCAAGTTCCGTGATAATTGATTTCGATGATCATCATGCTGATACAAGTCATATCAAATCTGGGGATTATTTATGCACATTCAAAAAAAGCTCTTTACCTAAGAATCAATTCTGTTGCGTTGGATTTTCAGCAGATATATCAATAGAAACTGAACTTAATAGATTTGATAAGATTAATATTGATTTTGAACGAGCAATTGGTCTTGTAAAGATATAAGTTCCTGAAAATATATAATTAGATGGAAACAAAAAAAGAAGTATTATTTTTGGGATGGGCATCTAGAGGTAGAGATATAGATATTGATATGCCAATAATGTATTTTTTTGAAAAAGTACTTAAATGGAAAGTCACTCACATTACAATATTTAATCTGCCAAAAATTCTTAAAATAAAACCTGATATAGTATTTATGACAAATACAACTGGAGGAGTTAGACAGGTTGAGATTGCTCGATTAGTAAAAAAAAGTGGGTTTAAATTTTTTTCACATGTAAGTGAAGGCATGTTCAGAAAGAATGCCATTGAAGAGTTTGTTTGGGGCTGGAATAATCCAGAAAGCGGTATGAATGAGACTTTGTCTATGCTGTGGAGTAAAAAATCACTTGATCTTGCATTATTACATTACCCTGAAACAAAAAATATATTTAGATTTAGTGGTGCAGTTGGTTTTGATAAGTATAAAATTCTTAAACATAAAGCTATAGAAAAAAAAAATTATAAAAAAGTTATTGGATATGCAGCATTTGATTTCCATAATATTATTTTAAAAAAAGAGAGATTAATATCTGAACATGGTCAAAAAGTCTACGATAACTTAATGTCATTACTAGACTTATCAAGTGAGATTTTAAATAAGCTGGTATGTAATAATCCAGACATTTTATTTCTTATTAAATCACATCCTGGAGATGGAGAAGGTACTTTCCCATTAGAAATAGAGCAATTAGATAAAAAAGATAATTTATTAGTGCTTGAAAAAGAAACAGGTATTGTCGACGCAATTGGGAACAGTGACATTTGGTTAAATATAAACTCGTCTACAAATCTTGAAGCATGGCTGATGAATAAACCAAGCATTTCCTTCTTAACCGATAACAAAAGATTTTCATCCGATGTTTTATTTGGAAGTCTAACCGAAGACAGATATGAATTGATTCAAGAATATATTGACGAATACTATTCAACTGGTCTTATTAGAGAATTTGAAAATAAGAAAAGCACTAGAAAAAAATTAATTTCGGACTATATTGGATTTTCTGACGGTTTCAATCACGTTAGATTGATGTCTTTTCTAAAAAAATATGTTGAAGGTACTCAAGATGTTAAATTAAATAATATTTGGCAAATATCATTAAGCTGGAGAATAAAATCTTACTTACAGCATCTCCTATACACCTTTTCTAGTGGAAAATTTAATTTTCCTTTTTTCAAAAAATGGTCAGAGTATTATGCAATATACAATAGAGATGAGTTTAAAAAGACCAAGAATAAGTATTATACAGATATGAATAATTTTTATAAATTACATGATGCTAAGATAAAAGATATTTACGAAAATTTCTATAAAGAGTCATAATATGTTGCAATATCTAAAAGAAATATATTATTTAGCAGGAAAAGATAGAGGGAAACTTGGTTTCATATCCTTCATGTTTATTATCCAGGCCCAGCTTGAATTAGTAGGAATAAGTTTAATAGCACCATATATATCTCTTGTAATTGATTATGATAATGGAATAGAATTTTTTAGTTTTTTTATTAATTATTTTAATATTGAAACAACACGCTCAAGCTTCTTAACACTTGTTGGCCTGATTCTTATAATAGCTTTTTCTTTAAAAGTAGCCGTTGCTTATTTAGTTAACTTTCAAATTATTAATTTTGTTCAAAATAGAAGGGTTGATTTAAGTCAAAAATTAATGAATAGATATCAATCTTTAAAATATGTTGAATACACTTCAAGAAATAGTTCAGAGTATATTTACAGAATTCAACAATTAACTTATCAGTATTCTGACCAAGTTCTTGCTCCGTTAATGAGGTTGGTAAGTGACGGTATTGTTGCTTTAGCAATACTTTCTTTTCTTGCTTACTATAATTTACCTGCACTCTTGCTTCTTGTTTCTTTACTCTTATTCATAATTGGATCATATGACTTCTTCACTAAAGCTAAAGCAAAGGAAAGTGGGATATTAGCTAATAATCATGCAACAAGAATGGTTCAGTTCATCAATGAAGGAATTGGAGGACTTAAAGAAATAAGAATTCTTGGAAAAGAAAAATATTTTTACGAAAAAGTATTATATTCAGCAAAAGATTTTGCAAAAGCAGCAAAAAAAGTTCAGCTGATTGCTGTTCTTCCAAAGTATTTACTTGAATTAGTTTTAATATTGTTCGTTGTATCAATAGTGCTAATGAATACACTGTCTAATGCAGAACCAAGTATTTTAATATCAACCTTAGGTTTATTTGGAGTTGCTTCTATAAGATTGCTGCCGATAGCAAATTTAATTTCAGCATCTCTAGTATCAATAAGATATGCGCGTAATAGCATTTCTTTGCTATATAGCGATGCTAAAATTGAAAAAATAGACAAAAATGGTTTTGATAAAAAAGATAACGATTTTGGCATTTTTAAAGAAATAAATTTAAAAAATATCAATTACTCTTACCCAAGTTCTAAAAGTTCCTCGCTTAAAGATATCAACCTAAACCTTAAAGCTGGAGAAACAATTGGGATTATTGGACAATCTGGTTCAGGAAAGACAACTTTAGTAGATTTAATTTTGGGACTTTTAGAAGCATCATCTGGCTCAATAGAAATAAATTCATATAAATTAAATGACACCAAGGATTTACTAGATTGGTGGAGAAATCAAATAGCTTATCTGCCTCAGCAGGTATTTTTAACAGATGATTCTCTAATCAATAATATAGCATTAGGTATAAAAACTGAGGATATAGACCTTAAAAGGCTACACGAATCTATTAAAAAAGCTTCACTTGAAAAGGTTGTTAAAATGTTACCTGATGGAATAGATACCTTTATGGGTGATAGGGGAATTCGCTTATCGGGTGGTCAGGCACAAAGGGTTGCATTAGCAAGAGCATTTTATCATGGAAGAGAAATATTAATAATGGATGAGTCTACAAGCGCTTTAGACAATCAGACTGAGAAAGAAATTATTAAAGAAATTGATAATCTTAAAGGTAAAGTTACTATGATAGTCATCGCGCACAGGCTTACAACTCTAAAGCATTGCGATAAAGTTTATGAACTATTTGATGGAGCAATAATTAATTCTGGTAGTTATGAAGAAGTAACAAAAAACAAATGAATAATAAATATTTATTTCATGACACAAATATTTTTTTGTCCAGCCTAAGCCCAAAAATCATAAAAAAAGTTTATGGTGATATAAACATTCAAGATATCGCAGAGAATAACTTTTCATCTATATCTGAATTGCTTATAGAGGTATTTGGTGATTACATAATAGAGATTGAATTAAATTCAAATAGGATATTTATTAGTTCAAGTGCATGCAGTTTATCATTTGTATACAAAGATGAAATTTACTCAGAGGAGCAAATGTTATCCTCAAAAGGCTATTCATCAAAATATTTAAAAGATATCGATGACCTAGGTATGTCGTATGCACCAAAAAGTCATATGTTTGCAGAGGATGTTTTTGCTTTGTTTCCAGCAACTATCTTGGTGACTAATGATAAAAATTTCGTCCAAATAAATAGCTGGCTTGATATTCTTCTAGACAGGCCAAAAGATTTCTCAATTCATAAGATGAAAAGAAGTTTAAAAAAATATTTTTCTGACAAAAAGGTATATCTTCTAACCTCAGGCGGAGTAGATACCGCACTTTTGCTTGACATTTTCAATGATAAAGACGACATATGCTATGTTACATACATCTTTGAAAGAACTGGAGGAAACAATACACCCAATGACGCAAAAAGATTGCTAGAAAATATATCAAAAAATAAGCCATATAAACACTTTATATTCCATACTGAAAATCTTCATCCGGTAGATAAAAAAATTTATGAACAAGATGTTGACCTTGATCTCATGAAAAGACTGGAGCTAGAAAATGAAAGAGTTTTTGTGGTTTCAGGACAAAATAGCGACTCGATAGTTGCTCCAGGTTTTGTCAAAAGCGATTCGGTCTCCAGTCTTTTTAGAAACTGGGGATTGAAGGCCGGATTAAAATCAGCATTTATAAACTTTATGTTAGTGATGTTTGGATCAACCTTCACTCGAATTATTTTTAAATTTTTATTAAAACCATTAGAGATTTTCTTGAGATTTTATAGCAATAAAATTTTAGACTATTCAATTAAAGGTTTTTACATAGGATTATTTGATACAGTTCCGTTCATTTATTCGAAGAAAACAAATAAGAAAAAAATTTTAGAAAGCTATGATCAAATAAATAGTCTGTTCATGAACGGTCTTCAGAATAATAGCAGCAGCTTGACACTATTAAGGATTTATTCTTACTCATTATATGCAATGCAAAATCAGAGAGGCGTCAATACGGAGGGTTATAAATATATCCTCCCATTTCATTCAGCATATTTTATTGGATTTTGTCTTAATAGAAATTTTAATTTGAAAAATATATGGAACCCAAAAAAACCTATAATAGATTACCTTATATCAAATGGCATGGAAAAGAGTTTTTTGTTTTACAGCAAGGATAGGGAAACAGATGATTTTAAACATTAAAGACTACAAATATCACCCTTTGATAATCGGCATTTTATTTTCTGATATTCTTCATTATATCGGCTTAAGCATAGTTACAAAATTCTTGTTTTTAGTTTCATTTATTTTAATTATTTTGTCGTCTAAAAAGAGAAACTTTTACATCATATTTTTTTCAATATCATTTCTTTATATTTTCTTTTATTTTGGCTTTCTTCAGGGAACACAAACATTTTCATATTTCATCTTCCCATTATTAATTATTGCTGGTTTTTTATTAGCTAATTCAGATTTTAATCCCGAAGATTTTAGAAAACTAATACTATTTTTTTTAATAGCAAATGCTTTTGTTTTGATTTATGAAAAATTTAGCGGTGGATATCTTTTTGATTATGGACATCCATACAGTCTTATTCAAGGTCAAGGCTTGTTTGCGTGGACTAAGGTTCAAGGAGAATTTCTTATTGGTATAGGTTTGCTATTTATTAGAGATAGGCAGATGTTGTTTATATTATTAATATCTTCTTTGCTTTCAGGTGTAAGAGCTGCAAGTCTTTTAATTGTATTTCTTTTTGGTTTATCTTACTTAAGCTCATTTAAAATTAAATATAAATTGAACAACAAATATCTATTACCACTTATTCTAGTATCTATTTATTTTCTTGTGCCAGTATTTATAAAAACATTCGATAGCTATAATATTGGTAGGTACACTTCAATGCTCAATTTGAACTCTAGTACATATTCTGTAAGAGACTATGTTCATAATATGCATTTAGATTGCATTTCTAAATATACACTAGAACAATTTATTTTTGGCAAAGGTGAATATTGTACAAAGTTATATAATTGGGGTGCTGAAAGCACAATAATTCATTCTATTGAATACTATGGAATCATCTTTTCATTGATTCTTTTTTCATCAGTGATATTAATTTACTTGAAGAATTTAAGATGGCTCAATTTTCAAAATCTTCTAATACTAACCGTTTTGATAATATATTTTTGGAATTGGAGATTTGGTTTCACATATATGGGTATATTCCTATGGTGGTATATCTATAATCTATCAAATAAGCATATATATCGGTAAATACAATGTTAAAGGTTTTACACTTATCTCAAACTGATATTCGTTTAGATTCGCGCATCTTGAAGGAAATAAATGCGCTTAAAAATCATTCTGGTCTCCATCTTTCCGCTATTGGTGTAGAGTCTGATTCAGGTAAAAGTTCAATTAATTTAGGTGATGTGGAAATTTTTTCAATAAAACTATTTTCACGTAAATTTAATTTCTTGCCAAAAACTATTAAAAACATTTTTGTTGTCCTTGAAATCTTTATAAAAATGTTTCAAAAATCCTTTGCTTTGAGACCAAAAATTATTCATTGCCATGACACTCCAGTCCTTCCTCTAGGATATTTCTTAAAAAAAATTCTTGGATGTAAGCTGATATATGATGCTCATGAGTTGGAGTCTGACAGGAACGGATTGTCGAGAGTTGCAGGTAAAATGACTTTTTTTGTAGAAAAATGGATATGGAGTTCAATTGATAGATTAATAGTGGTAAGCCCTTCAATTAAATCTTGGTATAACAATGAAATAGGTTTTAAGAATACTGAAATTATTTTAAATTCACCTGAGATATTAAATTCCAATCCTACTAAAAATCATTATTTGAGGAAAAAATTTAATATTCCTGACCATAGCAAGATATTTCTTTATGTAGGTATATTTGCAAATGGTAGAGGTATTCAAACTATTGTTGATGCTTTTAAAAAAGATAATCTAAAATCGCATGTAGTCTTTCTAGGTTATGGAGATTTGGAACCATATTTACTTGGCATTGCTAATAAATTTTCTAATATTCATGTTCATTCAGCTGTTCAGCATGATAAAGTTGTTGAAGTAGCTATGGGTGCAGATGTTGGATTGGCTTTAATTGAGAATATTTCTTTAAGTGATTATTTTAGCTTACCAAACAAGTTATTCGAGTACGCATTTTCTGGAATTCCTGTATTAGCCTCAAACTTTCCTGACATATCTGATATTGTGAATAAGTATAATTTAGGTCAATGCACGGATTTAAAATCCGATAGCATTTATAATGCAATTAAATTATTTGAAAGTTCTATGACGTCAGAATATTCAGACTTAGATAATCTTATCGAGCTAAGTTGGAAATCACAAGCAGAAAAACTTGTCCTAGTTTATAAAGGGCTATTAAATGAAATAAGGAGATCAAATTAATGTGTGGAGTATTTGGAGTAATTTCAGATAATGGAGATAATAAAAAAATCTTAAAACATCTCTCTAAATCTGCATCTCAACGAGGAGTTGATTCAAGTGGGTTAGTATACATTCGAGATAAACAACTTAATATTGATAGGGCAGATTATAAGATACAAAATCTTTTAAAAATTACTAAACCTTTTGATATTAATTTTGTTGCAGGCCATAGCCGTCTCGCAACAAATGGTGTTTATGATAATCAGCCTATTTATAGAGATGACTATATTGTAATTCATAATGGAATAGTTACAAATGTTGATGAACTTTGGGAAAGCACAGGTCTTAAGAGATACCAAGAAATAGATACGGAAATAATCCCAGCTATGCTTGGAAAATATATAAAAAGTTGCGAGGATGTTGAAGATGGTGTATCTAAAATTTTAGATAAATGTGAGGGTGTAATATCAGCAATTGTCATAGCAACTAAGCTTAATTTAGTAATTTTAATATCTAACAATGGCAGTATGTACTATAGCCAAGATAATGGAAATATATGTATATCATCGGAGTTTTATCCACTTTCATCAAATGGCCAAAACAATATAAAGCAACTCATTGGATTCAAAACTTTTCCGCTTAAAACAGATTCATATGAAGTAATTGAAAATGATTTGTCACTGCGAAGTAGAGATCATTTACTTCCAAAATTTATTCATGACGCAAATAAGGACAAGCTTTTAGAATTTGAGGAGCCTGAATTAAAAAGATGTACTAAATGTATTCTCCCTCATACGATGCCTTACATAAAGTTTAATAGTAACGGCATATGTAATTACTGTGAAAATTATATTTTAAAGAATCAGCCTAGGCCTTTCTCGGAGCTTGAAAATCTAGTCGAAGCATACAGACGAAAAGGTCAAAGAGATTGCATTGTTCCCTTCTCTGGTGGAAGAGATAGCTGTCACAGCCTTCATCTTATTGTTAAAAAACTTAAAATGAATCCAATAGCATACACCTATGATTGGGGAATGGTTACAGATCTTGGAAGAAGAAATATTAGCAGGATGTGTTCAGCACTTGGTGTAGAAAACATTATTATTGCTGCAAATATTCAAAAAAAAAGAGACAACATAAATAAAAATTTATCTGCATGGCTTAAAAATCCTCACTTAGGAATGGTCAGTATACTCACTGCAGGAGATAAGCATTTTTTTAAGTATTCTGAAATTGTGAAACAACAAACTCAAATTAGTTTAAATATTTGGGGAACCAACCCTCTTGAAACTACTCATTTCAAGGCTGGCTTCCTTGGAATTCCTCCATCATTTGAAAACAAAAATGTTTATAACAGCGGATGGGTGAGTCAATTAGATTATCACTCAAAAAGGTTTAAACAATTCTTGAAAAGTCCATCATATTTTAATACATCTTTATATGACACTTATTCAGGAGAATATTGGAGAAGTATTAATAAAAGAAATGACTATTTTCATCTCTATGATTTCAAGATGTGGGATGAAGAAGAAGTGAATAGTGATTTAAAAGAATATAATTGGGAGTGGGCAACAGATACACCGACAAGTTGGAGAATAGGCGATGGAACTGCTGCCTTTTATAATTATATTTATTACACCGTAGCTGGATTCAGCGAACATGACACATTCAGAAGTAATCAGATTCGTGAGGGAGCATTATGTCGAGAGGAAGCCCTAAAAAAAGTAAATACTGAAAATATGCCAAGATATGAGGGTATTCAGTGGTATTTAGATGCGGTGGGGATTGATTTTAAAGATGCAATAAATGTTATCAATTCAATTCCAAAAATCTATTAAACCCAATAAGTGAATATATTAATAATAAATCATTATGCTGGATCTAAGTTTCATGGAATGGAATTTAGGCATTTCTACCTTTCAAAAGAATTAATTAAAAAAGGTCATGATGTAATGATAGTGGCTGCAGATTATAGTCACGTAAGGACAAATAATCCTAACATCAAGGATACAAGTTATAAAATTGAGAGTATTGATGGAATTAATTATTTATGGATAAAAACCCCAAAATACAAATCAAATAGTATATTGAGAATACTAAATATAATAGTTTTTAATATAAAGTTATTAATTCTTTCAAATAAAATTATTAAATTATTTAACCCAGATAAGGTTATATCTTCAAGCACTTATACATTAGATATATGGCCCAGCCACCATCTTGCAAAAAAAGCAAATTGTGATTTAGTCTATGAAATTCATGATTTATGGCCACTTTCACCAATTGAAATAGGAGGTTATTCTAAGAGGCATCCTTATATAATGTTAATTCAAGCTGCAGAAGACTTTGCATACAAAAATTCAGATTCTATAATTTCAATACTACCGAATGTCTCAAATTATTTACAATTAAAAAAATATCCTCTTGAAAAACTTCATATTGTTCAAAATGGTATAGATAAAAGTATTCTTGATAAAACTGACCTTGTTCATGAAGAAACTCTTAATCAAATCAAGGCCATAAAAAGAAATTCATCATTTATTGTTGGCTATATTGGAAGTCATGGCAAACCAAATGCCCTTGATGATTTATTACATTCAGCATGCATGCTGAGAAATCACGATATATCCTTTGTTCTGATTGGCAATGGCATGGAAAAAAATTTTTTAATGGAGCTTTCACAAAATATGAAGCTGAAAAACACATATTTTATTGATCCTATTCCTAAAGAAACAGTTGTTGGTACTTTGAAGAATTTCGATGTTGCCTATATTGGTTGGAAGAAACATCCAATATATAAATTTGGTATTTCTCCAAATAAGATATTTGACTATATGATTTCAGAGACACCTATAATTCATGCCGCAGAAAGAGAAAATGACATTATTGATAAAGCAGAATGCGGCATAACCGTTAATCCAGAAAGTCCTGAAGAAATATCTAATGCTATTTTGAAAATAAAGAACGAGGATCAAAGTGCAATTGACAGAATGGGTAAAAACGGAAAAAAATATGCTTTAAAAAACCATTCCTATAAGCACCTTTCCGAATTATTTATAAAAGCAATTTCTTAATAGTCATGCTTTTTATGAAATTTTAAAAACCACACATATAAGACTTTTGGTAATTTTTTATGGCTTTAAGACAAACATATAAAAAGAAATAACAATTTTAAAGATTTTCTATTAAATTTATCAAACAATACTATAATTATACGAATGTGGGACATACAACTTTTTAAATTAAATTTTGACCATAGAGAGGCAAAAGCTGTCTCAAATGTCTTATCCTCTGGTTGGATAACCATGGGACAAAATATCATAGATTTTGAAAATAAATTTGGCAATATGTTAGGAGAAAACATTTATTGCTCAGCTGTTTCAAGCGGCACTGCAGCGATGCATTTAGCATTTATGGCTTTAGGTATAAAGCCAGAAGATGAGGTGGTCATTCCTGCACTGACCTTTGTGTCCGATGCTAATTGTGTAAGATTGATGAATGCTAAACCTGTTTTAGCTGACTGTGGATCAAGTGATGATTGGAACGTTACTGCGGAATCAATAAATAAAGTTATTACTAAAAAAACTCGAGCAGTCGTTGTTGTTCATTACGCAGGATATCCTTGTGATATGAAGCCTATTGTGGAATTGTGTAAGAAAAAAAATATTTATTTAATAGAAGATTGTGCACATGCTCCGGGAGCTTCAATTGATGGAAGGATGTGTGGAGCATGGGGAGATATTGGCTGTTTTTCATTCTTTACAAATAAGAATTTGTCAGTTGGAGAGGGCGGAATGACTTCAACAAAAAATCCTGATTTAGCAAAGAAACTTGCATCTCTTAGATCACATGGCATGACCTCTTTAACTTTAGATAGACATAAAGGAAGAGCTAGTACATATGATGTAAGCGAACCTGGTATCAACTATAGAATGGATGAAATGAGAGCTGCTCTTGGCCTAGTTCAACTAAGTAAATTAAAAAAAGCTAATTTTAAAAGAGAAAAATTAACAGAAAGGTATAGAAAGAATTTTTCAAATACTTCTATAAAGGTGCCATATGCATATAAGAATAATGAGAAATCATTATCTGCATTTCATATTTTGCCAATACTTCTTCCAAATAATTTAGATCGTAATGATGTAATTAATCATTTAAAAGAAAAGCGTATTCAATCAAGTATTCATTATCCAGCTTTTTGGGATTTCTCTGCTTATAAAAATTATTTTAATAAGAAAAAAACACCATTAGCTTTAGAGATTATCCCTAACGAATTAACTTTGCCATTGTACCCAACAATGACTATTTCAGAAGTTGATAAGGTCACTAACTCTATTCTAGAGTTATTATCGTGAGTGTAAATGATCAAACTCTTGAATTAATAGGAAGAGATACAACTCTTTTTGAAAAAGATATTACTAAAATTGAAAATCATATTAAAAACATTGTCAATCAATCAAATTTTTTAGTAATTGGAGGCGCAGGCTCCATAGGTCAAGCAGTATCAAAAGAAATCTTTAAAAGGCATCCAAAAAAATTACATGTAGTAGACATTAGTGAAAATAATATGGTTGAGCTTGTAAGGGATATAAGAAGTACTTTGGGCTATATTAAGGGTGATTTTAGAACATTTTCAATCGACTGTGGAGGCCTAGAATTTGAAGCTTTAATGAAAGCAGAAGGACCATACGACTATGTCTTTAATCTTTCCGCTTTAAAACACGTTCGCAGTGAAAAGGATCCATTTACTTTAATGCGAATGCTTAGCGTAAATATTTTCAACACTATTAAAACATTAAGCCTAGCAAGAGAGAATGGTGCAAAAAAATACTTTTGTGTTTCAACAGATAAAGCTGCTAATCCTGTAAATATGATGGGTGCTAGCAAACGTATAATGGAAATGTTTTTAATGCGAGAGAGTAAAAATATGAATATTTCAATGGCGCGTTTTGCAAATGTTGCCTTTTCAGATGGATCTTTACTTCATGGATTTAATCAACGATTTGTAAAAAAACAGCCAATTTCTGCACCAAATGACGTTCGAAGATATTTTGTTACTTTTCAAGAGTCTGGTGAACTGTGTCTTTTATCAGGATTGCTTGGAGAAAACCGAGATATATTTTTTCCAAAGTTAAGTGAAAATCTTCATTTGATAACATTTTCTGATATTGCAGAGCGATACTTAAAAGATAAAGGTTTTGATGCATATCAATGCTCCTCTGAGGATGAAGCTAGAACACTCATTAATGCTCTAATTACAAAAAAGAAATGGCCATGTTATTTTTTTAATAGTGATACTACTGGCGAGAAAGATTTTGAGGAGTTTTTTACAGAAAAAGAGGATTTAAAAATGGATATTTTTGAAGGTATTGGAATTATTAAAAATGATCCCATTTATAATGAAGAAAAACTTAATAAATTTTCATTGGATGTAGAGAATATTTTAGAAAGAGGCTCATGGGATAAAGATTGTTTATTAGAATTATTTTTTGATCTGCTTCCTGAATTTGCACACAAAGAAACTGGCAAATATCTTGATGAAAGGATGTAATTTTGATTAGATTTTTTGATTTCATTTTGTCAGCATTTGCCATTATTTTTCTTTTACCTTTAATGTTGCCGATTTTTTTATTATTAAAATTCACCGGGGAAGGAGAAATTTTTTTTCTCCAAGATCGCGTAGGCATAAACAAAAAGAAATTTAAACTTATCAAGTTTGCAACTATGTTAAAGGATAGTCCTAATATTGGTACAGGAACAGTTACAATGAAAGATGATCCAAGAATTCTACCATTAGGCAATTTCTTGAGAAGAACAAAAATTAATGAAC
>Ga0163109_10002400_pt1 | contig 14667 bp, 15 predicted proteins | sample CRUFie1St13metaG_FD_108704 | JGI IMG/M metagenome (GOLD analysis project Ga0163109, IMG submission 108704) | Marine microbial communities from the Costa Rica Dome - CRUD Field 142mm St13 metaG | ecosystem: Environmental > Aquatic > Marine > Oceanic > Photic zone | place: Costa Rica: the Eastern... | reverse complement strand
TTTACCAAGAGGAATAAATTCTTTGTATAAAGAATTTACCAAGAGGAATAAATTCTTTGTATAAAGAATTTACCAAGAGGAATAAATTCTTTGTATAAAGAATTTAAAGAATTCTATTTTTATTTATTAAAAATAAAAATGAACGAAGGAATCTATTTTTTAAAAAAGGACGATTTTGTCTTAAAAGACAATATTAAAGGAAAACTATTAGGATTAGCACAGCCCAAAAAAGGGTTAGAGTTAATTTTATTTTATTCAAAAGAATGTAAATATTGCGATAAATTATTAGCTCAATACAAACAATTACCAAATATTATATTTGGTTGTAAGTTTGGATTATTGAATATTAATCATCATCAGGAGGTGGTAGAGATGTCAAAAAATACGATATCACCGATTACCTATGTTCCAGATTTGATTTTGTATGTAAATGGCTTGCCATATATTCGTTACGATGGACCAAGTGAGAAGGATGCAATCAAGGATTTTATAGTAGATATACACAAGAAATTATCCAATGTTCCTAATGTTCAGCAAAATGATGGTGCTGCAAAGCCAGTTGAAGCGATGAATAATAGTTTTGTCAAAGAAGATAAAATTCCAGAATATACTATTGGAAAACCATTGTGTGGTTCAGGACGAGATCAATATGGAAAATGTTATGTGAATTTTGACAACGCATACGGTTCAAATTAATAAAAAAAAAAATAAAAAAAAAATAATTTCCAAAATAAAATAAAAAAAATGGCAACTACATTAATGTGTGATTTATTAAGTCTTATTAACGACAAAAAATACAAAGTTGAAGTAAATCATCAAGGACAACTTACTCAATTAAACCTCGATGAATGCTGGGCAGCTGATATTGCTCGTGTTTTGGCAACCTGTAGTAATTCTCCAACTACAGCTGATTTACAAAATATTCAAGATGCTTGTAAAGAATGCAAAGTTGCAGTTTTGAAGAACTGTGACGAATCTTGGGGTGTTGTAGCTGTTCCATCAGTTACTGCACATCAAGCTGGTGAAACTTTAGCACTTATCGGTGCTCCTGTAATTGGTGGTGTATCAAGTGCAGAAGTCACAAATGCATTTGCTTCTTTCTTGGCAAATCAAAGTGGTGGTGTTGGTTCTCAAGTAGCTCCTCGTGGACATTTGGTTCATCCTAATGCTGCTGAAGCAGGAGTTGTTTCTTTATTCGTTGTAAAAGGTGATGTTGTAATTGGATTACATTTCCCTGCTCCAGTTGATTCTACTTTTGTAGGTGTAACTGAAGAGTTAGAATGTGCTCAATATGAGGAATGTCCTGATGACGAAGATGAAGAAGATGACTGCGAAGAAGAATGTGGATTCGGAAACTTCCGTTTATTGGTTTAAGTTTCTTGATACATTCTTAAATTTATAAATTTTTTATTCAATTTGAATAAAAAAAATTAATCCAAATCTTCATCATCGTCGTCGTCATCCAGTAAATCTTCTTTTTTTCTTTGTTTTTTAATCATTTCGCCTGTTAAAATTATGGGAATTAAATAGGGAAGTTTCATTTCTTTACAGAGCAAAATGTCATTTTTGGTTAGATCCATTATTTTATTATCACACCATTTTCCAATAATTAAATTTTTATCCATATTGTGAATAAATTGGGTGTCTTTATGAAGAAAGAGTTCATCTTTTAGAGGAGTGACATAAAAATCGTCTTTAATAAAGAAAATTTTTTCATTGACAATACGTTTTGCTAAATCTTCTTTTTTTCCAGTTGCTTTTAAATTTTTTTCTTTACATATTTTTTTTAATTCACTGACACTGTATTTTTTTGCCATTTCTTCGTATGGACTTAATTTCTTTTTTTTTAATTCAATATTATTCTCTTGTAGGCGTTTCAACAATTTGTCACGAGAACCTAACTTATTTAAATTATTTTCCTCACATAAATATTGAAGATCTTGTAGGCTGAAAGAAATAGAATTCTCTTTTTTTTCTATAATACAATCTTCTGGTAAAAGTCCATTTTCTTTTAATGTTTCAATAAGTTGCGATTTTGTTCCAGTGGTTTTAAGATTATTATCTTTACAAATTTTTTTTAAATCTGGAACAGTAAATTGATTTTTTTTCTCATTATTTACAGTAGATTGAAGAATATTATTATCAACAAGTAATTGGAAAAGGTCTTCTTTTTTACCAGTTGTTTTTAAATTATTTTCCCTACATAGTTTTTGTAAATCTTGAAACTTGTATTTATTCATTTCCTATCGTTTTGATAATTTTTATTTATTCTTCATTTTTTTTAAATATTTTTTTTAAAAAAATAAAAAAAAAAAATCTCTAATATTATAAAAAAATGACAGATTTAACCCCAACAAATAATCTTTTATCAACATACAGAGCGTTTCCAAATACAACAGATGGATGTACAGGTGGATATGCTAGTGTATACGCTGGAACAAGAGGTTCAATTGTGAACAATGTATTATCAAACGGAAGCGTTGGTCCTGATACCATTGCACCAGTTATTTTAGAATTACCACATTGGGATGGACAAGGACAAACTGCTGGTAATTATGACCAAAGCCAATGTGAAACTAGCTATTATGGATGGACAGGTGCTACAGCACCAGAATGTTCTCCTGGTGATGATTGTATTCCAAGTTACAATGTTCCTTCTTTACAGTTAGTCAGCAAAAATTTAGTAAATGGAAGTGTAAATGTTGTTCGACCATCATGGTTATTAGAATTAGGAAACTCCGCACAGGAAAATATGTTCAATGAAGAATTAGACAATGGTTGTAATTATAACGCCGCATTTGGTGATTGTGATACCAACACTACTGGAACAAACACCTCAAGATCCTTTGTTTATGACGGTCTTTTGGCACCAGTTTATAATATTGGATATGCTGCTCGTTGTTCAATTTACAACAATAATGAAAGTTTGAGATTTTTTATTGTTCCTTACAATCAAGAAGCTGATAGCCATACGGTAAAAGGAACTCAATATTTCTCAATTGGTTCTGGTAAAAATCCTTGCACCCAAGTTGCTTTGTTAAACTTTGGTAATATTGTTGCAGCTGACCAAACAGATACTAGTGATGTTGATGCAGTTCAACTTGAATCAAACTTGTACTGGGTCAATGTTAAATTACATACCAAGAACAAATACGGAAATGTATGTATGAAACGACCAGTTTCCTTACATATTGAACACGGACAAGATACTGGTATGAATGGATGTTTCACACCATATTTTGCTCATTCAAGAAACTTTTATCTTGGAAACAAGAAAACTACTGATGAATGTAATGTTCCAACTTATACCTGTCAATTACAACTCCCTACTGAAGATGCAGATTCTGAATGTATCTCTATGGTATTTGTAAGTGAATGTGTAGATATTTCCCAAATGGGACTTATCAGTGATGACAACTGTAACTACTGTACCAGTGTTGTTCTTATCCCAAAACCAAAATTATTAGTTTAAATCAATTGATATAATTCCTCATGAAAAATTATAATAACTTTGTTATACAAAGTTTCTCTCCAAAATCTTTCTTTTTTCATCCAAAAATGGATTAAAAAAATTAAAAATTTCTAAATAAAAAAAAAATAATGTTATTTATAGAAATAGAGAAAAATGTCAAATACTCAAAATATGGCAACCGTTTACTACTTGGGTGGTATTAAAAACGATTTATCAAATCAATGGAATTCTTTATTGAATATTCAAAATTTAGCTTCTGCATGTTTAAATGCTGATAGAAAAATTCAAAATGATGAATTTTACGCAGGGGGAAATATTTTACGTGAAACTAACAATGTTACAATTGATACAGCAGGTTCTGGTTATGCAGTTGGTGATCTTATTGAAGCAACAACAAATAATGATGACGCATATTATATTGTTCAGGAAGTAGATTCAGATGGTGGAGTTGAAAGATTATTGTTAGTTCAAGGAACCGAAGGTGACACTATTACAGGAGTATCAGGAGGTAGTGGAGAGGATTTAGCAATATCTGGAGATGTCGCTCCTAATACCGATGGTATTACCTATGATTCTACTGCTCCATCTGGTTTTATTAGTGGTGATTACATTCAGCTTACAGGAACAAGAGGTGGAACTGGTGCAATAGTAACAGTAGATAGTGTTGATACACTTGGAACTGTAACTGGTGCTTCAGTAGCAGAAACAAATGATCAAGGTTCAAATTACGAAATAGGTGATTATTTATATGGTTCATCTGATGGTTCCGGAAGATTCGCAGTTTTTCAGGTAAGTACTACAGATTCAGCTAATGGGGGAGTAACTGGGGTAACTGTTATTAGTGGAGGAATAGGATATAGTGCAGGAGAAGAGATTACTATTCGTGATACAGAGGGTCAAGCTGCAATCTATAGTGTTCACGTCCATACTATAGCAAATGTGACTCATACTATTCTCGTACAAGTATATGGTGGTTTAGATTATAGTGTAAGTGATACTGTTACCGTACAGACAAATGGTGATGGTGACACATCCACTTTAGCAATTACAATTGATGCAGTTGGAGACACAAATGTTAATATTGGTTTGGCAAGTTACTTCGGTAATTATTGGGCAGGAGAAACAAGTGATCAATTACGTGTTGTCAATGGAGCAAGTACCAGTTCTGCATATGTAACAAGTTTAGAAAATGGAAATTCACTTGATACCGCAATAACCAATTGGGAATATGGTATTAAGGATTGTTTACAAAGTTTAATGTTATCAATGTCAGACACCATACCTGACATTTATGACAGAAATGGAACACAAGAAACAATAACTACTCCCCTTTCTTCTGCTTCTGTTGCTCCATATATGTTTAATGCTGCTGATGATCAAACACAAGTTGGTATTATGATGAAAAATAAAGCATTAGGAGATTATGGAGATTTTCTTCAAAATCAAGCAAGAGCTTGGAATATGTTGTTAGCAAACTTGACATATGGTCCAACCACTATGTTTAATATTAACAGTGTCAATCCTTTTATTGTTCAATTAAATGCATTAGGAAATTCTATTAACGCATTCTGTAATGAACTTGATATTGTTTATGTTCAGATTCGTTCTGGAACATATTCAGTTGCAAACAATGCTGCTGGATTACAAGCTGCTTATGCTACTGTATTAGCTGCAGTAGATGCAACTGGTCAGTCGCTAAATACTTTAAGACAAGCATTAATTGCTTAAACACAATATAATGTAGAGAAACGCCTGTCATTTTTTTAAAATTCATTAACTGATTTTTAATTTTCCCAAGAGAATTAAAAATTTCTAACAATCCAAAATTTGTTTTTCATTTATAGAGATGAAACAAGATTTAATAAAAATATTTTTTCTTACTGGATTTAAAAATTCGTTAAACAATATTTTTAATAGTATATTTAATACCAATGTACTTGTTGATTCTATGAAGGCAAGTAATAATACCATTGCCAATTATACCGTTCAAGGTGAATTACCCGATGAAGAGATGGTAACTATTGTCAATGGTGGAAGTGAATTTGCAGTTCAAGATACTATTCAAGTATACAGTAATGATGAATCACTTGGTGGAGTTCTTACAGTAGATAGTGTTGATAATGATGGAAAAATCTTATCTGTTAGCGTCACTACACCGGGAACAGGATACAGTGAAGGAGATGTAATTTTTGGAACTACCTTTGGAAATGGGAGTAGTGCGGTATTTCAAGTTGGAACAGTAGATAGTAATGGTGGTATAGCAGGTGTTTCCATAGTAGCAGATGGTCATGATTATAAAGTTGATGATACAATAACGATTGTTCCTAAAATAGGAACAGGTGCTATTTATTATGTAACTGCGGTTGAAAATGATGTCACTACAATAGAAAATGGTGTTGCTGTCACAAGAGATGGTGTTGTCACACAGGTTCAGCGAAAATATGGAGGTATGCTTTATAATTCTGGAAGTTTTTCTCAAGTAGATTCTACTTTGCAGACAAATAATTTCGGAACTGACCTAGTTTTTTTGATACCCTCGGAAAATATTTTGTACAACCAGTCCGTGACTCTTTTTACCATTACATATGAAATGGAGAATTTAAATACAACAAACAGTGGATTACTACGACAATTAAATTCAACAGTTACAGCAGATAGATATAAAACTTCGTTGTTTTCTAATTTACCAACAGTTTCAGCGAACTGGGTCACGATAATGACACGAGCAGTGGATAATTTAGCATTATCAATTGCAAATACGGTTCAAGAAGATGGGCAAGATGCATTAGAGACGAATACTTCATCGGCATCCTTAAATAAAACAATGCTGAATTCATTGGATGAAAATTATTATGATGAACTTTTAATGAAAATGGGAGCATTAAATAATTATGCAGCTTTTATGATAAATGCATCAAATGGGTGGTTTCAGTTTATGAGCTGGCAAAAATATACACCTATACGAATGTTTTTATCAAATGAATTGACAACTTATATTAATGTAGTTCGTGCTACGGCCAATTCAATTAGTGATTTTTGCAGTGAGTTCCAATATTTATTAACACTTCAACAACAGGGAACTTATAATGTAGATTTAGATAGTATAGGATTTCAGAATCAAAAAGCAAGTGTATTGGAGAGTTGTGAAGCGCTAAATGTGGCAACCACAGCTCTATTAAATGCTCTATAAAAATAAAATATCATTTAATTATAGAAAGAGATAATGTCAAATAATAAACAAGCTTTAGCTAATGTTTTTTTTGGATTTAGAAATAATTTAAATTCTATATTTAATTTATTTTTTAATACAACATATATTACGAATACGTTTTTGAAAACAAATCAAGGTATATCTGACACTGACTCTGACAATTCTGGAGGTGTTCCACCTGCTAGCAATGAACCTTACTATACAATGGATATTTCGGATGTATCAAATAATGATACATTTGAAAACCCTGAAACAAATTTAACAAAGTTCGGACATTCAATTAGTTTGTCGGGAGATGGAAATACATTGGTTGTTGGTTCTCCTGGTGATTCAACGAATGGTGGTCAGGTATATATTCGCAGATATGATGAGGATAATGAAGTTTGGTATTCAGAATATACAACCTTGTCAGGAAATGAAGATTTTGGTTTTATGGTGGAGGTTAATCGAAGTAATTCAAGTTTAATAGCCGTTGGGAATCCAAATGAAGGAGAGGTTATTATTTATCAAGATAGTGGAACTTGGAATCAAATATCAACAATTGAAATTACAGATGGAACAATTCAAAGTTTATCGTATTCAGGAGATACGATTGTCATTGGAACAAATACAAATACTTTTGTGTATATGGACATGGGAACTCTTGGGAATCCAAACTTTACTCTAGTGGACACTCTTGACAAAGATCTGGGAATTGGCACGGAAGGAGTTCCTGGACATTCAGTGAGTATTTCAGGAGACGAGTCCAAAATTGTGGTTGGAGATCCGAACGAAAATGAAGTATATATTTTTGAAAATATACCAAATACAAATAGTTATTTATTGAGAAGAACATTTGAAGGAGATACATCGGGAGAACAAATTGGATGGGCTGTGAAAATATCTTTTGATGGAACCACCATTATTTATAGTGATCCATTTGTAAATAATCGAAGAGGTGTTGTTCGTGTCTTTATGATTAATGAGTTAGAAGAAGATAATGTTTTACGACAATGGGAACAGATTGGTGATGATTTTACAGGAGATGAAAATAATGACACATTTGGTTGGTCCTTGGATATATCATTAAATGGATTTAATTTTATTGTAGGTGCTCCACAAACAAGTGCGACAACACTTTCCGAAGAATATTCAAATTTAAGTGGAAATGGTTATGTAAAAGTTTATGAATATAGAAATTTTGTATGGACAGAAACTTCTAATATTACACAAGGGACAAATAATACAGGGTATTCTGTCACAATGGATTATTATAATTATAATATAAATTTTTCAACAAATGATAATGTGATTGGAGATTTTGTCATAAACAATGATTATCAATTGTTTGATATTTTAACATTTCCTCATATGAATGGAGAGAGTGGCGAAGAAGCCAAATACTATATATTAAAAATATCTTCAAGTGGAGAGCCAATTTTACGACCAATTACATTAGGAAGTGGTTATGTTGGAAGTTCTACAGAAGCACGAGAGTTTACAACATCCTCGGGAACAGAATATAATTTTCAGATTTATTTTAATCAAACAGGATATAATGGAGAAGCGCCAATTACGGATAATGATCCAGGAATCGGTGGTGTTACAATAACAAATCCTGGAATAAATTATCAAATTGGAAATTACATACAGGTGATGAATGAAGAAGGAGATGGAACAGGTGGTATTTATATGGTAACTGATGTAAATAATAGTGGAGGTGTTACAGAAGTTCTACGACTTTTTCAAGGGCAGAATTATGAGTCAAACTCAACTCTAACTTTTTCGACCGAAGATGAAGGAAGTGGTGTAGAATTAAGTTTTGATTATTTTACAGGGATATCGGTAAATATAGATAATGTAACATCAGATATGTATAATGCAAGTAAGACAAATAAATATTATTTGGATAGGATGAATGGAACATCGACAGCAGAAGAATATTGGTTATTTTTGTATGGAGAGTTGGAATCATTAATAGATAATTGGATCAAGACACTGATTTTTACATTAGAGGATTGTTTTTTATCAATACCAAATTCTTTTCAATATGATAATACAAATATAATGGAAAGTCCGATTTCCAGTGCATCATTATACAAGGGTTTATTAACGACAGGGAATATGACGACCAGGTCGGCAATTACACAGAAATTTAAGGCGTTCAGTGCATATTGGTCTTTTTCAAATTCTAAAGTTATGAGTATTTATAATAGCATGTTTTGGGGAAGTAATTCACCAATTACAATGTTTATTGCGAATGATTTAAAAGTTTTAGTAGAGAAGATGAGTAATTTAGATGAAATTGTAAATAAAATGACCAATAATTATTTGATAGATTTTGAAAATGTTTCACAGGGACAATATAATACACTATTTCCTTATTTGCAGGAAGCACGAAGTGAATTAATCCAAACTGTAATTGAAACAGGAGAAGCACTTCAAACTATAAAAAATGATTTAACATTAAATTAAATAAAATAAAAATGAAAGAATTAGAAATTCAAGGAATCTATAATATCAACAAAAAAGTGGAACGAGAAATTGTGAAAAAAATAATGAGAGAACAACATTTTCCAGAAGAAGATATAAAGTTGTATTTTGCTTTGTTTGATGTAGGAGATTTAGATATAAAAAAGAAAATATGTATTCGTTTCAATAAGTTAATTAATGTTAATGTTTTTTTTTCTCGCTGATTTTTTTTTAAAATTTTAAAAAAAAAATGTTAAATAAAAGGATGACAATGGAAGCAACAGTTCATAAAATTCGTGATTTTGATATAGACAAATATCACCAACAATTACAAAAAAAAAATCAACAAATTGAAAAAGATGCAAAAATTCAGAATAAAATGGCAAAAATATTACAAGAAGACAAGAAAATGGAAAAGAAAATTTTGAAAGCGAGACAAACAACTATTAAGAAATTAAAAAATTTAAAAAATGGAGATTTGGTAGTATTTCCAAAGGAGACAGGAATGCGAATGAGAGGAGTATATATTGTGAGAAAAACACTTACAGGTGCTAAATTGATGCAATTGTCAAAGGAATACGATGATTATGGACATGTAAATCCTGAATTTTCATTAAGTAAGGATATGCCACCTGGATATTGGACATATGCGAATTTAGCACAAGGAAAGAAACAACTAGCAAGTTGGAATCGTGAGGAGAATCCAGAACCAATTCATAAGAAACATTGGAAGAACATAAAACCAAAAGATATTGAATCATCTAGAAATGATAAAGAGCAAATCATTGATTTAGGTTGGGTAAAATTAATATTCTTTTTACCAAAAAAAATGGTTTTGAAATTATTGAAAGAAAAAGTTTTATATTTTTATTGCGATGAATCGGATGGAACTGATTGTCATCAAATGTATTTGGCAGAAGATTTTTTACCAGATAAAATTAGAAGACAAGTTTTACAACAACATTAAATATTTTAATTTTTGAAAGAAAATTAAAAATCAACAAAAACAATTTTTTTAAGGAAACATTGTAGCATTTACAGAAGGATTAGGACCTCCAACTTGAACTTGTAAGTTTGATTGGTTTGCCATATTTAATTGATTAACTTTATGCATTTGCGAGTTTTGTAAGTCACTAACAAAGGTGTTAGGAGGAGTATTGACTTCAGCCCCAGCAAAAGTGTTGTTGGTTCCACCTTGAGAACGACCTTGTAATTCAGCAGCTTGTTGAGCTGTGACATTACCGACACCTGCCATTGCGAATAGAGCACCTTGATTCAAGTGAGTTGGGTTGGCACTGACTTGAAACCATCCACCGTTATTTGGAACAATTGGTAAATCACCACGAATCCAATCACCATGACCAGTCAACTTACTTTTATTGATAGAGAAAATTAATCTTTCAGAATTAACAAAGAATTCATCATTATTTTCAGAACCAACCATATTATTCATTCCGCTAACTGGAAGTTCGTTAAAGACAGCATCACCTTGTCCTCGTAATGCTTTAACCATATCATTACCTTCTTTAACTGTGTCTGCTTTAAAGTTTTCTTTGGTATCTTGAACCATATTAGCAACTGTCAAAGGGTCACTTGGAATATTTGCCATATTCTGTTCTTCAGGAATGTCATAACGGATAAAGGAGCGAACACCTTCCGAGTTGAATCGTGGAGAGAGTGGTGCTTGATAATTCCCTGGAACTGTAAAAACAGCAGGTCCATTGTTATTGCAAGAACCACAATAGGGCTCCTGAATGTAATTATTAGGAACATCTCCCATTTTATTGAAAGCAGCGTGATTCATTGGACCAGAAAGAGAACTCTGTAACAAAGCTTTTGAGTCATTATTTAGTAAGTTAGTATTGATATAGGGATTTTGATTATAATGTAAAAGTGGAGTATTGTTAATAAAATTTTTATTAGCATGTCCATTTTTATTTACGACTTCTGGTTTTGCAGCAAAAGAAACTCCGGAAATTCCCCAAAAGTTTTCAATAATTTCTGTATTTCCACTTGCTACTTGATAACAAACTGTTGACAATAATGCAAGAAGGCATACTATAACAATATTTTTAGAATTCATTCTTTTTTTTTTAATAGAAAATATTTTTTTTTTTATTTTTTACATTGTTTTTTCTCCTTCCCTTTCTTTTTGCATTTGCTGTGCCAAGTTCATTATTCCTTCACTTGAATTAACTTTTTGCATTCTTTCATTTGCTTTTTCCTCTTTTTGTTCCTTTTCAGAAACTGATTTATCTTCTGAATCTGGATTTTTTATTAACATTTCCGTATTTAATTCTCTTTTTTCTGGCGTATCACTCGTAATTTGACTGACAGGAATTTTACTATCTAATAAATCATTTTCATCCAAAATTGGTTGTTGTTTTTCTTTCTGTTGCTTTTCAACAGGTTGTGGTTTTGGTTGTAATTTTTCCATAATAAAAGCCAGCCATTCAAAACAAGTTTTTTCCTCGTATTTTTCAACCTCTCCGTTAGAATGGTAAATTAAAATGGTAGGAACTTTATTAATTCCTAATTTTGATTGTAAAACTCGCTCTCGTGTATTTTCATTATCTATACACAATTTACGAATATCCATTTTAACGGTTTCTGTATTTTTTTCTAATAATTCAAGAAATTGTAAGCTTTCATCACAATATCTACTATAGATCACCACAATTACACTCATTTTTTATTTTTTTGATAATTTAACCTTTAAATCAATGTGAAAAAAAAAAAATTCTTAAATCTATTTAAAGAATATGTTTTTATAATAAAAAAAATGCCAAAGACAACTAAAAGCTCAAAAACTCCTACCAAAACTGAAGTAGTTACAACACCAGCAAAGAAAGTAGTTCGTAAAAAGGTCGTAAAGAAAACTTCCGCGCCTGTAGAAGAAACCCCAGTAGTAGAGACCCCAGTAGTAGAGACCCCAGTAGTAGAGACCCCGGTAGTAGAAACTCCAGTAGTAGAAACCACAACCACTAATGTTGTAGAGGATAATGCAGAAGTTATTAAAAAGAAAACTATGAGAAAGGTTACAAAGGAAAAAATTCAACAGGATTTAGAGAATTTATTTGAAATTTACAAAGAGGAACTTGGTGGATTGAAAAAGAAGCCAGCACAAAAAGTTTCATTACAAAAATATTTAACTTCAATGAAAAGTGATATTTTCCGATTATTAAAAATTAGAAATAAGGCAACAGAAGGAAGACCAAAGACAAATTCTGGTTTTAACAAACCAGTAAAAGTTTCCAAGGATTTGGCTTCTTTCATTAAAGTAAAACCCGACGATGAGGTTACACGAGTGTTAATTACACAAAAATTATGTGCATATGTCAAAGAGAATGATTTACAAAATCCGCAAGACAGAAGAGAAATTCTTCCAGATGCAGAATTGAAAAAATTATTCAAAATTGACGAAACCAACCCTGATGATAAATTAACTTATTATAGTATTCAACGAAAAATTCAATCCCATATTATTAAAATCTAAATATAGGGATTAAAATATGGGTTTGAACATGGTTGATAACAAGGTTGATAACAAGGTTGATAATACGGTTGATAGCATGGTTGATTACACAATCTTGATGATGGATAAACCGAGGGTCCAGCATAATTTGTAAGAGGATAATATTGTCTTGGAAAAGTACATCCGTAGTTATAAACTTCAGATGGGATCCACGAATATCCATATTGCGATGGGGGGGCACAGATAGGTTGTTCATTAATTACAGTCACAGAAGGTCTTACAATAATTTTTTCTGTTTTTTTCATTGGTTGATGTTTTGTTTCGTTTTCATTTTCATTTTCGTTTTTATTTTCATTTTTATTTTCATTTTTACTTTCGTTTTCGTTTTTCTCATTCAAATCTGTTTGACATTCAATTGTCGATTTTTTCATTTTTTTTTTATTATCCGGATGAACGGGAATATAAGTGCTTTTTGGAATTATAAACTTGATTGGTTTTTTCATTTTTTAAAGAGATAAAAATTTTTAATTAGATAAATATAATTAAAAATCAACTTTATACCATTTTTTATAATGATCATCACAATGGAAAATACAAATTTCGTTAAAAATAAGTTTTTCACCAATTAATTTTTCATAATTTTTACCAGATATTCTAATATTTTCTAAAGTATTTTTCTTATTACCATATTTATATTTCATTGATAAGTGCATCCCCACAGGGGAAGTATTTGACTCTTTCAAGGAGTCTTGCATCCCGATAGGGGAAGTATCTTTCCACCACCAAATATTTTTTTTGTTTGGTGTATCTACAAGAAGATAATAGGCATAAAATTGATTATGATAACCATCTTGACTTTCCTTTATTTCAACTTCAAGAGGTAAAATAGATTTATCAATTTTTTTATATAGTTCAATTGCTTCTTCTTTTTCTAAATCAGATTTTATGGTAATGTGTAATGGAAAATCACATTTTTTATTTAATGGGTGATTTTCATCCAGTTTCAACCAAACACAATATTTAAATTGTCGCATTCCTATAAATAAGAAATATTTATAAAATTTGAATATAAATCTGAACATCAAAATAGGTCGGTCCATTAGGTGCACCTAAATCTGTTGATTCTAATGTGATAATAAGACCTTCATTATTCGTTCCGAGAACAATATTTTCATTTCCTGTAAAATAAGTGTCAAAATCTGTTTGTTTAATGACATAATCAGTATTTTCTGGCCATAAACTACCTGATGGTATACTGTAAGATCTATCAAAAGTTCCTGTTCGTATATTATCTACAATTTCATTAAAGGGATTGTTTATGGTAATATTTTCCAAATCAATAACTTTAGTTTGTCCATCTTCATCAATTTTTTGTATAATAAAGGTAAAATCTGCTTTATCACTATTATCATCACCTAAACATTCACCACGATATCCAATAACTTTAAAATCTTGGTTCAAGATATCAACATATCCCAAACTATAGAGGTCAAATGTAATACTACTAACATTTGTAAATTGAATATCAGTGACTAACAACCATTTTTTAGAAGTTTGATATCCTGTTGTAGTTCCTGTTGAACTTCCTATATTTATTGTTTCCGTGTCATTAGGAACCGGAACAGCGGAACTTTCTGATATACTAGTTCCTGTAATTGTAACAGTTGGATTTGGAGCACTTTCTGTAAGAGTAATATTTGTAAAAAAGACATGATTGTTATAAAAACTAAAGCTAACACCAATTTGGTCTCCAATTAATCCTTGAGCACCTGGAACAGGATCGTCTACTCCACCCAAGACAAATTTCGTTGAACTTCTTGATTGTTCAAGAGCGACAGAATATTGTAAAATTTGTAAATTATTCTCTATAAATCCAGTTGGTCCAATTGGTCCAGTAGCACCTGTATTTGTAGCAGAACCAGCTAGTCCAGTAGGACCTGTATGTCCAGTAGGACCTGTAGCACCAGTATTAGAAGCTGTTCCAGGTCGTCCTGGAAAACCGCGTGGTCCTTGTATATATTTTGGATTACAGCAATATTTCATTTTTTATATAAAAAT
>Ga0163109_10002399_pt1 | contig 14669 bp, 10 predicted proteins | sample CRUFie1St13metaG_FD_108704 | JGI IMG/M metagenome (GOLD analysis project Ga0163109, IMG submission 108704) | Marine microbial communities from the Costa Rica Dome - CRUD Field 142mm St13 metaG | ecosystem: Environmental > Aquatic > Marine > Oceanic > Photic zone | place: Costa Rica: the Eastern... | reverse complement strand
TGCCAAGGTTTAGGCGTGCAACGAAGATTTAGCGAAGAATTACTTGTCGATAAGAGGGCAACAATTTCTGAAGGGTGTATTATCCCTTGGCGACAATCTATGTCGCCGCATTGGTATCGCAAACTAATGGAGCAGACAGCATACCACTATGGTATCCCAACAAATATTCCATATTCACAACTAGACGATGATGCTCAGGACATCATGATGAATGGTTCAGGATCTACTATTATTCATTTTGAATTTACTTCCGAGTCTGGTTCTCAGTACAAGTATAGCAAACCATGGGAAGGAGTTTATGGCAGACTACAAAAGACGTATACAGAGACTACTTCTGATAGGACTAGAAGTAGATTAATAGCGTGTATGAATGACGAACCATGCTCAGAATGTAATGGCGAGAAACTCAATCCAGCAGCGAGTAGGGTTACTGTTGGTGGGAAGAGACTACCAGAAATCGGTGCTGCAAGTGTCCACGATGCCCTAGAAATAATCCGCTCAATGCGTGGCGAAGGAGATAGCGCAGAAGAATTGGATGAAAGAAGTGCTTTCATCGGCCGTGAAATTTTGAAAGAAATAGAAGGCAGACTTGGTTTCCTGAATGATGTTGGTCTAGACTACTTAACATTGGATAGAAAGGCCAACACACTATCTGGTGGAGAGAGTCAAAGGATAAGGCTTGCAACCCAAATTGGAAGCAGACTTACTGGCGTAATGTATGTTCTTGACGAGCCTTCAATTGGATTACATCAAAGAGATAATGAGCGATTATTAGCGACACTTAGAGAGCTTTCCGATCTTGGAAACACCCTTCTGGTTGTCGAACACGATGAAGATACCCTAAGACAAGCAGACTGGTTGTGCGATTTGGGCCCTGGTGCTGGACTAGAAGGTGGTCAGATTGTTGCTAATGGTACACCAAAGTCAGTAATGAGAGTGAAAGAATCTGTTACTGGAGCCTATCTTTCAGGAAAGCGAGTAATTCCTGTTCCTGATGAACGTACAATTCCCTTCAAAGGACATTTGAAGATAATTGGTGCACGACAAAATAATCTCGATAACATCGACGTAGAATTCCCACTAGGTTGCCTTACTGCAGTAACTGGTGTTTCTGGCTCAGGTAAGTCCTCACTCGTTTCAAGCATCTTGGCCCCTGCTCTTCAAAGAAATCTTCACGGAAGCGATTCGGTACCAGGCTCTCACGATGAAATAGAAGGAATCGACAAAGTCGACAAAGTTATTGTCATCGACCAATCACCAATTGGTCGGACCCCTAGGTCAAATCCAGCAACATATACCAAAGCCTTTGATGAGATTAGAAAATTGTTCTCAGAAACAAAATTAGCTAGAGAAAGAGGATATACTCCTGGTCACTTCTCATTTAACGTCAAGGGCGGTAGATGCGAAGCATGTAGGGGGGGAGGCTCCATAAAATTGGAAATGAATTTCCTACCTGATGTTTGGATAACATGCGATATCTGTGCTGGAAAGAGATACACAAGAGAAACTCTCGAAGTTACTTGGAAGGGCAAGAATATTCACGACATTCTAGAAATGCCGGTTGGTGAAGCGGTTGAATTCTTTGAAAACCATCGCAAACTTCACCGAACTCTATCCACAATCAATGATGTAGGGTTAGGATACATCCGACTGGGACAACCAGCTACAACTCTATCTGGTGGAGAAGCTCAACGTGTAAAATTAGCAAGTGAATTACGCAGACCTCCACATAGACACACAATGTACATCCTCGATGAGCCGACAACGGGACTTTCTTTCTCTGATGTCCAACAACTGATCGATGTATTACTCAGATTGAGAACAACAGGCCATTCGATAATCGTAATAGAACACCACTTAGATGTAATCAAATCTGCAGACTGGGTCATCGATTTAGGCCCAGAAGGCGGAGACAGGGGTGGCCAAGTAGTCGCTGTAGGAACGCCAGAGGATGTAGCCAAGGTAAAGGGGTCATTTACTGGTAAATTCCTCAAAGAAATCCTGTAATTTATGATTTCTTCTGAAGCGTAGTATTCATGGACGGTAGTCGCTGCGGATTGTCTGCCCCCATAGGGGGCAGGTGTCTAGAATGTCTTCTAATGTAGTCAGAGTCGAGACAACTCCAAAACTTGGAGATGGAATGAGAGATGTTCGTGGAGACTCTGTAAAGAGGCAACTGGCAGCCGACCACAATCTTGAAATTGATAGCGTTAGATCGATTGTAGGATTTTTGATTTCCAGCGAAATAACATCTGAACAAGTTTCTGAGAGAGCAGACGACGTCTTCGCTGACCCAATCATCGAGGAGAGTGCAACCGATAATCTTCATTTGAATAACAAGGAATTGTTTTCCATTGAGCCAGATATGGTAGTTACAATTGGTTTCAAACCCGGTGTTACAGATAATCCCGGGAAGGCCGCACTTGATGGTTTCAAGACAATTTTTCAAGACGCTGGAGAGGATGCAAGGATATCCACATACCTCACCTATGCTTTCGAGGGTGTGCCTGATGGAGTGGAAATAGAATGGCTGGCAAAGCAATTGCACAATGGACTAATCGAAAGGGCCCTTTATTCTGTGAAAGGAGAAGATTTCCCGACGATAGAATACGCTCCAATCACACCAAGCAATTATGCTCCACCAGCCACAGTTGATCTAGAGGTTACAGATGATGAATTGATGAAATTATCAGTGGATGGTCTTTTGGCATTAAATTTGGAGGAAATGCAAACTATTCAAGCACACTACAGGGATCCAGAAGTAAGGTCCACAAGAGCAGCTTTGGGCTTACCAGAAAATGCGCCCACAGATGTCGAATTGGAGTGCTTAGCTCAAACATGGTCAGAGCACTGCAAGCACAAAATCTTCGCAGCACACATCCATCACGTCGATAAAGAAACAGGCGAAGACACCGAAATCGATTCTCTTTTCAAGACTCATATCATGAAACCAACATTGGAAATGAAAGACGAAGTTGATTGGTTACTTTCGGTTTTCCACGACAACTCTGGAGTGATTGCTTGGGACGATGAGTGGTCGATGTGTATGAAGGCAGAGACTCACAATTCACCTAGTGCACTCGATCCTTACGGTGGTGCAATGACTGGAATAGTTGGTGTGAATAGAGACATCCTAGGTACAGGTTTAGGTGCAAGACCAATCGCTAACACCGACGTATTCTGCTTTGGGCCCCCGGATTGGGTAGGAGATCTTCCTGAGAATCTATTCCACCCGTCTCGAGTACTGAGGGGGGTTCACGCCGGAGTAAGAGTCGGTGGTAATGAGAGCGGTATACCAACTGTAAATGGCGCAATTGTATTTGACGACAGGTATATCGGAAAGCCACTGGTGTATTGTGGCACAATTGGAATGATGCCAAGAAAACTCCCCGATGGTAGAGAATCTCACGTAAAGAATCCAGAAGCAGGCGACAGAGTCTACATGGTTGGAGGAAGAGTTGGCTATGATGGAATACACGGCGCAACATTTTCTTCATTAGAATTGACCGAAGAATCCCCATCTAGTGCTGTACAAATCGGCGACCCAATCACACAAAAGAAAATGATTGACATGATTCTTGAAGCGAGAGATGCAGGCCTCATCACGTGTATAACAGATAACGGAGCAGGGGGCCTTTCCTCAAGCATTGGTGAGATGGCAGAATACACGAATGGCTGCCGTATTGACTTAGGAAAAGTACCACTAAAGCAAGAAGGCCTTTCTTCTTGGGAAATTTTGGTTTCTGAATCTCAAGAAAGGATGACCGTTGCAGTACGGGAGAGCGATGTACCTGCATTTGAGGCCCTTGCTGACCTGCATGAGGTAGAGGCGACATGGGTTGCAGATTTCACCGATACCGGTCAGTTCCACGTTGTTCATGGTGAAGACACAGTGGCATCACTACCAATCGAATTCCTACACGATGGAGTTCCACAATTGCGATTAGAAAGCGAATGGAGTCCTCCAAGCAACCCAGTATTTGTCCCGCCAAGTGATTCTAATCACTCATCCCTGCTTCTCAGAATGTTATCACGACCAAATATTGCAAGCAAGGAAACATGGGTTCGTCAATACGATCACGAAGTCATTGCACAAACCGCAATCAAACCATTTGTTGGTGTTGAGAGAGACGGTCCTGGAGACGCTGGACTTCTTGCACCAGTTCACGGCTCTACACATGGATTAGTTGTTTCAAATGGTATTTCTCCAAGGTACAGCGATATCGATGCAGGAGCTATGGCTGCAGCAGCAGTTGATGAAGCGGTAAGAAACGCGGTTTGTACAGGAGTAGACCTTTCTAAGATTGCAGGATTGGACAACTTCTGTTGGCCAGACCCAATCGAAAGCAAGAAAACTCCAGATGGGAAATTCAAACTCGCACAATTAGTTCGCGCAAATCGCGAATTAGAGAGAATCTGTAGGGCGTACTTTGTTCCATGTATCTCAGGAAAAGACTCGATGAAGAACGATTATGGAACAGGAGAGAATAAGATTTCAATTCCACCAACGCTACTGTTCTCGCTATTTGGTAACCATCATGATGTTCGATACACAACAACTTCTGACCTCAAGCCCGGAGAGAGCTTGTACTTGGTTGGAGAATCAAAACAGGAACTTGGAGCGAGTGAAATTTCCTACATGCTAACTGAAGCAGGAGAGTCTGAAGGAATAGGCGGTGACGTTCCTAGATTGCCCGAGCCAGAAAAGAATCTAGCTTCATACAAGGCACTTACTACTGCTATCCAAACAGGTATTGTTAGAACAGCACACGATTGTAGTGAAGGCGGTGTAGCCGTTGCGATCGCCGAAATGTGCATCGGCGGTAGATGCGGTGCTGCAATAGATGTTGATGGTCCAGGCGAAGCCGACCTATGGGGCAGACTATGGGGCGAATCACTTGGAAGAATTCTAGTTGGAGTGAAGCAGAATAATCGTGAAGAATTCCTTTCGATGATGAAAGGACATTCCCTGACATATATGGGAGAGGTTACCGACAGTGATACATTGACCGTTTGGGATGGGGACGACTTAATCATCGAATCTAGTGTTGATGACATGCTCACTGCCTGGAAAGGAAGCCTTGACATGACAGGAGGTGTTCAGTGATGAGCGGGGATGTGAAAGTAGCAATTCTCTTTGGATTTGGAATCAACTGTGATAGAGAGACTGCGGCAGTATTCGAATTGGCCGGGGCTGTTAGCGAAAGGGTACATGTTAACCACTTCGTGAATGGGGACAGAGACCTCTCAGAATTCCACATTCTAGCCGTTCCAGGGGGCTTCTCCTTTGGCGATCACTTGGGTTCAGGAAGGCTCTTAGGAAACAGAATGAGATTCTCGATGCGTGAACAGCTATTCGCATTCGTTTCAGCAGGAAAACCCATCATAGGTATTTGCAACGGATTCCAAGTGCTCGTAAAGACAGGGCTTTTGCCTGGAAGGGAAGTGCCAGATTTTGAGCAAAGAGCAAGTCTCACATTGAATAATAGTGGGCGCTATGAAGACAGATGGGTAACCCTCGAGTTTGATCCTGACAGCCCATGTATTTGGACAAAAGGGATTACTAGAATAGAATGTCCGGTAAGACATGGAGAGGGCAGGTTTGTCATGCCTGCAACAACTGATTTGGATAACTTAGATGAGAACAATCAGATCGTTACACGTTACGTTGACCCTAGTACAGAGCCAGGAAAAGGCATTACAGACGAATCATTACCATTCCCAATTTGTCCAAATGGAAGTATTCGGAATATAGCAGGAATTTGTGACCCAACTGGGCTTGTATTCGGCCTGATGCCTCACCCTGAAGCGGCCTATGCAACATTTCTACACCCGCATCACACCAGGAGAGAGGTTAGTGATGAATTGCTAACAGATGCGATGCAAATCTTCAGAAATGCTGTAGATTATGTAAAAGCAAACCTTTGAGAAAAGACTCCATGTCACGCAAACATGGCGTCCAAGAAATTGTACATGGATAGTATTGACGCATGCTATCAAAGGGATTTCACAGCACAGGTCACTGCTGTTGACGAGAACTCGGTTGTTCTAGATCAAACCCTGTTTTATCCACTTGGTGGAGGCCAAAATTGGGATACAGGCGCGCTGGTTTGGGATGGAGGAAAACTCTCTGTGACAGAAGTAAGAGGTCGCGCCGACGTTCAACACTTTGTTGGAAACGACCACGGCCTGTCTGTAGGGGACACAGTTGAAGGGGAAATCGACTGGGATAGAAGATATGCACACATGCGAATGCACACTGCTCAACATCTTGTTAGCGGCTTAGTTTACGAATTATATGATGGTGCAAGGACAGTAGGCAATCAGATTCATGCTGACCGCTCACGAATAGATTTCAACCCTGTAAAATTTAGTGAAGAGATGATAGAGGACCTATTCAATAGAGCCAATGAAATAGTCGAATCAAATATTGATGTAACTGATTGCATCATGACACGAGAAGAAATCAATGCAATCATGCCTCCAGAAAGGACAAACATGGACCTATTACCCATTTCAGTAAAGCAACTAAGGGTGATTAGAATAGGTGCTAATATCGATCTCTGCCCTTGTGCAGGAACCCATGTACGGGCTCTTGGGGAAATAGGAAAAATGGAATTCCTCGGCAAGAAAAACAAGGGCAAGGGTACAACAAGAGTGAGTTACACTCTCGAAGGATGTAATATTTGAAATCCAAGTAAAATCACTATCTAGTAAATAGGAAGTAAAAATAGTAAATACTTATTGATAAGATTATAAATCTAAATCATCATCTAACAATTCTGAAACTTCAGATTGAGCAGATTCCCACTCCTTTCTACCTCTCTCTCTTTCAGCAATAGTTGCAGACTCAACAATTTCTCTTAGGGCCTCTGGCGCCTCTGAAGCGACCCTTTCTGCAACTATTTTGTCACTCATCTTTCTATCTTCACCTAGTCGGTCTGAACGATCTACTGCGGCTATGGGGCGACTAGGAATTGTACGGGCTCCATGTGAAAAATCTTCTACTTCTAGCGATTCTGCCATCTGTTCTAGAATCTCTTCGGGTGGCAATTCATCTTTCCATGGATTTTGATTACCTACAGACTGAACAATATTTTCCTTTTTTCTTTCAGCTTGTTTTGCAAATATTTGCTCAATATCTTCACTCCTAGCCAATTCTTTAGGCTCAGTCATTGTATTTGCTAGTCTTTGCTGTTGGATTAATGCAGGCCCGTGAACATCGTCATGGTCATACCTGTTTGGATTAGCAGCCATAGATAGTAACTCTCTTGCTAGTTGGAATAATTCATCAGACTGAGGGGCTTTTGCAATTTGGTCACGCACCTTTGTGTGGTGTGAAATACAACTTCTACACCTTGCACTTCCAGCGACATCCTTGGCGTCACAACGCAGACAGCAGGCTTGAAAACCCAAGTCTTTCATCGCTCTGCGAGGCATCGCCATGCCCCCTCCTAGTCCTCGATAGAAAAGAATGCTTCCGCGCGAGGCTTCAAATCCCTCCGTGACGAGAACGGTACATGGCGAGAGACCCACGGGCCGACATACTCGAGGACGATCTTTTCCCAAAACAGAGGCCCCGAATACACAGAGTGCACGCACAGATGTCTGATGATGGAACCATCCACTTCAACACAAAAGGCGGTTTTATGGGAATCAATAATCGCCAACCGGTAGAACTACATCGAGGTAAAATTTGGCATTTTAGCGATGAGGAAAAGCAACATCTCTTGCTTGCAACAGCCGCATTCACCTTTGCGCTGGGAGTATTGATGGCTGGTAGTATCCTAAGAATTGGGGATAGCGGCCTAAACACATGGATTGCTACACTATTGCTTTCTATGCCAGTTATGCTAATTGCAGTTGGGCCAGCATTTCTCCTGCATGAAATTGGTCACAAGATTATAGCAAAGAAGTATGGCTGCTGGGCTGAATTTAGAGTAGACCCTAGTGGATTGAAATTTGGAATCGCTCTTGTAGCACTAACGGGCATTTTGTTTATGGCGCCCGGTGCCGTGATGGTTGCTGGGTTGGTCACAAGAAGACAAAACGGACATATCGCAATCGCCGGCCCAGCTGTTAATTTCAGTTTATTCTTGATTGGAATGCCATTGGGGGGAATCATCCTCGGTTTGACAGGTGCAACAGAATCTGCCGCCTATCTTGAATCAGGTGCAATCAATCTCAAGGCAATGATATTCGATATCGTATACTTCTGGATTTTTGCTAATCTAGGATTGGGGTTCTTCAACATGATTCCGTTCGGACCGTTGGACGGTGCCAAGATTAAGGATTGGAGTGAGCCAGTTTGGTTTGTAAGTTTCATGACCTTCATTGCACTAATTTACATGTGGTGGACTGGAGTATTCAGTCCAATTGATGACGTAACACTTCGTATCGCAGAATGGTTTTGATCATTCAAGATATGCACTTCGCACAGGATTTTCATCCAAGTGGAAGAATGAGTAAGTTGCCCACCATGTGATGGTATCTAATGCATCGACTAGATTACTAGTTCCACTCTGCTCTTCGCCGTAGTCCTTCCCTGTAGTATCCATCCAATCAATCATCTCATCCACAGTGTCGCAAGTTTGATGATAACACCAGTAGCCATCTACTAAGCCACCGAATCCCATTGTTACAGTTCCTAGGTTGTCTTGGAATGAGGCGTGGTCCGATCTCGCAGTTGTGTCTTCGTATACTATGATTTCAGGCCTATCTTTAGCAAGCCAATCATCAACCTTCCAAGTGTCAGCAGCATATCCTTCTCCGATTAGAGTCGACATCTGTTCCTCAACACCGATAGCGTCTGAACCAATCCATAATGCTAGATTTACCATGCCTGGTTGATTCATTATATCATGATCTATGCTGGGTCCAATGTAAACACGCATTGGCCAAACTTCCTCGTCCTTGGGGTAACCATCGGGGTCGATTTGGGGGTCAGGGTCACAATTAGGCTCCCCCCCTCCGTGGTTTCCTCCACAAGGGGCGCCTCCACCTCCGGGCCAATTTACACCCGCCATGTCTAAGTTGACATAGTTAGTAACTTCGACATTTGGATTATCTTCTAAAATCCATTCTTCCGTCCAATAATCACTGCCTCGCTTTCCACCTTCTTCACCAGACCATAGGCAGAATACCATTGTGTTTCTTGTACTATAACTGGCCATTGCCTCAGCAACGGTTAGGACCATACTTGTTCCAGCTGTATTGTCATAAGCACCTACTCTTGTGCCATATGTCCTTCCAACACCAGGTATGTGGGGAGAGACTAATCCTGCATTAGCGGGTGGCGCAATGTCGAAATGAGCACCAAACACCATCCACTTGTCAGGATTGACTTCACCGAACCTGTAGCCACATACGTTGTAAGATTCTACATTTTGCTGGCCTGTCGTTAGAGAAGTGTATTCGTATCTATGCTCATTGACTTCAAGACCAAATCCTTCTAATTCTTTGATTAAGTATTGTGCTGCATCTTCGTAAGCAGCATTCCCTTGTCCTGCCCATCTATCTAAGTAGCCAACAGCTCCGTCTGCAGGGTCTAGAGGGTCGGGAGTTTCATCAGACATGACGTTAATGTAGTTCAAAACGGTTCTACCGTCAACCAATCCCATTGAATGTCTACCGCCATCTGCCTCACTGTATGCAGCAGCAAACGGGCGCTCTATTCCAAGGCGTATTGCGGTAACTTCTCCTCCATTATTTGTAGAAGGTAGAACAGCGTTTAGAGACGTATTAGAAGAAACTCTAGCAATCCCCTGATTATCATCTTGCTCAAATCCATCCCTTGCATACCAAACTTTCCAAGATTCTGTTAGGTCTCTAATAGGCCAATTTTCTCTACCATATTCTCCAATCATTACAACAGCAGTGTCCGTTCGGGGAGGCGCAAGAACAGTTAATTGAACAGATTTACCAGCCTTGATATCCACAATAGTGGAATTTTGTACAAACCCATTCTCCGGATTTAGCATTAGGTATGGGACAAACACCGACATATCAGACTCTGCTGCAACAGTGACGGCTTGGAATTCACCACCAATCCAGATCTTTGGTGTAATAGTAACATCTCCTTCGGAAACCGATGTATCAACATCCTCTCCAAAACAACCCCCGAGCGGTGCGAGGCAGAATAACAACACAAGGAATCCTGCAGTAAACGCTCGTTGCATGACCTCGCGTACAGGTCCTTCTTTCTGAATGCTGCGATTGTTCGTTAACAGGATATTCAGATTCACATTTACTTTCATCGCGCTGTGCTTTGAAATTGACTTGATAGGCAAAGCACTGACAGAATTCCATGTCTAGGCCATTACCAGTTCCCAATCAGGGTCTTATAGATGAGATTCAGATACTTCCTCGGAAAGGAATGTTGTACCAACTGCAGGGCCCTGGCCATTCGGGTAAGAGCATGAGAGAATTTGCAGAGGCTTGGACTGCAATGACTTTAATGAACGGCGATTATGTTCATTGGATTGATGGTGCCTGTAGATTTAACCCTGCAAGAATTATCCAAACATTTCCGCACACATTACCTGACTGCGAGCAGCTATTGCACGGTTTGTTTGTTGGACGCGGATTTACGGTGCACCAATTTTCTCATTTGGTTCAAAGACTCCAAGCAGAAATTAAAATTACGAAGGCAAAATTGATTGTAGTCGATGGCCCTATTACAATGCACCTAGATTCGCAAATAGGTAATTATGAAGCGAGATCACTATTTCGAAAAACAATCGATTCACTGAAAAAAATCGCAGATGAAAATGATGTCGGCATTGTTTTGATAACCTCCTCTAAATCCCATTCAAAACGCCATTCTCACCTGCTAACAATGGTCAAAAATAGATGTCAAGCATCTCTCTTAGGAAGGGTAAGGCGTATTCAAGGACAGAATAAAATGTGGCTTTTGCACATGCCTACCAAGTCTTCGGGATACAAAAAAGAAATCACCACCCAACAGACGTTGTATGACTCAATAAGCAGGGTGATCGATACTAGACTTAGAATTGAAAGCATCGAAGAAATCGAATAGTGTGTATTTTTTCCGACCCTGCCTTATTTCCTCGTCACTCCATCCAAATGGGCCGAGGATAGCCCAAGTTGCTCTTATAGCTAGTTTTTGATAATAATCAGAATCTATCTTCAATTTAGAATTTTCAGACAATTCTTCCAACAGTACAACTCTAGATTCAGGAACTCCGGGAGAGGGTTTTGTGGCGACAAATCGAACCTTTCTTCCAGGCAAGATGTTCTGCCCAAGTTTTCTAGCTCTAATCAAAGCCTGTTGTGTATTTGTGGAAACAGAAAAATCTTGAACTCTTTTTGTAACTCGCCGAATGACAACCAAATCTTTTGGGTTTATTTTCCCAGAGTTTAGAAGGAAGATTTCATTATGCAACATTGTAATGATTTTTTGTTGAACGGCGATAGAATCGAACCTCCCACCACTATCCAAATTATGTTTCAAAATTCCAAGTGAATTTTTTTGCAATGCAGTAATCCATTTGCAGGTAGAATGCTGCCTTGCCTCAATCCCTCTAAGTTTGAATCCGTTTTGTCCGTGCGCCCAATATTTAGTCAGCGAACCGGCACCATGCATCCTGCTTGGTAAGAAACCAATGAAATCGTAGATGTCCTCGAATTCTAGTGGAATTCCGATTAATTTAGACACCTTTTGGGATAACCGCATAGCGCTTTCTATTTTCTCTTTACGAGTTTTCAGATTCTTATTTTCAATCCAGACACAATCTACGATTGCGTGTAATACATTCCATCCTTCATCTTCAGCAATGGATATAGTTGTAAGCAATATGTCTCTTGCCCATGCGCAAATCGCTTCATGAGCTTCAATCCTTCCAAACCTTGCATTCTTGTAGCCGGTATAGCCGAAGCAAGTAACCAGTAACCACTTGAGTGCGTTTTGTTGTAAATCGAACAAATCTCCCTTTCTTTTTCTCTGGGTTTTCAACTGCATTCTTCTTTCAATTATTGGAGCAACAACTCTTCCAAGAAAACCATGAGTTCGTGCACAGGTATGAATTTTCAGCCCGGGGACTTGTATCGCAGAAGCGTTTGCAGAAGGGAAAATTTTGGATGAGAAAATGTCATCCCTCGCCCTCTCTCTAAAAGTTCTCTCAGCATCGTCTGGGTTCAACGGAACGAACATTTCAGTTGTAGGAAATTCAGTCGTAGTTTGGCAACAGGCGCAATTGAGGGTTTCAGGAGAAATGTTTCTTGTAGCAATAATACTCGGGAAGAGGCTGGCAAAATCTAACTCAATAACATCCGAATACACTCCTGGTTTGCTATCTAGGTACAAACCACCTCGGTCGGTTGCAAGAAGTTCCCAAGCCGTTTTCGTGTCTTCAGCACGATTCTTTTTCCAAGGAACTAGAACTCCGTCTTCCATTGCAATTCTCATTTGAATTGCGCTAATTACCGAACCGGGAGATAGTCTAGAGATATCTTGGGGCGACTGTCTTGAATGTCTACTTAGTTCGAACAATCCGAGGATTCCACCCTCTCTAACAATGAAACTAGCATCGAGATCGATATGCAATCTTCCATTCAAAGGGAAATATGCATCCTTGCGAATAACTTGTCCATATGAGTGGACTACCCTTGACATCGACCTTGGCCTTAATTCACTTTCAACCCTGCTTAAATTGAGGTTAAAACCGACTCTCTTAGCCAACTTATCCAATGCAGCTAAATGCAGAGCGTCACCACCTTTCGTAATGATGATGTCTGGGTTCAAACGGTTGATACAATCTTGAAACTCTTTTAGGAATTCATTTGCACAATGCTTTCTCTGTATTACAACATCAATTTTTTTTTCGGGCAGGAAATCATCCCATAGAAAGACCTCTATTTTTTTTAGATATGATTTAAGAGTGTCAAATCCATTGTTAGAATGATATTCAAAATTCAACTCAATAATTTTCATCTTGGGCCAAGTCTCATTTTCATTCAATAATGAAAATGAATCACCATTCCACTCTACGAATTGAAAAGGAGAGATGCCAAGTTCGATGAAGAATCGCTGTGCTAAATGGGCATCGACTGAGAACAACGAGTATCTATGATGGTTCCCACGAGCCTCGATATGTTGCGATATTTTTCTAATTTTACGGCTGTCTAGAACATCTATTTGTAGAACATTATGCATCTCGAATTCATCTAGAGACAATCTCCTTTTTACCATTCTAATCGAACCGATAGAGAATTTTTTTCTTATCTCAGGTAAGTTTAGCCATTGTGGTAGATTGCCCAACAACCGGCTTTCTGCATGAACATGTATGTGTGCACACCAAGGTATGCAGATTCTATTGACATTTCCTTGCACATCGATAATCCAGACATCCATATGATGCCCGGTAGCGTCTAGTTGTGCATCGATTACCCAACCGCGCAAACAATCACTTCTCACTTTGTAGCTCTTTGATTGTACTTTCTAACTCAGCGATTTTTTTGTATGATTCTAAAATCATCGAAATTAGCATTGGCTTCCATACATCAATTGATGGAAGCATTCCGCCAGCAGCTCTACGATTTCGCACTCCGTTCATCAATTCGTCCAATGCTTTGCGGTCTGAAGAATTCAAAGCTCTTCGAAACGCATTAAGCGCTGTCAATTCACTCTCAACTCTGTTCCTCCAAGTCGGTACCGTTCTACCCATTAATCGAAATGACACGATTCAGCGCAGTATCTTTCGTAAGAGAGACTGTTACTGAAAGTGAAAATGAAATGGCTTTCACAACGGTACGAAGGTTTGATAATCTTCTAAGTTTAATTATAACATGAGAATAATGGTAATGACTGCCCCACTTATTCATGAACTACTAAGAAAGAAAAGATGTGTTAAGGGAGAATGCAGGCCGAAAAGAACCAGTTACCTATGGGCAAAAATGGTTAGGTCGGAGACTGAGGATAAAACACCATTAATCGAAGGTTGAATCAATAAAATTGGTATCTTAATTTAGGAACATTGTACAATGCTAGATTCGCTGCAATAAAGACTCCTGAGATAATTAGTAATTGCACGTCAAGGAACCATAATCCGAGGATGAATACGACGCCAGCCATTGCAGTAATTACGATTAAAGCGGTTAGTTTGCGCCTTGCTACATTGACGCCAAAGAAAATCCCAGTCCCTCCAAATGCCATAGCAACAAGGGACGATACTATGATGAAAGCACCGAAACCGGTCCCTGTGCCCAATTCACTTTCCATAGAACTGAGAGTCATTCCAATGTACATGGTGTAAATTGCGCCAACTATGATCCATCCCATCCATATGCAGAATGCAACTCCAGCGATTACAGGCACCATCGGCATATCATCAAATTCTTCGGAATCATAAGATGAAATTTTGATCGATTTTGGTCTTGGATTTGGTTTAACATTCCACTCAAATTCTCCTTCGCAGTAAGGGCACTCGAAATCTCCAGAGGCATCGTCTTCAAGCTCAATTTCTTCCTCACAATGCGGGCATAGAATCTCGACCATGCTGCGAGTCCTTGAACGTTAGACAAATAACTTGTCCCGGCAAATGCAATTGATTAGTAGATTCAGAGCTCGTTGGGTACTGGAGTTTGGTCCATATGAAGGAAAGCGTATACTGCCCACCAAGTTACAATGTCCCAGGAGTGAACTAAATTAT
>Ga0163109_10002397_pt1 | contig 14676 bp, 10 predicted proteins | sample CRUFie1St13metaG_FD_108704 | JGI IMG/M metagenome (GOLD analysis project Ga0163109, IMG submission 108704) | Marine microbial communities from the Costa Rica Dome - CRUD Field 142mm St13 metaG | ecosystem: Environmental > Aquatic > Marine > Oceanic > Photic zone | place: Costa Rica: the Eastern... | reverse complement strand
TCCAGCGGGTGCACGCACTGGCGGTGTGGAGGTACCGGAACAAAAAAGGCGAGCGATCGAGCCTCTCGGCGACACCGGTCTCCAAGAAGGCCGTGCACGATGCCGTTCAAAGCGGCGACCTGAGCAACTTTGGGCCGCTTCCCGAGCGAGGTGCGCCATGGCAAGCGTTCCTGGAACAGGCCATTGGGACCACCGTACCGATGGCGGCGGACATCCTAGATCGGGCCGGCGACCTGGCGCATGCGGACGAATTGCTCATCGGACCATCGGCACTGGCATGGGACCGCGAGGGGTGGGGCATGGATCGAAACGAATGGGAGCACCTGCTGGCATTTTTGCACCGGCTCACGGAGCGCACCCGGCAACGGTTGGGCGAAAAGGAATTGGAGAAACTCCTGCGTGCCATTGATGCTTCCAAAGGCCAGCCGTTTGACAAGGTCCTCTATGCCATAGGCATTCGGCACGTGGGATCCGAAACGGCGATTTTGCTGGCCCATCATTTCGGGCAACTGGAAGCCTTGTCGCAAGCCGATGAGGAAGCCATCAGCGCCATTCACGGAGTTGGAGGAGAGATTGCGCGCAGCGTCCATGCCTTCTTCCAGGATCCTCATGCGCTGGAGGTGCTCACGGCACTGCGTCAGGCAGGGGTGAACTTGGAACTCGATGTCGCTGCAGCTTCGCAACGCGGGGGCGATGCCTTCGCGGGAAAGACGTTCGTGATTACCGGCACCCACCCGGTGCCCCGTGAAGAATTGGCAGACATCATCCGCGCCAACGGCGGGAAGGTGAGCGGCTCAGTGAGCAACAAAACCAGCGTCCTCGTGGCGGGCGAAAAGGCCGGGTCGAAGTTGACAAAAGCCCAGGATCTCGGGGTCACGGTCTGGGGGTATGATGACCTGATGAATGAATTGGAAAAAGAGGAACCATGAGGTACGCGGCATTGGATTTGGAGTGCGCGACGAGCGATACCGGTAACATTTGCGAAGTCGGGGTTGTCCTGATGGAAAACGGACAAGAGGTGGGGCGGTACCGGTCGCTGGTTCGCCCGGTGGTGGAGTCGTTTGGTGATTGGCAACGGTGGAATTTTGACTACGGTTTGAAAGACACCCTGAATGCACCAGCTTTTCCAGCCATTTGGGAAGAGGTGAAGCGTTTAATCGGTGACGCGCCTGTGGTAGCGCACAATGCCGGTGTGGTGGAGTGCAAGCACTTGGGGCACGCCTTTTCGTTTCACGGATTGGACGCGGCTTCAGGTCCGGTGTTTTACTGCACATTGGAATTGGCAAAAGGACATTGGACTGAATTGCCGAAGCACGGCATCAAACACGTTGCCCGTCATTTCAACTGGAAGTTGGACCACCACAACCCCGAGAGCGACGCCCGGATCTGTGCCGCCATCGTTGAAGAGGTGGCCAAGGAGCAGGGGACTGGTGCATGGGATGCACTGGTAACGTCCAACCAGTGGACCGCACATCACATCCCACAGTACCAAGGCCGCATCAAAATCGCAGCGAAGCCCACCGGTCCGCGAAAACGGGCGGACTATGCCCATGAGTTGATCGCCTGGAAGCCAACGGTTCCGCTAGAACAGATGGCACCGGGTCAACGCTTCATCCTGAGTGGGTTTGATCACGCGGCCAAGTCTAAGCTCCGAGAAGCAGGCATCCGGAAGGGGCTGCACTACAAACGGTACATCAAGGGAGGGATTGACTTCCTGGTCGCGGATGCCAAAATGGGGGTTTCGAAGTACGCGACGTGCGTGGAAAAGCAAATCCCCATCCTGTCAGAGGCGGAGTACAAAGCAGCCTTGAAGGCAATGCAGCCTTAGCCGAGGGTGCTTCAACGCAACACTTCGAAGGCTCCGAATAGCTCTCCCCGCTGCTCCTCTCCGCAAACGATGAGGTAATTCAATCGGTAGTAATACGTGCCTTCGGCGACCGGTTCGTTTTGGATGCGTCCGTCCCATTCCACCGGTGCACCTGTGGTGCGGTATACCTCGCCGCCCCAGCGGTTGAAAACGACCAAGTCGTATCGCTCAACGATGGACAGCAGAGGGAAATCCGGGTCGTCTGCCAGGTACAGCGTGAGGCGCTCGTTCATTCCGTCCTGGTTGGGCGTGATGACATTGGGGAGCTGAGCGGAACTCGCATCAACGGTGGCTTCAGGATCCTGGTACACCACCAACGAATCTGAGTTGGTGCATCCATTCTCTTCAAACGTCACCGTGAGGTAGTAAGTTCCGGGCAACAGCACTTGCGGGGCTTCAGGCGACCACGGCAAGAAGGGATTCATCGCACCGGTATCCCAACTCCATTCCAACACCGGCGAATACCCGGCGGGTCCGACGCTCACTCCCTGAACCACAGCTGTGGGTGCGTCGCACGTCAAGGTGTCAGCAAAGCCGGCGAAAACTTCAGGTAGGGTGAAATCACTGCCGAGTTCGATGACCGAAGTGCTTGGGCACCCATTTGCGGGGTTGGTCGTAGTGAGCTCCCAAGTTCCCGGGTTTTGTACCTGGATGACAAAAGGCTCATCGACCCACTCAAATTCCGCACCAGCAGGCCCTGACCAATCGAATTCGGCACCGGCATCGGCCTCTGCACTCAACACGATGGAATCCACGGAACAGGTGAATGCCTCCGCACTTGTCGATAGGACGTTGTCCAAGGTTGCGACGTCCTCAGTGACTTCAATTTGCACATTGTCGGTGCAGCTGCCGTCGGCGTTGCTTAAGCTCAGTGTGTACAATCCCGCTTGGTCAACCGTGGCATTGGGACCCAACGTATTCACGATGTTTCCGTCCATCGTTTCCCACAGATAATCTATGCCATTAAGGAAATTACTTGCCCCTTCGAGTTCAATGGATTCGACAAGGCAGGTGAGGACCGTCGACGGAGTGGCGCTGGCGGCACCTTCCAATTCCGCCACCTCGACATGAATGGTGTCGCTGATTTGTGCTTCACAAAACCCTTCGTAGGTGACGACGTAGGTCACGCTCGAATCCGGAGTGCAAACTACCGTTGCCCCGGTGGAATCGGATAAAAACGTGGCGGGCTCCCAACTGTAGTCAGTGTTGGGTGCCCCGATGACGTTCAGTTCGACCGATCCACCCGGACAGATCCACGTTTCGGGCCCCGTAGCGAGGATGTTGGGTGCCAGGCAGACGCTTTGGTTGTTGAATGATCCGCCCGTCGAGCCGGTGAATCCCCAGTAGACGAATTCCTGGCCCGAAAAAATGGTGTTCACGAGGTCCACTTCATTTGCCAGTCGCAATTCACAATCGAAGTACACGGCGATGATTTGCGTGTTGGGGTCCCAGGTGATACGAACGGGATGCTCCTCACCATCTTCGATGTTGCCGCCGTTCGCGTTGGCCGTGACCGGTCCGCCGAGACCTGTTGGCGGGTAGTGATCGACAGAGCCGTCCGAAACGAAGCCGATGTGGTCTTGTGTCAGGTCCCCGTATTCCCCGTTCTGCCAGGTATCGAATTCGATGCCAAAGCTCGGGTTGAAGCCACTGAATCCCAACGCGCCTCCAGTTTGCCCAAGGGCATTCGTTCCGACGTCTTGAAGAACGAAGACCATGCCGTCGGCCCCGGTCGCATCGAACGTGCCAAAGTTCATGGTAAAATTCAAGTCAAAAGGTTGCGTTAAGTCGATCAGTTCCGAATACCAGACCGTGCCATTTTGATTCCCTTGGGTTGTGGTGAGCTGGTAGCAATCGCCGCCCAACGATTGTGCAGTGCCATTCAAGAAGTACGATTGAGCGGCCAATTCACCCCACATCATCATCGAACCCGTCAAAACGAGTCCGAGCAATCCGGGAGCAAGAAACGGGGGCCGAGGCATGCCTCTAAGTTAGAAGTTCAATCCGATTTTCAAATTCACCCTCCGATTGGTCAGGTAATTCGGAATGGCATACAACCGGCCGTTCACGTCCTCAATCCAGGTGTGATTGATCGTATTGCGGATTCCAAGGATGTTGAAGATTTCCAAAGAGATAAAACCATTTCGATCCTTAATCTCTTGGTTTACGAAGAGTTCACGTGAAAATCCAATGTCGACGCGGCGATACGTTGGCGTGCGTAAGATGTCTTTATAGCGCTCAAAAGAAGGCGGTCCGAAGGGGAGGCCGGTTCCAAAGTAGAGGCTGACAAGCACCTTGTAAGCCTCGTTTCCAGGCATTTCGTCTTGGAAAAGCAGGCTCATGTTGAACCGTTGGTCGGTCTGCCTGGGGATCAATCCTGGAACGACGAGCGTGCTATCCACAGGAGTGTTATCCAGCGTGAAACCTTGGATAATGGGTTGACCTTGGCTGTTGTAGAACTGCCAGTAGTCATCGTCATTCAGGTCCTCCTCAGTTTTCATGACGGACATGCGAAACCAACTTTGGATGCCGTCGATGAATTCGCCATTCAACATGAAGTCCGCTCCCGCAGCATAACCAGAGCTGTTGTTTCGCGCGTAGTAGCGCTGGCGAACGTTTTCGATTTCATACGGAATGAGGAAGTCCAAGTCCTTGTAGTAGAGTTCACCCACCATTTTGAATGGGCGGCCGTACATCTCAAAAATGCGGTCCATCCCCAGTACAAAATGTGTCGCGCGTTGGGCCTTGACCGCTGCGTTCACGGTGCCATCGAAGCGCCGCATTTCCCGGTAGAAGGGAGGCTGCCAGTATACGCCAGCGGCGAAATTGTACACCGTCGATGGCCTGTCCTGGTTTGCTTTTGGGGTATAGCTCACGTGACCACGGGGTCCGCCGACCAGGGAGGTGTACACGGTGTCACTGAATTCGGGCGCCCACAGGTGGCCGCGCAATCCGGCGTTGATTTCCCATTGGCCTTGACGTGCATCCGTCCAGCGCCATGCGTTTTGAACGTACGCCTGCACGCGTTGGGTTTCGACCCGGTTTGTTGCCCGGATTACATCGTCCAATTCAATGACCTGTTCCGGTCCTTCATCGATGTAACCGATGCTGTCTTGGGGGTGGGGGGTGATGAATCCGGCCGAGTCCACCAATGACCACTCGGAAAGGTGGTCTTCGATGCTTTCGGCCTGCCATTTGACCCCCCATTCCAAAAAACCGTTGTCTTGACCCCACGCCGTGGATCCTTTCAATGCGCTGCTGATCACGGTTGCGTACAATCGGTTTCGGGCGTGGTTCAGGAAGGCACCTACGCCGCGGTTCACAGCAGCTTCACCCAATTCATCCGATCCGAGGTCGCGTTCCAACTCATCGAGCCAGTACGCACCGAGGATGTCAAACGTTTCGGACTCGGCGGTTTGGAAGGCGGATGTGATCCACCGGATGCGGTGGTTTTCTGTTTTGTAGTTCGCACCAAAGGCCCCGAAACCCGTTTGGTACGCCGTTTTTTCCTGGCCATCAAAATAAATGGTGAGGCGCAGGGCTTCGTTGATGTTGCCCACGTTGGATTCGCGGCTCACGGGCAAGAAACGGTATTGGTTCTGGCCGAAAATGCCGAGGGCCTCAAATTCCCATGGACCGTACCCGTCAGGGTCCCACGTCGCATACCCCTGAATGTCAACGTAGCGGGGCTGGTATTCGCCGCCTTCATCGAGGGATCCGAGCACGTAGGAATTATCCCGGTAGCGGATTCCGGTGTTCAACGTGAGTTTCTTGTGCCCATTCGGTCCTTCGGCGGTCGCCCAATCACGCTGTATCTGAGCACCGAGCATGCTTGCCGTGATGCGGGTTTTGGAGGCATTGGGTTTACGGTAGCGAATATCGAGGACTGAGCTCATTTTGTCCCCATACTTCGCTTCGAATCCACCAGCTGAAAATTCAATCGATTCTACCATATCCGGGTTGGGGAAGGAGAGGCCTTCCTGCTGCCCCGAGCGGACGAGGAACGGCCGGTACACTTCGATGTCATTGACGTAGACGAGGTTCTCGTCAAAACTTCCGCCACGGACATTGTATCCGCTGGACAGCTCGCTGTTGAAGTTGACCGGAGCTTGAATGAGCAGGTCTTCGATGGTGCCTCGCGGTGAAGGAATGCGAGCAGCGACTTTGGGGTTGATGCGCTGCACGGGCTTGGTGCGCTCGCCATCGGCGACCACCTCTGAAGCGTTGAGCGCCACACCGGCTGTCAGCCGCACGTCCATGCGTTGGACGCCGGTTGCCTTGGCGGGTATCGTGCGCTCTTGAGAAGTGTACCCGACAAAACCGAAACGCAACGTCCACGCAGTGCCTTGGCGCAGTTCCAGTGTGTACGACCCATCGTTGTCCGTAACCACGGCTGCGCGCTGCTGCTCGAGCGGAACGACGGTGGCACCGGGCAAGGCTGCACCGCGCTCGTTGGTGACGGTGCCTTCAATGGTGATGGTTTCACCCTGAGCGTGCAATCCTGTTGTGCACATCCCACCAATCAGGAAGCACCACGCGGCGAGAAGGGGCAGGCTGCGCGTCGTCCACTTCATCGTTTCAAGGAACCATTTCGAACTGCGTCGATGAATTTCGCCCATGCCACCGGGTTGAACACGTTGATGGGGGGTAATTGCCCTGCGTAGTAATTCTGTTGCGCTTGTTGTTGCACGGTGTAACTGTACACTTCGCCACCATCCCGACCAACCTCCATAAGGCGGTCATAGAGGGCCGCGGGATCCAAGCGCTCTTGACCGACCATGTAGGCGTCTGGCGAGAGTTGAAGCTGTAGGAATTCTTCTCTGAATCGTTCGCGGGTGGGCCAGGGGTAGATGAAAGCCTCCTCGAGGGCCACTGTATCCCGTCCCAAGGGCTGAACGACATTCATGCGTGGTAACTCCAAATCGGTCGGAACGGCAAAGGCTTGGGTGAGGTATCCCACGGATGATACCGTTATGGTGTCACCTGCTAATGCCGGGATGCTGAAGAACCCGTTCACATCGGTCATCGTGCCACGCAGGTCACGCGAACGAAAAACCGTCGCATAGGCCAGGGGTGCGAGTGAGTCGCCAGTCACCACCATGCCACTGATCTGAACCACCTCGACATCCGGAACAACGTTCGTGCTGTCTTGAGCCGCAACGTGTAGGACGGTGATAAGTACTAGGCCGATGGCAATGAACCACTTCATGAGGAGCAAATTACGATGCCTGTGCAGTTTTGAATTCAGAAGTAAAGTGAAATTCCAGTTCAGGGTAATTCGCAATTTCCATATCGAGCAAAAACTTCGACGGCGCGAGGAAGACGTCATTGCCGTCTTTGTCAGTCACCATATCGGTTCCCTTGATGCGTTTGAATTCGTCCAGTTTGGCTTCGTTGTCACTAACGATCCAACAGGCTTTGTAGTATGGTTTGGCTTGGAATTCGCACTTGGCACCATACTCGTGCTCCAATCGATATTGGATGACTTCAAACTGAAGTTCACCGACGGTGCCCACAATTTTGCGGCTGCCAAGCGACCGAACAAACAGTTGGGCCACCCCTTCGTCAGTCAATTGCTGGATGCCTTTTTCCAGCTGCTTGCTCTTCATGGGATCCTTGTTGACCAACTCCTTGAAAATCTCCGGCGAAAAACTGGGGATGCCGCGAAAGACCATGGCTTCGCCTTCAGTGAGCGTATCGCCGATCTTGAACGTTCCCGTATCGTACAGCCCCACAACATCACCCGGCCATGCTTCATCCACTACGTTTTTGTCCTGGGCGAGGAAGGTGGCCGGATTGGCAAACTTCAACTTCTTGTCGAGCCGGGTGTGCTGGTAAAACGTGTTGCGCTGAAACTTCCCGCTGCAGATGCGCATGAAGGCGATGCGGTCGCGGTGCCGCGGATCGATGTTGGCGTGGATCTTGAAAATGAACCCGGTGAATTGGGGCTCTGTGGGGGCCACCTCACGCACGTCCGTTGAACGCGGTCGGGGGTCGGGCGCGATATCGATGAAGGTGTCGAGCATTTCTTGGATGCCAAAATTGTTCACCGCACTGCCAAAGAACACCGGAGCGAGTTGGCCTTCGAGGTAGGGCGCTGCGTCCCAAGGTTCATATACGCCTTCGATGAGCTCCACGTCGTTGCGTAACTGATCGGCATGTTCGGGGGTCACCAATTCATCCAAATCGGGGTCGGCGATGTCGGCGATGGATACCACTTCTTTGGCGATTTTGGTTTTGTCCGGATTGAACAGGCGCAGCTCTTTTTCGTACAGGCTGTAGACGCCTTTGAAGGAATGGCCTCCGCTGATGGGCCAGCTCAAGGGGCGCACCTGGATTTGCAGCTTTTCCTCGAGTTCATCCAGCAGGTCAAACGGGTCTTGCCCCTCGAGGTCCATCTTGTTGATGAAAATGATGACGGGTGTGTTGCGCATGCGGCACACCTCCATCAAACGCTCGGTTTGGGCTTCCACCCCTTTCACACAATCCACAACGAGGATGACGCTATCGACAGCGGTCAGCGTGCGGTACGTGTCTTCCGCGAAATCCTTGTGACCGGGCGTATCCAGAAGGTTGATGAGGCGGTCCTTGTAATGGAAGGCCATGACCGAGGTTGCTACTGAAATCCCCCGTTGGCGCTCGATTTCCATGAAATCCGACGCGGCGGTTTTGGTGATCTTGTTGTTCTTCACCGCGCCGGCCGTTTGAATCGCTCCACCGAACAGGAGGAACTTTTCGGTCAAGGTGGTCTTTCCGGCATCCGGGTGGCTGATGATGGCGAAGGTTCTCCGCCGCTGAATCTCGTCTTGAATTGCGCCCATGGAGGCGCGAATTTACGATGCAGAAGCGCGAATTGCCGCGAGGGTTTCCGACCACCGTTTCAAGGCGTGTTCCTTGGTGAAATGCTGGACGTGTGCCTCACCGGCAATCGGAAGCGCATCGAGGCGCTGCAAGGCGTCGGCAAGCGCCTCCCAATCGCCCGGTTTGAAGAGGGTTCCGTGGGTGCCGTGCCCGAGCAATTCCGGGGTTCCGCCTGCGTCGGTTCCTACCACGGGAACGCTGCGGGCAAGGGCCTCAATTGTCACCATGCCGAAGGTTTCGGAGGTGCTGCACATGGCGTAAGCGTCACAAGCGTCGTAGGCCGGGAGGAGTGCTTCGGTCGGCACATGCCAATGCACGCGGTCAGTGACCCCGAGCGATTCAGCCAATTCTCGGCATTCACTACGGTAGTCTTGGCTGGTGTTGGGGGTGTTTTCTCCGATGATTAATGCGTGCCATGCTGCGTCGGTTTCAGCCAACGCCCGTATCAACGTGTCGTGGCCCTTCAATGGATCGATGCGCCCAAAGAGTCCCACGATTTTGGCGTCAGGAGGGAGGTTCCACAGTGCTCTGGCCTCAGGGGATCGAGGCGTCGAAAACCAGTTGGCCTCGAGCGCGAGCGGGATGACCTCGATTTGTTCCGGTCGAAGCGGTGTGTTCGCCAGCGCTTCATCCCGCAAGTGCTGCAGGGGTGCAATCCAACGCGAAACGTGCTTGTACCGCAGCCGATGCCATGGTTTGGTTTTGGGCTGCGGTATCTGCATGCCTTGGTGGAACACCAGGTCGGTGCCGCTGTTGCGGATCGCGCGGCTGCACAACGGCAGGTCCCGTGGGTCGCGGATCCACAAGATGTCTGTTTGGGTGAGCTCCAAGTGTCGCCGCAGCCTCCGTGCTGCGGCAAATGGGAAATACCGGTGTTGCCGGGGTATGTGTCGAATGTTCAATGTTGTAGCGGAGGCCCACCCCACGAGCGGTGAGCCGTCCACACAATTGACCTCCACCTCGTGTCCACACTCCGTCATCCATTGGGCGTACCGGATAAGGTTGCGTTCCAATCCACCCCAACCCGTCGAACTGGAAAGGAAGGCGATTCTCATCGGCGGTCGGGACGAACGGTGATTTCGCTGTACACACCTCGGCCTGCGGAATCAATGGCCTGTGCAATGGCTTCAGCAATGAACCCAGCATCCATGCCCGCTTCGAATTGAGGGCGGTAGGACTCGCGGAGGTCGGCGTTGTTGGTCTGGTCGATGAATGCCGTGTTGACGGCGCCTGGGTTGATGGTGGTAACCGCGAGGTTTTCCCGGAACTCGATGCGGAGCGATTCGCTCAGGGCGAGCACCGCGTGTTTCGTTGCGCAATAAATACCGCTGTTGGGAAACACATTGCGTGCGGCGATGGAGCCAATTTGAATGATGTGGCCTTTGTTGGAAACGAGTGACGGCAGCGCAGCGTGGAGGGTAGCGAGTACCCCCGTGATGTTGACATCGACCATGGTTTTCCAATCCTCAAACCGCGCTTCGGTAAGCGGCGAGAAAATCCCGAGTCCGGCATTGGGAATGCACACATCGATACCGCCCCATATGTTCACCATTCGGTCGACAGCAGCCTTTACAGCATCGTGATCACGCACGTCCACTGCGGCGCATTCGATGGCGCCGTCGGGTTGCTGGTGCGCAAGCCGTTGCATGGCTTTTGTGTTCCTCGCCATTAAGAAGATGCGGTGTCCTTTGGCCGCAAGCAGTGCAGCGGTGGCGGCCCCAATTCCGCTGGAACCACCTGTAATAAGAATGCGGAGCGATTTCACAGTCCGAAGGTACGGCGAGCCGTGCGGTCAATTGTTGGGTTTGACCGACGCGAATCCGATAATGCGATCAAAACCGCTCAAATCCCAGTAGTACACAAAGCACATATACGGCGTATCGGCCAAGGCGTGCGATCCCTCAATGGCCGCGATGTTGGATGGTTGAGCTTGGAGGCTTACGTAATCCAATTTGCCGCGATCGAGCGCCGGTCGCACCCGGTATTCGTAATTGTAATATCCTTGTTTCAGCAGCAATGAAGCTTCGTAATGCCGGGTCTCTGGGTTCCAAATCATGCGGTGGCTTTCCGGATAGGACCAGTTGGACAGCGCGCCGTACACGTAAATATCTTCTTGTAGTCGCTCCTCGAAAGCCTCAAGGGAAAAATGGGTCCAGACGTAGTCGCTGCCGGTGGCGTCGTCCTGCAATTCGTTGGAAATGACAAAATGCCCATCCAAATCCTGTTGGGCTTTTAGGAATGCGTATGTGCGCGGCTCGTCTTCATCCAAATACGCGTGCCAATGCGCACCCTCATCAACAATGCGTTGGATCCCGAGGCTGGCGAACTGGAGGCTTTTCAAATCGGCAAAGCGCCAGGTGTTGCCCCCAGCGAATGACTCGGAGCCGGTAGGGTTGAACGTCACTTCTTCGCCGCGCACAAATTGCGGCTCCATCCCTTGAATGGACGTTTCCCAGCGGCCGTTTTGCATCAAGACCACTTGCAAGGCATCGTAAGCATCGTAAATAGGGTAGCGGTCCGAGCTGTGCAGGATGGCCAAGTCCACCTCTTGGTGCGTTCGCTTGGTGCGAATGATGGAAGAGGGCACCACCCGCATTTCGAGGTCCACCAGAGATTCGTAGACAACAAAACGTTCCTGGATCAAGGCCCGGTCGGGATTGGACGTGTCGTAGACCTCGGCGATGTAATTCCCGCTTTTAGTGAACTCGACCATGTCGTTCGGAAACGTAACTGCGTAATGCGTAAACGGTGTTTTGGTGTTGAAACTCCTTTCAATCGTTTCGAAAGCAATCGTCGGGAACCCAGCAAGGAAGTCGGAGGATCCCATATCCGGTGAGTCGTACCAATCGAATGTGCAGTGCTTCAAACGCACTTCGAGGGTTCGGTATTCCGGTGAGAAATCATCAAAACTCAAGGTCAGTCGCCCGCCTACAAGCGGGATGAAAGGATGGGCATTGGGCTGGCCAACGGGGTGCAATTGGACCGTGTGCATGCTGCCTGCGGAGAGGTGCATGGGATAAGGGGCATCTTGGGCAAACACGGATACACACGAAACATGAAGGAGCGCCGTGCAGATGAAGGTCAAAAATATGCCACTGATGGACTTCTGAAAGCGAAAGGTTGTACAGGTGAAGATGTTGGAAAACATACGTCGTATTTTTTCTTTGAAAAGGTGGGTGAAACGCCAGGTCAATCTAACTTTGCGCCACGAAAAGTAAACCTTCGTCAGTGATGACCCGCACTATACGAATCAGAAAAGGAGCTGATATCCGGCTGAAAGGTCGCCCATCAACCCAGGTTGAACAAGCATCATCCGCTCCACTGTACGCTGTACAGCCGCCCAATTACCAGGGCATTGTTCCCAAACTTGAAGTGAAAGAAGGCGCCGCGGTGAAAGCTGGCTCGACGCTGTTTCACAGCAAAGAACATCCAGAAGTCAAGTTCCTATCGCCTGTGAGCGGAACCGTCAAGCAAGTCGTTCGCGGCGAAAAACGCCGCATTCTTGCCGTGGTGGTGGAGGCTGACGGCAAAAACGACCAGCACGCGTTCACATCTGTGGACCCGGCGACAACCGACCGCGAAGCGTTGGTGGCGGCCGTAGCTGAGCGCGGATTCTTCGCCTTCATCGAACAGCGCCCGTTTGCGACCGTCGCAAATCCAACGGATGTGCCACGGAGCATCCACGTCAGTGGATTTGACAGCGCACCGCTCGCAGCGGACATGGAGGTGGCACTGGCTGGACGCGAGGCAGCATTCCAAACGGGCATCCATGCACTGCGTGTGCTTGCCGGTGGTTCGAACGTTCAATTGGGCACTAAGGCGGGTCAAACCTTCTTTAACGCAATCGAAGGCGTTGACACCTTCACGTTTGAAGGGCCACACCCCACGGGCAATGCCGGTGTACAAATCCACCACACACGCCCCATCAACAAGGGCGAAGTGGTGTGGACCATGCACGCCGAGGATGTGGCGAATTTAGGGGAGACGCTGTCTTCAGGCACGTTCTGCGCCACGCGCGTTGTCGCGGTTGCCGGATCGGAATGCGACGCACCGCGTCACCTGCAAACAACATTGGGTTGCGCCATTTCAACATTGGTGGGCAGCGTGAATGAAGAAGAAGTGCGCATCGTTTCGGGCAACCCACTTACGGGTGATCGCACCGCCAACGATGGATTCCTCGGTGGAATGCATCACCAGGTGTGCCTGTTGCCAGAAGGCAACAAGCCGAAATTCTTGCTGGCCGATGGTTGGTTGGGATTGGGCTTTGACAAGTTCTCTTTGTCGAAGAGCTACCCCACGTGGCTGTTGCCGAAGTCCAAGGAGTTCGCGATGGATACATGCAACAACGGCGAGGAGCGCGCCTTTGTGGTGACCGGTCAATACGAGCCGGTGTTCCCGTTTGATATTTATCCGGTGCAGTTGCTCAAGAGCATCATCGCCAACGACATCGATGCCATGGAAAAACTCGGCATCTACGAAGTGGCCCCGGAAGATTTTGCGCTTTGTGAATATGCGTGCACGTCCAAAATCGCGGTGCAATCGATTGTTCGCAACGGATTGGACATGCTGAAGAAAGAATTGGGATAAGATGAAAGCATTACACAACTTATTGGATTCGGTTCGCCCACATTTTGAGGAGGGCGGCAAACTGAGCAAGTTCTGGGTGGTCTACGATTCGCTGGAAACGTTTGCCTTCACCCCAGGACACGCGACCAAAAATGGCGTGCACATCCGCGACGGAGTGGACTTGAAGCGCACGATGTTCATGGTCATTGTGGCGTTGATTCCCGCCTTGTTGTTCGGCACATGGAACCAAGGGCACCAGTACTTGTTGTCCATCGGCGAAATCACCACAAACGACCCCTTGATGACCGCGCTGTGGGATAAACTCTTTATCGGAGCGGTGAAGGTCTTGCCCTTGGTGGTCGTGAGCTACGGCGTTGGCTTGGGCATTGAGTTCCTCTTCGCTGGGATGCGTGGACACAGCATCAACGAAGGCTACCTGGTGTCGGGCATGCTCATCCCGTTGATCATGCCGGTGGATTGTCCGCTGTGGATGGTGGCATTGGCGGTAGCCTTTGCGGTCATCATCGCCAAGGAAGTGTTCGGCGGTACGGGCATGAACATCCTCAATGTCGCATTGACGGCTCGAGCGTTTTTGTTCTTCGCTTATCCGAAACAACTCTCTGGTGAAATCTGGATCCACAACGTCAAGGCTTCTGCAGATGCCGGGTTGCTCGCGGACGGATACACCGGTGCGACAGCCTTGGGCCATTTGGCTTCAACTGTGGGCAAGGGATTGGACGAGCCTGCTGTGACGGGCGTGATGTCCATGTTCGGAGCCGATGGCATGTTCAGCCTTTCGAACTCATTCTTGGGCTTGATTCCCGGTTCCATTGGTGAGACTTCTGCGCTCGCCATTCTCATCGGTGCTACCCTGTTGATCTGGACGGGCATCGGAAGCTGGAAAATCATGTCGTCGTTCTTGGCCGGTGGCCTCGTGATGGGATTCTTGTTCAACCTGCTGGGCTTGAACGCCTACATGACACTTCCCGCCATCCACCAAGTGGTGATGGGTGGGTTCATGTTCGGCATGGTCTTCATGGCGACGGACCCCGTCAGCGCTGCCCAGACGGAACGCGGCAAATGGATTTACGGATTCTTCGGAGGCTTTTTGAGCATCATGATCCGCGTCTTCAATCCGGCCTACCCGGAGGGCGTCATGATGGCCATTCTGTTTATGAACGTGATGGCCCCCTTAATAGACCACTACGTCATTGAAGCCAACGTCGGCAAGCGCGAAAAGCGTGCGCTTGCGGCCCAAGGCGCAACTGCATAACCCACGTAATCATGGCTATCGATAAAAACAGCACCGGTTACACCTTCCTCTTTTCCATCGCCATGGTTGTGGTGGTGGGCACAGCGCTCGCGTTTACCGCGCTTTCGCT
>Ga0163109_10002395_pt1 | contig 14684 bp, 14 predicted proteins | sample CRUFie1St13metaG_FD_108704 | JGI IMG/M metagenome (GOLD analysis project Ga0163109, IMG submission 108704) | Marine microbial communities from the Costa Rica Dome - CRUD Field 142mm St13 metaG | ecosystem: Environmental > Aquatic > Marine > Oceanic > Photic zone | place: Costa Rica: the Eastern... | reverse complement strand
CGTTCTCGGATGCTTTCTTTGTTTTGTTCATAGTATTGCTTTTGGTATTCTGAGATGCTTTCTTTGTTTTGTTCATAGTATTGCTTGTTGCGTTCTTTGATGCTTTCTTTGTTTTGTTCACGGTATTGCTTTACGCAATCCTTGCATTGGGATCGCAACCCGTCTTTCCTTGCTCTTTCCTTACTAAACCCTTCAAATGGTTTCTCTTGCTTGCACTTACTACACACCTTCATGAAGAACTCCTATGCCAATAACTTAAACATTTTTCTCACAGACCTTGTGCTGAATCCCCACTGAGCATCCCAGTTAAGTCTTGCCATGTAAGGTCTGTTGATATGAACCCGATCTGTCTCTGGTTTGACGCCCCAACACTTAATCGTGTTTGTCTCCGAGTTCGAGTCAATAACCCTCACAAGATAATAGTCCTTACCATTCCTAGTCTTCTTCTTGATCACCTCTCTAGGGATGAACCAGACAACCTGTAAATCGGGATCGAACTCAGAGATCGGCGGGATATACATCTCATCCAACTTTCTCATAATCTCTGGTCCCATAATAAGGTTGATCGGGAACACTCCGGTTAGATCTACAAGATACTGGATCTTTTCCTCTTCCGAGAAGTCCCCTTCTTCTGCATACTTTTCTATATTGTCCGACAAGTTTTTTTCTTTTCGAGGTCTATCAACTGCGATGGCAGACCAAAAATGCTTCAGTCCCGTGAACCTGTCATCCATCAAAACATTCAATGCTTGGGATCTTGTTAAGGCATCTACCGTCTTTTTATTCAATTTGCTGTAAACAATATTATCATTGAACAAAAACTCCTCTACAGTATTGAAGGGTCTGTTGTCAAGTATCTGCTTGATTGCTGATTCACCCAGACCCTTGATAGAAGTCAACGGTTGTATTAGTGTCTTTTCATTCTCTCCTATCTCCCACACGGTCCCAGAGGTATTCACGTTCAATGGAACGATGCCATACCCAAAAGACTTCACTGTGTTGATTGCCCTCTCTTTCCTGGTCTCCGGTTCTTTGTCGAGGAATGCCGCCAACCAACACTCAGGGTAATAGTTAAACAACCAAGCACACTGATAAGAAAGAATACAGTAAGAAACTGCATGAGACTTGTTGAACCCATAACCTGAAAAGTATTCAAAGGTCTGCCAAAGTTCTTGCGCTTGTGCTCTGGAGATTCCTTTCTCTAGGCAACCATCCTTAAACTTACACCAGATCTTATCCTTCTCTTCTGCGACTGCGCCCGTGCCTTTCTTGGTAAGCAACTTTCTAAGTTTGTTGCCCTCGTCCAGAGATAGGTTCTTTCCTAGTCTGTGAGCAAGCATTGCGATCTGTTCCTGAAAAATAAGGAATCCGAATGTTTCCTCAGTGACCTCACGAACTGTATCGTTAAGATAATAAACATCTTCCGGGTTTTCCTTTGCCGCAACATACTTGTCGTGGACATTCGCGGATAGTGGTCCTGGTCTGTAAATTGAAGTAATCGCCGCTAACTCAATAATATTATTTGGTTTTGCTTGCTCGCAAAACTTTTGCGCTCCTGCTTCTGTGAACTGGAAGATTCCCGCCCACTTGCCTGCATGAAACACATTCTCCCAAACTTCCTTGTCATTCAGGTCCATCTTTTCAGAGTGAAGTTGCTCTTCATAGAAGTGCCTCACATCATCGAAAGATGGATCAGGATTGTTATGATAGCGTTTCAGCACATGTCGAATAGCGCCTTCGATCATCCTCAAGGAAGCAAGACCAAGAATATCAAACTTAATGAAACCCATAGGTTCAAGGTGCCTAACGTTTTGCCCTTCGGACCAAGGCGTTTGCCTCACACCCTTACTGTTGATCAAAGGCATCCAATGGTCCAGATTCTCTCCAACTACGACGCCACCAGCGTGTCTTGATGCAGACCTAGTCTGACCGTACAGCGCATTGATGTGTGTCTTTATGTGGGGATACTTCTTAAGAAAACCTTGCAGCGTCTCCGAATACTCCATCAGTTCTTCAAAGGTAGGGTTGTAAACGCCTGCCGTGATACCGTGTGCTTTCTTTGCCAGGGGGGTTGCTTCGTGAAGCATCTTGCCTGTCACGGTGTTCACCTCGGTAAAAGGCACTCCATAAAACTTTGAAATGTCTTTTACCAGGGATCTTAGTTGTAGGGTGTTCCAATTAGTAATTGGTACCACAGTGGTGTCTCCCCATGCTTCAACAAGTTCCTCCTTCAACTTCATTGGTTCCGCAGTGTCGAAATCAATATCAGGGTAACCAGAACCACCCTTTGTCAAGAAACGCTCGAATTGAAGTCCGTAACGGATCGGATCGACTTGAGTAATACCCAGGGCATAGGCGACCAAAGAACCCGCCGCAGAACCGCGCCCTGCGCCTGTGAGTTGTGTTTTGGAGGCGCGATCTGCAATTGCTTTCATGGTTAAGAAGTATTTTGAAAAACCTCTGTCCTCAATGATGTCCACTTCGTATTTGAGTCTTTCAACATATTCAGTCTTGTTTGCAAACCCTCTGAGTTTGGCACCTTCAATACAGTAACTCGCAAGTGCTTGCTCTGCTGTGTACCCATCGGGTACCACGAAATCAGGAAGACGAACAGTACTATCTGGAAAGAAAGACTCAATTCTCTCATGTGCAATGTGGTGGGTCCTTTCTATGGATGCTCTTACCAGGTCATCATCGTACTCTACTCCACAGTCAGAAGAATACTTCTTATAAGACTCCCACATCTGGTCACCGTTCTTTGGATACAGTTCGTACCCAATTTCCTCAACAGACAGCGGAATCTCATCTGAAAGATAATCTGGTTTGCTCTTGCCCAACCAACCAAGACGCTTGTACAGTTCTCTGTCTTTCCAGGCATCTGGCGAATAGTAGTGACTGTCTGCTGTTGATATCAGTTCCACACCAAACTCATAATGCATCTGAATGATATACTGATTTAGATCATGCTGTTCGGGTACGTTGTTCCATTGCAACTCGCCATACCAGCGATCACCAAAGATTGATTGCATCTTTTGAGTGGTCTTGCGCATTGCGTCGAGAATGGCATCAGCACCCGCATCCCTGTTGTTCCAATAGTCCTGAGCGTAAGTCCCACCCAAACATGCGCTGGCGGCAATAATCCCCTTGTTGTGTTTCTTGAGCATGGCATAATCAATCCGAGGGAAACGATAATAGTTATCCCCGACATAAGACTTCGATATCATCTTAAACAGATTCTTTAAACCCTCCTGGTTCTGCGCGAGCAGGATCAGATGTCCGCGCCTGTTGAGTATTGACTTAGTCTTCTTTTTCGACTCCTCATTCTCAACTGTTGCACCTGATTGCAGACTGTCATACTGGGATTTGTTTTTTGCTTCTGCTCTTATATCGTCGTACTCTTGCTTCCACCTAGAAACAGAAGGGAGGAAGTACACCTCACAACCATAAATTGGTTTAAAGTTCTTGCCCTCTTTTTGCATCTTCTTGGCGTGGAGGACCTGATATGCCAGACCATTGGCATTTCCGTGATCCGTCAGTGCGAGGGCGTCCATACCATTTTCGTAAGCAAAATCCATGTGCTGCTGGGGATAACCCATTGCATCGAAAATAGAACCTGCAACTGAATGGGCGTGTAACCCAACAAATGGAATACTGGGAGTTTCTCTACTTTGCGAGTTCATTTAGTACTGCCTCCAGGTCACCCTTGATCATTTGCAAATCCTCTGTAAATTGCTCGATGTTATAGTCAGACTCGTACTCGTCGATGGCAAAGCGAATCAACTCATTGAGAAAGTCCGCTTGACCCGTCGATAAATCTAAACAATTAAGCGGTAAACCCGCGTCCTCGATCACGTAATAGGGGACGAGGTTATAAACGTCCTCAACTTTCAACTGCTTCTTCATTTTCTAGATTCTCCAATTCATCAAATTTAATTTTACCATATGTCTTATAAGTCAAGTATCTACCAACTGGTGCATACATGCCGGCGGCAATATCCGATCTCATATATACCACATAATTATCCCAGTTGTCAATAGGGTAATAAGATTTTACTTCAATTTTATTCGTGTCCAAACTGCCTATCGGTGCAAAGATCTCTTTCAAAGTAAAGTGCCTTGAGGACCAACGGTCTTCAACTGGAATGCTTTTGTTGCCCCCAGTACAACCTTGCTTGACCTTGGTTAAGTAATGCTTGTACTCTTCTGCATCGAAGGTAAAGGGCAAATACAATCCGTCTGCTATGGACTTCCCTTGATACTCTACCACTGTTGGGACAGAGGATCTGATTTTTATTCTATTACCAGAGAGAGAATATTTTGGGATTACTGCGCACGGAAAGGACACGAAGTACCTGTCAGGTACCAACCATTTTGACATCTTACTACTCATCAAGAAAGCAGTTAATGCACCATGCAGCACAGACCAACCTAGACTATCTCTTCGGTCTCTGTCTCTTGGGTGGATTGGAGTATAGAAGATCGGTATCTTTTTCTTCAAATCTTCAGGACGTCTGGATTTTGATGCGCCCTCAACGGTTCGAGTGTCGTAGACCCAGTCGCCCAGGCGGTCCTTTATGAGGGGTTGGACATCATCGTTGCAAACAATCCAGATGGTATTGCAACCTACCTGGGAACAATCTAAGACGCTACGCTCGATTGCCGTATACTTATCGCCCACCTGAGTCAAACTTGGATCCCAAGGCATGGCAAGATCTTTCGGCAAACCAGAGACCGGCACTATACCTGCCAGGTGAAACCCGTCCGTCCTGCTTTCATGAAGTTTTTCCACTGAAGATCTTTCCTATATCCAGGTTTCCACAAAAGTGAACCTTGTCCGTAGAGGCATACAAACTCCTGGAGATTCTTTCTGTCTCTCTGGAGGTGGGGCGCATTCGCACCTTGTACCGGTGTGCTCGACCCTTCTTATCGTAATAAGACACTCTTCCATGCACGCCATGCTCGCTCAAGTGATGGCGAACCTTGAACACTGCCATTGTATCAGAATAATCAAATGTTGTCAACTGTTGTTCCTTTAGGTACGAAACTGCTGCTATATCTTTATGGTCGTGCTTTCCATCCATCCTATCGGAAGGATAAAAGATTATCTCATTAACGAAGTCATCCTCCGTCTTTATTGACTCCAATGTGTGCTTTTCACATCGATCAACGGCAAACCAGTCAACCACCCGGTACAAGGGATCTTGACTAAGTTCTACCTCTAGATTATGACTGACTCCATTTTCTGTTTCAAACAAATAACAATCATCGTACTCTATGTCAACCACATTGGTCCTATCATATACTACTCGGATCTTCTCCTGATCAACGTACACATGCTCAACGGATTCACTGAATGGGTTCAAACCCTCTAAACCTAATTGCCACAGATCCTTCGACCAAGATTCTATATCAGGTTTCTCACCTGTGTGATCAAACCGAAAGGGTACTTCGTTGTTTGGAAGGACAACCGGTATCTTGTTCTTCTTCGCGTACTCTATTGCTGCAATAGAAGATCCAACAACAACACTGTTATACTTAATCCTTTTTACGGACGCCATGGCAAGCACATCATCGAGTGCGATTTGGCAGTAAGCATGTATTCTGCCGGCGCACTGTTGTAAACCTTCCAACCAGGTACTGTCATGTTTTTAGCACCTTGCTCTTCTGCTGCCGCATTGTTGACATTTGCTCTTGGGAGACACGCCTGATCGATGATGGACATTAGGTCATTGTACATACTGACCGGATCATTGGTTAATTCAAAGTTTTCGCCACCAGTCGCAACTGCCTTCTCATCCCAATCATAAAACGGCGAGGCGAATGTATACAAGGTTGTGTTCCTTGCTGCGGCGAGGGCGGCGTCAACATTGTCACCTGTGACATCTGGTTCTAAGAAAGTTTGCGATGCCTCGTCACTAAAAACAATGACTATGCGATCTGTGTTTCTTCTCCAGTTCACCACAAAGTTTTCTAGCGGGGGGTCAGAAAAGATCCCTCCGACCCATCGCCTCTGCCCGATCTCAACTCCAACACCCAAGTTTCTAACCGAAAGGAAAACTGCGTCTCTCAACATTTCATTTCCACCGTCGATGTCTTCGAAGTCAATGGTTGAAAACCTTTGTAAGAAATCCTGAAAGGGGGAAATGTCCGATACCATTATTAAGGACTCAGCGTGACTGTTTGGGTTATCGGGATGTGGTCCGTCAACCGGTCCAATTATAAGACCCCAATGAATAGCGTCCTCTGCATTGAAATGTTGTGCGAACCTACCTAGCGAAATAAACACTGCGCGAATCTCATCCGACATTGAACCACTAGTATCTATTATCAGGAGGACGTCAGTGTCAGCAACCTCCTGACCAAGATCTACGATGCCATCGCAATCGTCGTCGGCACCGTTGCAAATCTCCTCTGACGGAACAACCTCTTCACCGCACACATCCGGTGCAAATCTTCCTCGGGCGTCGGGTGCACCCCAACGACCTTCAGAACAAAGTTGCTCACCTGCCACACAAATGCCGACGTTCAGAGACTCTGGAGGTCCTGTGTAACAGGGTTGCCTTAATTGTTCATCCGTAAGATCATCACAATCTTCGTCGAAGTTGTTACAGACTTCTTGGGCAATAGGACGACCAAGACCAGGATGACATTCCTCATCTTCCTCTAGCGGCAAATAAGAACATAAAGAGAGACATGGAGTCATTGTAATTTCTTGACAATCTATATCCACACACTGACAGGTTTTGAATCCCATTCCGCAAATCAGGGGTGGTTCCGAACATGGGAACAAAACACCAACCTGGTCTACGGTACAAAGACACTGTAGACCATCGTCGGGGATCCCATTACAATCATTATCTAATCCATCGCAGACCTCTTGCTGTGGGCGGCGGGCAGTGCAAGATGCCCAACGACCGTTGATGCAAATCTCAGTACCTCTCTCACACGGAGTCTCACACTCCCTCACCAAACCCTCATCTGTGTGTCCGTCGCAGTCGTTGTCATCTCCGTCACACTGTTCAGCAGGGACAGGTCCACACCTGTCGCAAGCGTTCCTCTGACCTTCGTCAGTCTGACCGTCGCAGTCATTATCCTCAAAGTCACAAACCTCTTCAGCGGGTGATGGGGCATTGCAATTAGCAAGTTCGCCCATCACACAAAGTGCCGTCCCTAGACCACAATCGTTTTCGCAAGGAAAGTTGCCTTCGTCGATTCGATCATCACAGTCATCGTCGAGTCCGTCACAGATCTCTTCAACACAGGGTTGACACGGACCAGGAATAAGAGAACCCTTGTTGCACCATATCTTTTGCCTACCCTGTGTACCGTCAGGCAATTCACAATCAAACCACTGAATAAAGTCGCCCGTTGAACCTGGTGGACATTCGTGCACCAAAGTACAGTTTCCCTCATAAAGGATGGATGGCGGGGGACAAGAAGGGTCCTCATCCTGGTCACAGGGCAAGTGGTCTTCATTGCAAATACTAATAATGATGGACCTGGCATGAATCTGTTGGTCTGGTCGAGGGGGGCAATACCACTCCTGACGCTGACAGCACAGGGGGTGACAGGTACAATACGCCTCATGTGAATCCAAGATGGTGACATCATCACATCCTGGGGTTGCAGCATCGATGATGGCATCGCGGATTGGTGGTCTATCTATAAGAGAGATATCCGCAGGCATGACCATATCCGGTAGTGATAGTCTTGGGTTTTGATCTGAATCTCCTGTGATCCTTGGCGGACTATCATCGCAAGCGACAAGAGACAGTACCAATATCAATGCTGACTTTTTCATCTTAGTTCTCCACTTCTTTCTTGTTCTTGTACGCTTCCACTGATTGTGGAAAATACTGTTCTGCAATTTGCAAACACGCCTCTGCTACGCGCTGGATTTCCCACTGTGCTCCTTCGTGGATCCTTAGTGATACAAACTTTAAAAGATTATGAAGATTAACTGTCCCGTAGTATTGCGTGTAAAGGTTCTGGGGCAAAACCCCTCTTGCCTGCTCCCTGCACACACCTGCCCTGACAAGGGACTCATAAAGAGACAGACTCTTGAGATTATGTGTTCGTACCGCCTCAGATGCAGGATAGGCACTGACCGGCACCAACGACTGGTACTCTACGTTAAGGTCTGGATTTATAAGATCTGGTGTGCTTGCTTGTCTGTTCGATTTGTGCTGAGATCTGAACTCCGAAGGTCCGTAGAACTTCATGTCTACAGAAGTATATCTACGACTGATCTCATTATATGCCCAAGTCCTATGTCTGTGATGCTGACTCCTAATAAATAAAGGAACAGTAAAACGCATTGTGATAGTACAATGCTCAAATGGACTAGTGTGATTATGCTTGATGAGGTAATTAATGAGTTTAATATCCCGGTCATCTACTTCCTCCTTTTCCGTGCCGAACGAAACTCTTGCGGCATTGACAACTGAGAGGTCTGTGCCCATGTGAGATATATATTCAACTGCGCCGATGTCGTCCCCATAAAGATCAACCCTCATTGAGACCTCTTACGATACCTACAACGTAATTCTCCAGTATCAGGTGGTGCCTGCCTCCGTCAAACTCTATTTTCTCAAGCATAGACTGATCAACTACAATAACAGACGCATCACTTGTCATGGTAGGTCGCAAGTTATGAAAGTGCTTGGCACAATCTGGTGCAACATCGACCACTGTTGCAAGTGAATATTTGTCCCTCTTTGGGGCATATCCCTCTGGTAGCAGCACTCCAGTGTCTTGTTCCTCGTCCTTATTCGGATGAGGAACAACTAGAATATGCCGATTAACGGGTTTCAATCTAGTAAACTCAGACACCAGTCAACCTCCCAACAGTCCTCTTTAACTGATTAAAATAATCTGTCAACTGTTCCATGTCAGTATCCTGCTTGACAAGTCGGTATGCCTTTACTGCCAAGCGCATGTCTTCCGTGGACAACCAGTTGTTGTCTCGATAACTTTCCCTAAGATCTTTTCTTTGTTCCTTGTATGGTTCAATGCATTCTTCAATTGCGGCAAATGACTTGATAAAATTAATCAAGTGCTCGTCTCTTGTGAACTCGTTGTTGTCACTCATAATACACTCCTTTGTTACTTTAGAGATTAAATTATACAAATATTATAATAGATTGTCAAGTATTTTTAAAGATTTTCTTTGAATTGTTTAATTGTTGTCAGGGTGTCAATCTCTTTCTCTAGGTTTATTGTGCTTAATTTATCAATCCGATATTCAGTCATTCGGATGGTCTTTGAATCACCCTCTCTGTTTCTCAACCGATCCGTGTTCCTAACACAGACATCATATGCCTCATCATTGAACCACTTAACTCTTGCATAAGACCAAGGGATAGGGATTCCTTGACCTTCTTTAACATAAACGTTTGTCACTAATCCATATCTTCGGATTCCATGATATTCGTTGTAGACTACGTCTCCCTCTCTCATTCTTCCTCGCTTTCTTTTTCTTGCTTTTTTGCTAGTATCTTGTCGAAGTACACAACCACTTGTGTATCTCCTCCATGAATCGTGTAATAAACGCCAGCGTAACGCTTGGCACTCTCATCCCTGATGGGTGTAAAATATTTTGCATACTCTGGGTTTGGATGTGGTTTGTCCTCACCAGTTAAAGACTTGAATATCTTATCGTAATCTGGTCTCACCTGACCTGTGGCAGTCTTTGACTTCTGCAACAAACCTTCTGGATCTTTCATCAAATCGTAAATGTCCGACGCGTCAACAGTTGCAACATACATATTGGTACTTGAGGACTTCACTATCGATTCTGCCTCTGAAGGGTCGACGTAGAAAAACACTCTAGGAAAAGACGAAATATTGTAATCATTCCTAGAGTAACTTTGCCTTTTCGTTCTAAAAAAGTCTGGATCTAGGTTTATACTGTCGGCATCATTTCTTGAAAAATGGTACAGTTCCAAATTACCAGAGGTTGCAATATTCTCTCTCAAGATAAATCTTCTCCATCTTTTAAACAACTTATTCATCTCTATCCTCCAAGGACGGATAAATTTCTCCATACCGGCGACGTGCCTCCCAAACACTGGATGGTCTTTCTCGAAAATAGATCTTCCTTTCAGGAAGTGCAGTAAACCTTCTCTTGTCTTTCTTTAATTGCGTATAAAATTCTTGCTCTATGTCCTCGGGTTTGAATGAAGAGAAGGACATATCAATGCTGCCATCTTGTGTCAAGTAGTAAGCACCCTGGTCTTCAGAGTTTGGCGGTTTGAAAAAGAAGGAATCTTGATTATATTTTTTTGCCATCTTGAGTCCAAAGTCTTTTAACGCCTCGACATCACCTCGGGAAACAATTATTATAGAATTTTCTGGTTTCTCTGTGTCAACCCTTGTCTCTTCTCCTGTATCTGGGTCTACTGTCTTCTCTTTATAACCACCTAAAGCAGGTATATATCCAAAACCGGAAGATCGAGCGTCCGAAAGAAGTTCTTTATAATTATCTTTGTTTGCTTTTGATTGCTCCTGCTCTTCTTCTGCTGAACATTTTCGCCCCTTTTCTGCATTGCAAGTCCTATCACTTGTGACTATAATGAAACCTTCGTCCATATATTTTGTCATAACCCTTGCTAGTCTTGCTTCCGAAAGAGGAACCCACCCGATGCTCTCCGAGTACTTGCGCCAACCTTCCATTAACTTTTTCATGCTTCAATGTCTCCTAAACCATACTTATTGAACCTAGTCTTCAACCTATCTAACGTACCTGACAGCGCGGCATCGGCAACCAAATTTGGAAACTCCTCTTGCAATACCACGACCTTTTTATCACACACTGTGTGCACAATCGCCCTAGACAACCGCAAAATCTCTTTTTGCACTTTAATCGCTTCGTGACCTTTGAGTGCCCCCTTGTCAAGTGCTTGGTGCAACTCAATTATTCTATCAACAACTTCACTTCCTTGCATATATCACTGCTCCTCTATTAGAAAGAGGTTATCGTACAAACACCGCCGGCACATGCTGCTTCTGCCTTTAGATCTGTATTGTCTTCTTCCTCTACAATCTTTGTCAAATCAACCGCTTTCAAGTCTGCCATCAACACTTCATATGTTTCTTTTGAACAATCTTCAAAGGGCGTCTGTTTATAAGTACCAGTGTCATATGGCAAAACGGACAAACCATTGTAACTTTCTCTATTTTCCCACATCCACTCACCGACATCATTCCATTCCGCGTCCTTAATTGAAATGGTTGCTGACACGTTATGGGTGTTCTGACCTTTACTAAAACCTGGGTGGACCCAACGCTCAGACACCTCCTTGACCCTTCTAAGTAACTGAAGTGCTGACTCTGTGCGAAGGATCGAACCCTCTGGTGCCTTCTGTGGTAAAGAAATCACCGCTGTCGTATGAGGACTAAAATACTCGTCTTCCAACAACTCGGGATGATTCTGCTGAAGGTATGGATAGATGGACTCATTCTTGCCGACTCGGATTCTACGAATATAATAATCGTTATGCCAAGCGTGAATACCGGAACTGGTTCCACACACCAAACTTGTAGTTCCAGCGGGTTTAACACAGGTCGTTCTTGCTGCTGATTTGATGCCAATCTTTGAAGCAACTCTTTGATTCTCTGCCCTTACAACATCTGCTGCGGCGGTCATGTCCAATTGAAGAACCTGACCCGAAGCAATACCAGTCATGGAAACACCGAGTAACGCATCCTTTTCTGTGTTTCTCCTCCATACATCTCGCAGATAATGAAAGTCAGTGTAACTCGCTTGAAGAGTTCCAATGAAAGACGCCGCTCGGACTCTATCTTCAAGATCTTCTTGGTCTGTGATGTTTGATACATTCACCTCTGTAAGGTTGCAAAACTGATGTGGTCTAAGTCCAATCTCGCAACAGGGGTTGGTGCCCCAATCCTTGTCATTAGAAAAATAAAATCCAGGTTCGCCGGCACCGGACGCACGGACTCGGTCCCATAAATCTAGAAAATACTCTTTGTCGATCTTGTGCCTAAGAAGGACCACCGAGTTGTTTGCCCTTCCTCGTTGCGGATTTGTCTCCCACCAATTTCCTGTCTTGGCAGAAAGCATCTGTTGGTCATCTGCTGAAAACAACGAAATCAATGCCGCTCTTCGAATGCCACCTGCAAGTACGGCATCAGCAATATGACAGATCATATCGTGAACCTCAATGGCAGTCAACTTATCTCCGTCTGACTTCTCGGACAGCATTCCCTCGACCTTCACAAGGCATTCTCTAAGTGGTTGAGGTCCAGGTGCCTTGCCACCAGAAGTAATAAGTCTTGCACCCTTTGGTCTGATATCTGAATAGTCGAATCTTAGTTTGGAACCTCCGTAGAAATAAGAACGAATCAACGCCTTAACTGCGTCTGCCCAACCCTCAATGGAATCATTCACAAGAAACCTTCGAGTTCGTTTTAGGTTTGGTTTGCGGATCTCAGGCAATTTCTCGACATGATGCGTCTGCTCGCTATACCCGACACCGGTACCGCCGAGAAGAAGGAACATGGTCTCTCCAAATGCGCGCCAATCATCAATCGGCATATAGGCACAATTGAAGACTCTATTTGGGGCGACCTCAATAGGTTTGCCACCAAATTGCATAGACCTCATAGACGGAAGGACTTTCCTATCGTACACCATCTTATAAACATCCCTGATCTCGTCCTCCATCTCTGGAAACTTTTTTATGTGCATGTTCATGTTTCTGGTGACCAGTTCAACCCAAGTCTCTCTTCGCTTGAACTCCGGTAAGTATCTGGCATACTTCATGTGCACTGTGATGTCTGATAAGATTTTGTTTGATAATTCCATTCTTCTACTCCTTCTTGTTATTACTTTTGAACTTCTGATACTTCTCTACTAACATTTCCTTTTGTCGCTTCGCAGCATTTAAAACAATGTCCTCAACAGACTCATTCGATTGAGGCAACACCTTTATCTTTACATTACTGGGGTCCATAAACATAGGATAGATCAGTCCATCCGGACCATTCCGATTCTTTGCTACAAACATTCTGCCAGTATTGTTGTTTTTGTCTTCAATAGTTCTTGACACTGTTGCGATGAAGTCCGCGACGAAACACTTACTAAATGCTTCGGAGATTGATTCCATTGTGATAACTTCTGCATTTATACCCGATCTATTAGTCTGCGATGCGGTCCACAAGGGGCACTCGTTTTCTTGCGCCATTCCTCGTAACTCTTCATAAATAGTTTCTAGTTGATGTCTTTTCTCATCTTTTAAGGAAGATTCTGGTTTTATTAAGTCGCCGTAATCAACAATAATTAGGTCTGGTTCGATACCTCTGTTTTTCATTTTCGCAAGATGATTCTTGATTGTCTGAATAGACGCGGATCTGGTCGGATACTCCTTGACGATCAATCTTCCTGTGACGTCTTGTATTTCTTCGTAGATCTTCTCTTTGAACGCCACCAAGTCTTTCAGATGAATACCTGTGATTGCACTATCGTATCTATTTGCAACGACGGTGTCTGCAAGTTCTAAGGTATAGTGGATCACGTTTTTGCCTGCCAAAAGCGCCTGTGCACCCAAGTGGACAAGTACCATGGACTTTCCAGACCCAGTAGGTGCAATGATCACTCCTAGTTCCCCTGACCCCAAACCATTCTTGCAAATCTCATCAACCTCTTTCCATCCAGTTGTCACTGGGTTTCTTGCTCTTATCAAGAACCTCTCTTCAAAGTCTGCCATGTAGTCATAACCTAGGTCGTTACTTGAACCTAGTTTAAGTGCATCGTTAATTACCTTGGACACCTCATCAAACGAGGAAGACTTGATGAGACCGACTGATTTAAGAATCGCCTCTTTCAACTTCTGCTTTTTGCAAAAATCCAAAGAGGTATCCTTGATGTATTCAGAACCCTCTACTTCCAAATCTTCGGAAAGAATGCGACCATAATAATCCCTAACTAGTACCTGCGTCGAGTCGTTCTCGCCCCTTAGACCGTTCCTTATAACAGACATCATGGTCTTTTTTGTGGGGTGAACACCGTACTTCTTGCGGTACTCCATGACCTTCCTCACAAAGACTCTGAGATGATTTAGTTCGAGAAAGTTAATATCCAAAACCTCAAACATCTGGTCTGCAAAAGGACGGTCCTTTAGGATCAAGTGACACAAGTCCTCTTGAAACCCTTTCCCAAATTTTGAAAAGTCTTCCTTTTCTTTCATAAAAATCCTATAGCGTTATTTACCTAAACGCTTCTTTTCTGTTATCATAGAGTTAAACCTGTGATACAAGCAGTCCAAGTTGACCTCGCCTACACCATCCTGAAACATAAGTTTTCTCAACTCCGTCTTGTTAAACTCAGGTTCCCAATCACTCAAAGTGCTCCGTACGCGGTTCGCCATTTGAATCGAGATGTTTGGACTACTTAATTGCATTATTTTATAATTTTGCCTTATTAGAGACATATTGTCAAGAACTTTTTGATATATCTTTAAATTAGTCTCTAGCAGTTGTGCGGCGCAATGAGACTCAATGTCTGACAAGGTGTAGTCCGTATCTTCAGACAAGAAGGGAAAAGACTTTGCAATAGACTTCATACCCACGCCCGGTACGCCCTTTAGGTTATCGCTCTTATCTCCATCTATAGATCTCGCCAAGACAAAGTTTCTTGGATGAATTTCCGCAGTGTCCAAAACCCT
>Ga0163109_10002392_pt1 | contig 14686 bp, 8 predicted proteins | sample CRUFie1St13metaG_FD_108704 | JGI IMG/M metagenome (GOLD analysis project Ga0163109, IMG submission 108704) | Marine microbial communities from the Costa Rica Dome - CRUD Field 142mm St13 metaG | ecosystem: Environmental > Aquatic > Marine > Oceanic > Photic zone | place: Costa Rica: the Eastern... | reverse complement strand
ATTTGTCGACACGGGATCTCCGCATCATTTGATTTGGGTGGAAAATGCAGCTGCGTGCGATGTAGTTGGCGAGGGCCGCGCCATTCGCTACGGCGCGGAGTATGCACCGGACGGTACCAATGTGGATTTCGTGCAACGGATTGACGCCGATGCACTTGCGATGCGCACGTACGAGCGGGGGGTAGAGGCTGAAACGCGTGCCTGCGGAACGGGCGCCGTCGCCGCCGCCGTCGCCGACCACGCTGAACGCGGTGGTTCATTGCAGCGCGAGGTGCGGATGCCGGGCGGGATGCTGCGGGTGCAACTCCACGAACCCGAGGAAACGACCGGCGCATACAGCAACGTATGGCTGTATGGTGCGGCCAATGAAGTGCTGCGCGCAGCTTGGAACGGTTTGAAATGGACGGTTTTGGTGGTGGCGCTCGGGATGGGGTGGATGCCCGCCACCGTAGCCCAGGGCAATTGGACGGATGAGGTGGAAGTGTCCGTACTTACCGGTTCGCCGGGAACTGACTTGTACAGCGCTTGGGGGCACACGGCCATCCGCGTGTTCGATCCTGGCCAGACGCCACCAGAGGATTGGACTTACAATTACGGCACGTTTGAATTCGGAGAGGGGTTTTACCTGCGCTTCATGCGCGGTGAATTGAACTACCGATTGGCCAAATCGCCTTTCTCCTCCTTGCAGCGCGAATACATGCATTTCGAGCGAGCCTTACTGGAGCAGCCATTGGATTTAACCGCTGAGGATGCCCAGGCATTGGTGGCTTACCTCGAATGGAATTACCTCCCTGAAAACCGCGTCTACGCCTACAAATTTTTTGAAGACAATTGCTCCTCGCGTGTGTTGACGGTGATGCAGGCCGTATTCGGCGACCGGTGGGACAGCGGATGTGCCGCCGACGCTGCACTGGGCGTAACCTACCGCGAGGCACTGCGTCCGTACATGCACGGGGATGCGTGGATTGAAACGGGCATCGACTTCATCCTCGGTCCGCGCGCTGACCGCTTGATGCCGCCGTGCGGTTCGAGTTTCCTCCCCGACGGATTGATGCAGCAACTGCAAAATGCCACACTCGACGGCCGCTCAGTTGCCGGGCCTGCGCAAGAATTGCTGCCCCCGCAGCGGTCGTGGTTTCGCAGCGTCATCTACACGCCGTTGTTGGCGCATCCGGTCATGTGGTGTGCACTGGTCCTCATTTGGACGCTCCTATGGTCGGTTCGGCGGTTGCTGAGCCACCGCGCGGGCCGTGCGACTCTGTTGAGGGAGCGTCGAGCGGGCAAGGTTGTGCAGGTGTTGGCGGGCGCACTTGGTGTGTTGTTGCTCGCGATGTGGACGTTGACCGATCACCGCGATACGTGGGGCAATTGGAACATGCTCTGGGCCTCGCCCCTCTTGCCCTTGCTTTGGTTGTTGCCTAAGGGCCGCTGGCACCAATGGTTCCGGTGGATTTTGTCCGTGGGCGTCGTTGGTTTTTTGTTGCTGTTTATTTTCGTTCCCCAATTCGTCCCCTTGTCCATATTGTTGTTGGGCTGGGCCGTTTGGTTGAGTCTGGATCCGTGGAAGGTGCCTTGGTCCCTTTCGGATGCAGCGAAGCAAGAGCCATGAAACGACTCAATACCCGCATTCGATTCCAGCAAGGACTTTTGATTCTCCTGCTTGCCGTATTGGCTTTCGGGTGCAGACGCGAGCCTACCACGTGGACGGTTGACGTCGCGCTGCCGCTCATCGACGACGGTTGGAATTGGGTCGATGTCATTGAAGCCGCCTCTGAGAGTGGCAGCATCGACGTGCAAGAGGGTGCGCCAGCAGTCCTGCGTTTTGAGGGGCCGGTTGCGGATTGGGAAATTCCCTCGCTCACAGAACTGCCCGATACCATCGTGGCCCAAGAACTTACGCCGGACTTTACAGGCGGACCCTTTCCCGTACCGCCCGGGACCGTGTTGCTGGACTCCGAAGAGGACATTGTCTTTCAAGGCATCGATCAGCAGTTCTCAAGTCTCGTGCTCTCGGCAGGACGCATCGATTACTTCGTCGAAAGTTCCACCAATGGGTATGTGGAATTGCAATATGCCTTCCCCAGCGTGACGATCGGGGGGGAGTCGGTGGAGTTGAACGTGGTGCTTCCCCCGAGTAACGGAGTGGCATTCCAGACCGAGTCTGGCACCATTAACTTGGCCGGTGCGGTCATCGATTTGACCGGCGTTTCGGGCAATGAAATCAACCGAATTGCCAGTCAATTGATCATCGGGACACCCTCAGAAATTACGGATACAGCCCAAGTGTATGGCACAGACAGTATTCGTGTGCAGATGCATTTTCAAGGTATGTTCGTGGAGCAAGTTTCCGGGTATTTCGGACAAGAAACGATGGCGTTTGAGGTGGAACAGGAATTGTTCCCGCCCAGTCAATTTCCGGGTGGTTTTTTGCAGATTGAGCCCACGCTTGCCACCCTTCAGTTTCGCAACACCATTGCTGCAGATTTGCGTTTGCAATTGGATGCCTTGTCGGTAGACGGTATCGGTGTAAGTCACCCTGCGCTCGGTGTTCCCCAGCAAATTGCACGTGCCGATTGGAGTGGGCAAACGGTGGAGCCTACGTTGTGGGAAATGGATTTGCTCGAAACCGCTCCTGCGCTATTTGATCTCCTCAGCTACGTGCCTCATGAAATTGCCGTCAGCGGAGAAGCCCTCCTCAATCCGCTTGGTGACGTCTCGGGCGGACAGGATTACTTTGATACGCGCTCTCCTCCTCAGCTGTACCTCGATTTGGAATGGCCACTGGAAGGTGCCGTTGAGGATTTTCGCGTCGTTCGTTCGTTCGCCTTGGAAGGGACCGACCTGACCGGATTTACTGGTGAACTCATTGTGCGGATCACAAATGGCTACCCGGTGCATTGGAACCTAACCGGAACGTGGGATTACGAAGATCCGGCGCTCGACCCGGAGGTGTTTTCGTTAGCAGTCAGCGCCTTCCCAACGACGGAGGCAACCGAAGTTCGGATCCCCATTGATGAGGTCCGTTTGGCTTCTCCGGCGGCGCTGACCATCGAGGCAGCAATGACCTCTGAAGGCCCGGTACAATTCACCGGCGCGGAACGGGTTCGAGTGCAGGTGGCATGTGAAGGAACGTACCAAGTGACTGTAGAATGAGGAAGGTGCTGGCATACTTGTTTATACTCTGGGCTATCACTGCGCAGGGCCAATTGGATTCGTTGACATGGGATGCAATGGTCTGGGGTCAACACCGCTCCAATTCCCTGCCAAACGAGTTGGTCCATGTTCTTGTTCGTGGTGGGAACATTGCCCCATCCGTGATTGAGTCCGCTCGAACGGCCCAAAACGGTGAGATGGGAGCAATGGGGTATGCTTCGGGACTAGCCCTTAATTGGCAGAGTTTGCGTCCCATTGAGAATGCCCGCCTTCGGCTGTGTGGTTCATTCCAGTTCAAAACGCTAGGAGAAGCGCGGTGGACACCCGAACTCTATGATTTGATCTTTACCGGCAATGCCGGGCACCTCGGTCAGTGGGATGTTTTGGACGGTTCACGGGTACGGACGGCAACCTGGATCCAGGCGGCCGTTGGCTTGTCAGGTGCCAACCAAAACCGCATTGAGCTGGCGCTCGTGTATCGGATGCAGTCCATCGATGCGATGCTAGACAATGGACTTTTGTACGTGAGTGAGGGGCTGGATTACATGACCGGTTACGTGCGGGGGTATGCGGCATGGTCAGAAGTTGGTTCATGGGGGTTAGCGACCAATGCTGAGTGGCATTTTTTGCGTCAAGAGGCTCCTATTGCCTTTCACCTTCGCCTTCAGAACTTCGGATTTGCCGTTGCACCGAGGTGGACGGAGCAAAAGGTGGATACGGCACTGGAAACAACGGGGTTCACACTTGCTGAACTTTCTTTGGAGTCGCTGGCCCAGTTAAGCGGAGGCACCACGGGAATTATTACGACGTTGAACCAACGGCACCGAGTCGACCTGCTGCCCTTTCGAATCGACGCGTCTTTGGATTTTCCGCTTGGGCCGCGTTCCGGTTGGGATGTGCAGGCCCAAATCGGGGATTGGATGCCCGTGCCCCGTGTGGTTACGGGATACCGGCGGGCATTTGGCAAGCAATGGCAAGCGGGTATACAACTTGTCGCAGGTGGATGGGGGCGGTTGCGACCTGCGACCTGGGTGAGGTGGAGAAAACCGGGGACGCACGCCTTTGTCTTGTTTTTAGAGGACCCCTTCGGATGGGGTTCGCAAGCGGCATTCGGCAGAGGCATTACCCTGCGCTATCAAAACTTATAATCGACCGCCAGCGCTCCAGAAGAATCCACGAACTTTGCCCCATGAATCAACCGCAACGATTTCAAGACGCAGGATGGACGGCCGGCAGTCGGCTCCAAATTATTGCAGGTCCCTGCGCCATTGAAGGAGAGGACATGGCCATGGAAGTCGCTGAAGGCGTTGCCGAGGTCTGCGCTGAACTGGACCTCCCGCTCATCTTCAAGGGTTCGTACCGCAAAGCGAACCGCTCGAGGCTGGACAGTTTCACCGGCATTGGCGATGAGCGGGCCCTTGAAATATTGGCCAAGGTCGGGGAGCGCTTCTCTATGTCGACGACTACGGATATTCATGTGGCCGAAGAGGCTGCGGTGGCGGCGAGTTATGTCGACGTTCTGCAAATTCCTGCTTTTTTGTGCCGACAAACCGATTTGCTCGTCGCAGCCGCACAAACAGGCAAAGTGGTCAACATCAAGAAAGGCCAATTTCTCTCGCCCGAAGCCATGCAACACGCCGTGGTCAAAGTGCAGGAGTCGGGCAATCCGCGTGTTTGGTTGACCGAACGTGGAACCATGTTCGGCTACCAAGACATGGTGGTTGACATGCGCGGTTTTCCGGTGATGGCGCGCATGGCACCGGTGATCGCCGATATCACCCACAGCCTGCAGCAGCCCAATCAAACCTCTGGGGTGACCGGGGGACGTCCGGAATTAATCACCACCGTTGGCAAGGCTGCCGTTGCAGCAGGAGCCCAAGGCGTATTCATTGAAACCCATCCTCGCCCAGCGCAGGCGTTGTCGGACGGCGCAAACATGTTGCCGTTGGACCAACTCCGTAATTTACTCACCCAATTGAAGCGCGTACATGCAGCCGTTCAAGTGGATTAAAGTGATTTGCGTTTTGGTCAGCTACCTCATGGCCAATGGTGGGTTCGCGCAAGTTGACACGGTGGAAGTGCGCGTTTTCGGCGGGCAACGAGACGATCGCGGCCTGAGGCTGATTGAACTCGCCAACGGGGACGTATTGGCACTAAGTGCATCCAACAGCACGGCGGATGAAGAGCCCCACGCCTGGGTTCACCGTTTTGATTCACTGGTAAACCCCATTTGGAACACCACGGTTTCCGACGCTCCATTGCTTCAGCCTGTGGATGCAGTGGAGCATGGCGCTGGGTTCGTTACGGTCTTGGCCATCCGGTATGCGAATGCGTCAGCTGCCTACGATTGGGGCTGGTACACCCTTGATGCGTTCGGACACCCCGTATCCCAAACCCAGTGGGGTTCGGATGCGTGGGACATTCCGGCTCGTCTCCTGCATCGCAACGATTCGTTGTGGTCTGTAGGGACGTCTGATGCGACAGGTTCCGGTGATGTCTTGGTGACGTTGCACACGTGGAACGGCAACGCGTGGCTCTTTGATAGCTCTTGGTCGTGGGACAGCGGGGCAGCTGATGAAGTGTCAGATGCTGAGTTCATCGGGGAGGCCATTGCTGTGTCGACCTCAGCCAATGACCTAGCGCACTGCACAGTATTTCATGCGCTGAATGGCGAGGTTTTGTGGAGTTACACGGCTCCATATACATCACCTACGACATCCAAGGCGGTCGATGCGCAGGATTCGTCCCTCGTGATGCTCTTCAATGCGGATACCCCGGATGGCACGCGATTGGGGTTTGCATGCTTGAATCTGGCAGGAGATACCCTTCTCGAAACCATCCCGGGCTCAGGCGTAGATGTGGCGGGCGAAGATGTAACTTGGTATGGGCCGAATAATTTTGCGACGATCTCTGTGACGAACGACTTGGGGCTGGGCGGTGAAGAATGGCTTTTTTCGCGTTGGACCGATGGTGGGGTCTGGCAGGGGGGACCCACGTTCGGAACCCAATGGAACGAGGCTCCAGCAGCCATCATGCATGCTTCCGATGGTCGCTTATGGATGATCGGAAGATCCGACGGGTTTTCCAATGGACGTGACGATGTATACCTCCTCGTCGCTCCGTCCCCTCAGGTAGGGAATGAGTTGGTTTACATCAACGTCGAGGTAAACGTCACGGAAGACGCCGTGGGCATTGAAGAATTGAACTGCGCACGGCCTATGGAAGTGCATCCGCATCCGATTCGCAATGGATTTACCATTTCAAACATCGATGCTCAGGAAGCTTGGTCATTGTTGGATGGTTCAGGCCGCGTCGTTTGCGAGGGGATAGGGACGGTGGGAAATGCAAGCAGGTTAGCCCCGGGTATGTACTTGCTGCGTATGCAAGCGACCAACGAGGCAATACCCGTTTGGGTGGCACGTTAACAAAACGAATATGCATAGATCATACGCCACCGGTTGTTTCGTAGTGCTCATTTGGCTGTCCTTGGGATGGTTCGGCTGCACGACGCAGCATCTTTCGGTTGGTGGGCAACGCTGTGCCCTGAAAGACTGGCAAGCAGACGATTATTTTACCCAGGATGTGCTGCCCGGCATGGAGAGCAACCTGCGAAAGCAGCGGATTTATGTGGTTGTTGGCTCAGAGGCAATGGGGTTTGATGCACAAAGCGAATGGTTGCTTGCGGTGGATTCGGTGCTGATTCCCATGCGCCTTCGGACAGAGGACAACGGCGCTTGGCAATGGTCAGGCAGTCGGAATTTTTATCAATCGGTCCGTGAAGGTGTCATGTCCTTGGACGAGGAACATCCGTCAGCTTCCGGACTCGATTTATCGAACGGATGCTTCATGATTCAGCGCGGTGAAAGCGGATGCAGAGCTGTTCGCCTGCCAATGGTCCGAGACCTCGGTGTCATAGCGATGCCTTGAGCAACAAAATAGGGGTGCCGCCAAGCTCATTGTAGATCGCGCTGAATCGCTGCGGCGTTTGATGGCGTTCAATAAGGCGTGACGTTTTCGGTCTTGAATACCTTTTTTGTGATGTATTTTACAATTTGTATGATTAGCACATAATGAATATATTAGCGAACCTAATCCACCAAATATCCCCTTAAAATGAACTATTCATCGATAAAAAAGACGCTACTGTTTTCGGTTTTCTGTTGGGCCTCGCTCACGTTCGGTTGGTCTCAATGTCCTGACGGTTATGTTGCAGATTGTTCTGGTGATGGCGATTGCATTCCAACGGCATGGATTGGCGATGGCTACTGTGATGGTGCAGATCAGCAATGGGGCGCAAACCTTTTGTGCTACGATAATGATGGCGGAGATTGTCCAATTGGGGAAACAGGTTGTACGGACCCTACAGCTTGCAACTACGATGATCTAGCTGTGTATGACGATGGTTCTTGTGAGGCCTCAGGCGACCTGAATGGGGACGGAGCTGCGAATATCTTAGACCTCGTACAGATGATGAATGGCATAGTCCAAGGCGATGGTCCTGATTGTGCAGACATGGATTCTAACGGAACATTAAATATTTCTGACGCCGTTACGTTGGTACAAGTGATTGCTGAAACCCCGGTGACAACGACAAACTCTTGCCCTGAAGTCTCATTTTATTTTGAACAAACATCAACGAACACAATTTCGCTTCACTACGAATCCGTTGATGCCGTCACTCCGGCGGAATCTGGGCTCGGGTTTCAACTAAGCTTTGCAAATCTTGGCTCAGACGATTCTGGATTGTCCATTGTGTCGGTTGAAACTGAAACGTCATTCGTGTTGGCGCATGAGAACAATGTCATTGCCGGCGTTGACCCTTTTCTTTCCAGCTCCATTTTTATAGAAGGAGGTATCGTTGAGATTCAATTCTCCGCGGATGTTTTGGCGTCTGAACTGGTTGCTCAAGTGCAACTTCCTTTCTGTGAAGGCCAGTATCCCATTAATTCAAACGAAGGGGGGGGCGGCTGCATGCACTTCCAAGCATGCAATTACAATCCTGAAGCCACAAGCGACGACGGTTCGTGCGCTTATAATATTGGTGGGGGCTTTTTCGCGCCGGATGCATTGGAAATGGGCATAGGGTCTCCGGAATGGTTTTTGTTTATTACCGCATACTACGGCAACGGCATGGGATCAGGAACGTTTTCTTTCAGTGATGACGAAGAGGTTTCATTGGTAGATTTTGAGATTACGGAAGAGGCGTTTATTATGTTTTTGAATGGCGTGGAATTGGTCTTCCCGATCACCGCTACGGATGTAGTAGTCGTTCCGACCATGCCTGCGGTCACCATGTTTGACGGCATCGAACAGTGTGAAGTTGTCGGTTGTGTAGACAACTTGGCGTGCAATTTTGCAAATGAACTGGAAGAACCATGCAGTTATTTCGAGGAGGCTGAGGGCATCGATATGGCTGAAGAGGTTTGGCTCAACCAATGGACAAATCCAAACGAATTGGGGATTTGTGATGTGCTTCATCACTTTGAGTTGATTGAGCAGCCAAGTGGTCGGTTTCGCATCGACATGGATTACGGGCAAGAAAGCATCTTCTTGGGGCCGCTGAGTGGCGTTAGCCCTGAAGGTATCCTCGCGGACATGGAGCTTTCCATTTGTGGTGAATTCCTTTCAATCGATCAGGGTATTTTTGGCGTCCACCTTGACCTACCCCTTGTTGACGGCGAATATTTTGATCTGGGTGACGTGTTTTCTTCGGGAACGAAATTGTACATAGCTCCCGGTGCCTCGTTGCAGACCGAAGCATGCCTTGATGAGGATGCATGCAATTATAGCGCAGAGGCTTGTGGGGTGCTGGATTATGACAATTGCATCTATCCCGAAGACGGACTATGTCCAGGTGAGGAAGCTGTGCCGGGATGTATTGATGAACTTGCTTGTAACTACAATGCCGAGGCGAATCAGTCGGATGGCTCGTGCATCTATTTCTCGAATGAGAATTTGGCCATGGATGAGGTATTCTACCATAGCTCTGTTTTCAACGCTCCTGTTTTTTCCTCCAGTTCAGGTTTCTGTTCTTCGATAGTATTCAATCCCAACGAAGCCGTTCCTCTCGAACTTGAAGAAGGGTCCGTTATTGATGAACCGTTGTACTGGCAATTTTCAGGAGAACTTGAAGAATTGCTCGATGCCGGTGATGGTTCTAGCTGGATGGTGGTCTTCGGCGTGACCGGAGACGAGATAGCGACCGATTTAGCGAATTCACCCTTCGCAATTTGTGAAAACAGCATCAAGATGGAAGTTCTGCCCGGTGGTGCTTTCTCAAGCGCAGTTCCCTTGATCAGCGCAGAATCGCTAACAGTGTATTCAGGTGATTGGTTGGGCGACCATTACTCCGCAGCGATTGGCACATTCATACCGGAATCGCTCGCGCAAGAAGGGTGTACTGATCCTTATGCATGCAGTTACAACCCGTGTGCGGTACCTGGCGAACAGGAAGGATTATGCACCTACCCTGAAGAAGAGAATCAGGGTTGTGAGGTCTGTGATGAAGGAAGCGTAGATCTTCTCATCACCTACGATGGATTCGATGGATATCCCTCGGAGTTCTCCTTTGAGGTGGAGAACGCTGCTGGAGAGTTGATTCTTGACGGCGCAGGAGCTGGAGAATTTGAGGCTTGTATTGCTCCCGAGGAGTGCATCTCCATCACCTTTTACGATGAATACGGTGATGGAACATTGGGTTATCCTTCGTGCGGTACGATCACGGTGTTCATAGACGGCCAGGAACAGGGGGGTGCGAGTTGCGACTGGGGATATGAGACGACACTGGAGGTTTGCCACAGTGCGGACTGTTTAGATGTTCAGGCATGCAACTACGGGGAAGAAGATGCAGATTGTGTCTATGCTGAAGAGAACCTCGGCTGCGAGGTCTGTGAAGGCGAAACCGTGGACTTGCTCATCTCCTACGATGGGTTGGATGGCTACCCCGAAGAGTTTTCCTTCACGGTCGAAGACAGCGAAGGCGCGTTGCTCCTCGATGGCGCCGGTGCAGGGGATTTTGAGGCCTGCATCGCGGCAGACGCGTGCATCACCATTACAATGCTTGATGAGTACGGTGATGGTATGGAGGGGTGGCCAGGCTGTGGCACAGTAACCATCTTCATGGATGGGGAAGAAGTGGGCGACGCCAGTTGCAACTGGGGGTCCGAAACTTCCTTTATACTGGGAGCTTGCTCGGGTGGATGCCTCGACGAAGAAGCATGCAATTACGGCGACTTTGAAGCAGAAGAATGCGTGTATCCTGAAGAGAACTTCGGCTGCGAAGTTTGTGAAGACGAGAGTTTGGACCTTCTCATTGTGTACGACGGTGCCGACGGTTACCAGTATGAATTCTTCTTTGAAGTAGAGACTTTGGAAGGGGATTCGATTCTCTACGGTGAAGGAGCGGGTCAATTTGAGGCCTGTGTTCCGGCTGATGCGTGCTTCACGGTCACGCTGTACGACGAATATGGCGACGGCACCTGGGGGTACCCGGATTGCGGAGAGATCCTCATCTTCTTGGAAGGGGAAGTAGTAGCTAGTGCTTCATGCGATTGGGGATACGATATTTCATTTAATCTGGGACAGTGCGTCGGATGTATGGACCCAGCCGCGTGCAACTACGATGCCACCGCGAATGTTTCAAGCCAGTGTTTGTATTATGATTCGTGTGGAGAGTGTGGAGGACCGGGCTTGCCCGTTGCCTTTGCAATGGATGCCGTCCTGCACATGGACGAAGACGAAATGGGTGATTTCTCAAGCGATGCAAGCAATCCAACACCCGTTCCGTTTGCTGGTGAAGGTACCTACATTTTATCAGGAAGCGCCGCGAATTTTCAGACACCCAATGCGGATCCTGAATACTTCTCAATCACCATTCCGGCCGGTTACGAGATTTCAGGCATTCGTATGCTTGAATTCGATCAGGTCGGGTATGAAGCAGCAGGTGAGCCTGCGGGCAATGGCGGATTCTTCGGAATTGGAGCCACTGATGAACTTCCGATTATTTATGGGCCGGCTGACTTTCCTGCGGCTGCGAACGCATTGGATGGAGGCTGGTTGGTTGGCGTTTTGCCCGGTACGACTGAAGGATATGGCATCTTGGATGATTTGATGCAGCCATTTGTATTCCCTGATTTTGGAATCAACATTCCTGGATTAAGTGAGGCGCCGGGTGCAGGCACGTACACCTTCATGTGGAAGGAGGGCAATGCACACCCCGATGCTTACGATGCGTATATCAATTGGTCGTTTGCTTTGGAAATTTCTGCGGCAGGAGCAGATCATTACATCATGCTGGTGGATTGCGACGGTTGCTTGAATGATGCAGACAACGACGGCGTGTGCGACGAGCTCGAAATTGCCGGTTGTACGGACGCCTCATCGTGCAATTACGACCCTGCCGCGACCGACGACGACGGTTCTTGCGACGACATGCCAGCTGCGGCGGCCTACTGCACCGAAGGTACCGTCTGGTCCGGCGAGCTGTGCGGTTGTGCACCTCCGAGCTGCTTGACCGATTTGGACTTCAACGGTGAGACCGGAACAACGGACTTGCTCATCATGCTTTCGGCCTTTGGTGCGAGTTGCGAGTGATTGCAGGACCATTCTTTGAATTAGGAAGGGCCGCGCCGTTGAGGTGCGGCCCTTTTTCTTTTCAACGTTTTCTTGACATGGCAAAAAGGCCTTTGGCACATCGCACAAATCAGCGTATCTTTACGCTCGCTTCAAAAGAGGCGCAGTCACGGGGGATTAGCTCAGCTGGCTAGAGCGCTTGCATGGCATGCAAGAGGTCATCGGTTCGACTCCGATATTCTCCACCAACGACTCAACGACGGCGTTCCGCAAGGGCGCCGTTTTTTGTTGGCTTCAGAAATAGGAAGATTTCTTACCGTCCCTCCACATGCAGCACGCGCGAGTAACGCTTCAGGCTGCGGAGCGTGAAGAACACGATGAACGTTCCGAGCAGCGTGTATTGCCAGAAGGGGACGAGAATGTCCACCCACGCGTCTGCGCCGCGCACCGCGTGTTTCGCGGCAGAGATCACAGCAAGGCTCACGAAGATGGCGAAGAAGCCGTTGTACTCGCGCTTCAGAACGTTGCGCAGGGAGAACTCCACCTCGGGTGCCGTCCAGCGGAGGTTGCGTGGCCAAAACGACGGCACGTCCACCGACCAATCCAAGTAGGCTTGGCCGAATTTTCTTCGTAGAAACGCTTCCTCGGCAAACATGATGCGCTCATAGTACAGCCAATACATCAGGCTGCACACCACCACGAACCACACGTTACCTACATAGATCATGATGCCCAGCCACATGAAGTAGTTCCCGAGGTAGAGCGGGTGACGTACCAGGCTGTACATACCGCGGGTATTCAAGACCTCTGCTACCTGTCCCGCCTTGGTGTTGCGCCCTGAGGTACCCCGTGGCGTGTATCCAATGGTCAAGGCACGAATGATTTGACCTACCACGGAGATGCCAATGCAAATCAAAGCCGGCACAAGTTCGAAGGACTGAAAGAAGGGGTCTAACTTCAAAGTGATTACACCTAACATCAAAGCATACAGGACGAGGGGAAAATAGGAGCGTCCTCGGAACAGCCAGTTGCCCGTCTGCTCAAATTCTTCAATCATTGCCATGGTTCAGTCCAAGTGGAGGGATTAAATGCCATCAGAAGCGCGCGACAAGATAGTTCTTGTAGCCAATTTCCAGGCCCAATCGATCGAAACAAAACCCTTTGAATCGATCCTTCCATGTGCGTCGATCAATCGAGATGTCCGTGTCAAAGGACCAATTCTGACTGGTGATACGATTCCGCATTGGAAGCGGGTGGGAGCCTTCAAATTTTTTAAGTTGCCCCAGTTCACGGGCATAATCGAAGTGCGCACCGGGTACGACGTGCTGTTCAATCCACGGGTCGTCGTGCCACATTTTATGGAAATTCTCCTGCTTCCGTTGCATAGCCGCTGGGTGTTTGACCCAACCGTAATGATGCATGTAGGCATTCACCCGCGCTACTCTAAGTTTCTGATTGGGTCGCTTGCGAAACCCTTGGGCGTCTCTGTAAGAGAAGATTCCTCTTCCATTTCGAATGACCCGAATTTCATGCTTGTACCATTTGCTGCTGGTTCCAACGTAATCGTATGAACCATAGAAATGCCTGTACTTGAGCAGCAACCCATCGATGCGCTCATCGGGCAGGCAATCGGCCATGGCTTTTCGAATGGCGGCATGCCCATCTTCATGCATGACTTCATCGCCTTGGATGTAAATGCACCAATCCGCATCTTGAGAAACTGCAGCAAGTGCCTTATCGGTTTCGAGGGCCAAGGCGCGACCGCCCTCGCGCAAGGTGTCATCCCAAGTGGTCTCAACAATGGTCAGGTTGCCTTCCAATTGGCGCACCAGTTCCAACGTGGCATCGTCAGATTTTCCAACGGCTACGACCACTTCATCGCACAAGGGTTGGATAGACTGGATGGCCTCTGCAATCGGATAATCATATGCAATCGCATTTCGAATGAACGTGAATCCAACGACTTTCATGGGAGAAGGGCCCTTGGTTTGAGCCACGGCCCAAGTTACGTGGTAACCACCAACTGGGATGTGTCCCTGCTGGGCAATCGAGCAAATTGAGTCCTCAATATCGGAGGATCAGACGGGACCCGGTGTTTTCTGAAATGACGTCCGAACTCAATACAGTCATCCAATTTGCGGTGCTATTGAGTGCGCCATCTGCGCCGGCATCGCCGTTAAAGCAGCCGTCGCCTTGGCATCCGATGCACGCTCCGGTGCCGCCTGTCGCGCCGCTGACTTCAGCAATCACTTCGCCGTTGAGCAGGAGTTGGGTCACCCCTCCATCCGTACCGCTCAATGCGGGACCGCAATCCCACTCCGTCCATCCGGTAATGCCCGGGTTGCACGTAATCAATTCTCCGCTGTCCACCCCGGCATCGCCTGGCATCAGCGTGAGCACATCTCCTTGAACGAGGTTGTAAACCATGCTCACCATCTTCAAGGCTCGTCCGCCCGCACCCCCTGTGGCAGAACACAGATTGCACGAGGCAGCGCCCAGGGTTTGTCCGCAGATGTCGCCGCCTGAACCGCCCGAAGCACCCCAAAGTTCGATGCTGACGGTTGCGACGGCCTCGGTTATGGCAAATGTCGTTCCGTCGGATTCGCTATCGAATACACCATGAGATGAGGGAGAAAAGGCCTCACCGCCTGATAGGTAAGCGATAAAATCCGCTTCTGAGCCTTCATTGCCCAGTCCCAACCATACTTCGTAGGCGCTGAGTCCCGGGACGCCATCGGCTCCGGTTTCGCCTTGAGGGCCTGCAGGACCTGTGGCCCCTGGTTCACCGGGCTCACCTTGCGGTCCATCCGCACCGTTCTCACCGACTAGGCTTGCGAGAAAATCCGCCTCGCTGCCTTCGTTGCCGGCGTTGATCCATATCGCGTATGCGCTGAATCCGTCTGCGCCTGGAGCCCCTGGAGCTCCGTCGATGCCGTCTGCACCTGGTGCTCCGTCCACACCT
>Ga0163109_10002391_pt1 | contig 14695 bp, 7 predicted proteins | sample CRUFie1St13metaG_FD_108704 | JGI IMG/M metagenome (GOLD analysis project Ga0163109, IMG submission 108704) | Marine microbial communities from the Costa Rica Dome - CRUD Field 142mm St13 metaG | ecosystem: Environmental > Aquatic > Marine > Oceanic > Photic zone | place: Costa Rica: the Eastern... | reverse complement strand
TTTGATATAATCGTTGCCAGTTTCTATATCAATTAAGTCTACACCATTTGATGGAAAAAGTAGATTTATCTCCTCTGTTTTTTGTTTTTGAATTTTTTTATAGTATTCTCGAATTTTTTTATTAGATGTATCGGTATATATTATTTTTCCGGTCTCTAAATCTTTTAATCTAACCAGTCCTATATTAGGTAAAGTATGTTCTCTAGAATCATGAATTCTTAAAGCAATTATATCATGTTTTTTACTAGCTATTTTTAAAGGGTTTTTAAAAGGTTTGCTAATAAAATCAGATAAAATAAAGCAAACACTTCTTTTTTTAATGACCGAATTAAAATATTTAAGTGCTTCGGCAATATTTGTTGCTTTGCCTTGAGGTTTAAATGCTATTATCTCTCTAATTATTCTTAAGATATGGCTCTTGCCTTTTTTTGGAGGTATAAATTTTTCAATTCGATCTGTGAAAAAAATAACACCAACTTTATCATTATTTTTAATTGCAGAGAAAGCTAAAATTGCAGAAACTTCTGTAGCTAATTCTCTTTTGAATTGTTTTTTAGTGCCAAAATCACCTGAGCCAGAAAGATCAATTAGAAGCATAACAGTCATTTCTCTTTCTTCCTCAAATATTTTTATATAGGGCTCGTTATTTCTTGCGGTAACATTCCAATCGATTAGCCTTACATCATCACCGGAACTATATTTTCGAACTTCAGAAAATGCCATCCCTTTTCCTTTAAATGCAGTATTGTATTCTCCAGCAAAAATATGATTAGAAAGACCTTTAGTTTTAATTTCAATCTTCTTTACTTTTTTTAAAAGTTCTAATGTGCTCATTTATGGAATCTCAACTGTATTTAAGATTTCAGTAATTATATCTTCAGAAGTGATGTTTTCTGCTTCTGCTTCATATGTAATACCAATTCTATGTCTTAAAACATCATGACAAAGAGCTCTCACATCTTCAGGGATTACATATCCTCTTCGTTTAATAAATGCATATGCCTTACTTGCAGCTGCTAGACTGATACTAGCCCTAGGTGATGCCCCAAATGAAATCATATTTTTAAATTTTTCTAAGCCATAATCACTTGGATTTCTTGTTGCAAAAACTATATCTATAATATATTTTTCAATTTTAGTATCCATGTAGATATCTTTAACTAGCTCTCTAGCTTGAATGATATTCTTTGTATTTAAAATTGTATTTGGTGTTGGAAATTCTTTTGCTAAGTTATTTCTAATAATTATTTTTTCTTCTTCCTTATTTGGATAGTTAATAACAACTTTCAGCATAAATCTATCCACTTGAGCTTCTGGCAAGGGATATGTCCCTTCCTGCTCAACAGGATTTTGTGTAGCCATAACTAAAAAAGGTTGATCCAAACTAAATGATTCTCCTCCAATCGTAACTTGAAGTTCTTGCATTGATTCTAAAAGTGCAGATTGAACTTTAGCAGGAGCACGATTGATTTCGTCTGCCAATATAAAGTTAGCAAAAATTGGACCTTTTTTGATAGAAAAAGTTTCTTTTTTGGGGCTATAAATTTGAGTTCCTATTATATCAGCTGGAAGTAGGTCTGGGGTAAATTGTAGTCTATTAAATTTAGCATCAATTGTTTTTGCTAGAGTGCTTATTGCTAATGTTTTAGCTAATCCTGGAACACCTTCTAACAAAATATGTCCCTTAGATAGTAAAGCTACTAAGAGACGTTCGCTCATGTCTTTTTGTCCGACTATTACTTTATCCATTTCAAGCATAAGCATGTCAATAATTGCACTTTCTTTATTTATTTTTTCATTAAGTTCCTTAATATTAATGTCTTTATTTTGTTCTTCACTCATTTTTATTATTTTTTTGGCTAGCAAATTTAAAAATCAAAAAAAAAATATCAAAAAATAGAACGATTTTTTTTATTAATTATTTTATAAATTATTAAATGTTTTATTTCCTATCATAACTATCTTTGTGCCATGAGATTTTTTATAGATATTACATATAAAGGGACTAATTATCATGGATGGCAAATTCAACCAAATGTTCCTAGTATTCAAGAGGAAATAAATAAATCATTAAATTTAGTATTAAATCAAAAAGTAAGTATAGTAGGAGCAGGTAGGACAGATACTGGAGTGCATGCAAGACAAATGTTTGCACATTTTGACTTTAATAAAAATATTGATTTCTCAAATGTGATTTCTAAGTTAAATGGATGTTTACCTAGTGATATTTCAATAAACAAGATATTTGAAGTAAAAAATGATGTTCATAGTCGTTTTGATGCTTTGTCAAGAACATATAAATATTTTATTCACCATCAAAAAGATCCCTTTTGTGCAAATTCTTATTTTCTTGCAAAAAAACTTGACGTAAAATTAATGAATACTTCATGTAAGTATCTTCTTGGTGAAAAAGACTTCACATCTTTTTCAAAGAAAAATACACAAGTACACACTAATATATGTAATGTTAGGTATGCTAAATGGGAAGAGAAAAATAATAAGTTAATTTTTACAATAGAATCTAATAGATTTTTACATAATATGGTTCGTTCAATAGTAGGTACTTTAATCAAAGTTGGTCAATTAAAGATAGATTATAAATCTATTTATAATATTCTTCAAAAAAAAGACAGATCAGCAGCTGGTTTTTCTGTTCCTGCAAAAGGACTATTTTTAACCAAAATAGAATATCCAAAATCAATACATTATGTCTAATAGTTCAAGAGGAAATATAATTGATATCTCCCTCTTGAAAAGAGTGTTAAAATATACTATTCCATATAAAAATTATTTTTTTATTGCTTTGTTTACTGCAATCATACTATCTCTTTTAGGGCCAATTAGACCTGTTTTAATAAATTTCACAGTTGATAATTATATTTTAATTCCTAATCCTGAAGGATTGTTAAGAATTATAATAATAATTTTCTCCTTGTTAGTAATAGAAGGAATAGTTCAATTTTTTTATATCTACTTGTCATCTTGGATAGGACAACATGTAATCCAAGATTTACGTTCTAAAATTTTTGAACATATTATTTCACTTAAAATGAGGTATTTTGATAAAACACCAATTGGTAAATTGGTGACTAGAACAATTTCTGATGTTGAAACTATTTCTGATATATTTTCTCAAGGTCTTTTAGTAATAATCGCAGAACTTTTAAAATTAGTTATCATTATATTTTTGATGTTTTACACCAATTGGCAATTAACTTTTGTTACATTATTGACAATACCAATATTAATTTTTTCAACTATTTGGTTTAAAAGAAATATTAAGAAGTCATTTCAAGATGTTAGAGATCAAGTAGCAAATTTAAATACATTTGTTCAAGAGCATTTATCAGGGATGAATATTGTCCAAATATTTAATCAAGAAGATAGAGAGTTTTTAAAGTTTAAAAAAATTAATATGAATCATAGGGATGCTCATTTACGATCAATTTTTTATTATGCAGTTTTCTTTCCAATTGTTGAGATTTTATCTGCTACATCAATTGCTTTAATTGTTTGGTATGGTGGTCATGCAATTTTATCTGGAAAAGAGATGACAGAAGGAGAACTTATTGCTTTTATATTATTTGTTTACATGATGTTTCGACCAATTAGACAGTTAGCTGATAGATTTAATATCTTACAAATGGGCATTGTAGGTGCTGAAAGAATTTTTAAAGTTTTAGATTACAATGATAAAATTGAAGTAAAAGAAAATATATTAACAGATTTTGAAGGAGATATAGAGTTTCATGATGTTTACTTTGGTTACAATACAAAAATGTTGGTCTTAAAAAAAATTAATTTATCTATCAAATCAAATAAAATGTTAGCCTTAGTTGGTTCTACAGGTTCAGGAAAGACATCTATTATAAATATTTTAATGAGATTTTATGATTACAGTAAAGGAGAAATTAAAATAGGTGGCACTAGTATTAGAAAGTTCAATCTAAAATATTTAAGAAGTAATATTGGTTTGATTCAACAAGAAGTCTTTTTATTTTCGGATACTATTTTTAATAATATTACATTACATGATCGTAAAATTAAAAAAGAAGATGTTGTAATTGCTGCAAAAAAAATAGGTGTTCATAATTTTATTAATTCACTACCCAATAAATATGATTATATAGTAGGTGAGCGTGGAGTTACTTTGTCTTCTGGTCAGAGACAATTAATAGCATTTTTAAGAGTTTATTTACGAAATCCAAAAATTATTATTTTAGATGAAGCAACTTCTTCAGTTGATAGTAAAACAGAATTAATGATTAAAAATGCTTTAGAAAAAGTTTCACACAAAAGGACTACTATAGTTATTGCACATCGCCTTTCAACCATAACTAATGCAGATAAGATTTTATATTTGGAACAAGGCAAGATTTTAGAAGAAGGAACACATGAGCAACTTTTAAAGAAAAAGTCATATTACCATACTTTATTTAATAAACAAAAAGAGACTTAGATTAGAATTTACTGTTCTTGTTAAATCTAGCTTTTATAGATGAATGTTAAAACTATTTTTATTTATCTCAATTTTTAGTTATTTTTGTTACATGAAGTATATCATTTATTTCTTGTTTTTTCTTCTTTTCCCAAATTCTATTTTATCACAAATAGTTATTGATAATAATGCACCTTATAACAATGCTAATTGGTTAGTTGATAATATTTTACTTGGTGGAGGAGTAGTTGCTTCAAATCACTCTTTTCAGGGAGATCCATTTCAAATTGGTTGGTTTAATGCAACTAACACTAATTTAGGCATTGATAGTGGTATTGTTTTAAGTACTGGAGACATATATTCTCTTGATCCAATAAATGGAAGTACATTTCCAGTTATAGTAAATGCAGTAACAGATCCAGATTTACTTAATGTTGCAAATTCTGTTCCTCCCTTAATTAATCAATCGTTTTCAGTAAATGCTATTTATGATGTTGCTGTTTTAGAGTTTGATTTTGTACCTACTTCTGATTCTTTAAGCTTTAGATATGTATTTGGTTCTCAAGAATATTTTGCTTATGAAAATACTCAATATAATGATGTTTTTGGTTTCTTTCTTTCAGGTCCAGGAATTTCAGGCCCTTATTCGGCTCCTGCAATTCACCCAAATGGAGCTATTAATTTAGCTATTATTCCTAACTCTAATCCGCCTTTGCCAATTACAATTTCTTCCGTAAATAATGTTACACCAATCAATCAACAATACTTTGTAGATAATCAATCAGGATTAAGTGTTATTGCATCTGCTGATGGATTAACAACTGTATTAACCGCTAAAGCTCTTGTTCAATGTAATGAGACATACCATATTCGATTAGCTATCGCTGATGGATCCGATAATGCACTTGATTCATATGTTTGGCTAGAGTCTGGAAGTTTTGAATCTCCAGCTTTAAATGTAATCGACGATCTTGGAATTGATTCTACAATTATGCAAATTCCGTGTAATTCATCAATTACCTTAATCGCAGATGGAGGAATTGGAGCTTCATACCAGTGGTTTGATTCAACAGCTAACCTTATTTCTACAGATTCTTTCATTGTTGCTGGAGGAGGGACTTATTGGGTTGAAGCAACTTCATTTGGATGTCCTGTAATTTCTGATACTTTAAAAATTTATGAAGATGATTCACCCTTTTTTGAGCTAGGTATAGATTATAAAATAGATTGTAATACAACAACTCTTATTAATCCTACAGTTTCAGGCGGACAAGGAAACTATCAATATTTATGGACTAATTTAATCACTAGTGATACTTTAAGTTTTGACTCAATTATTATTGTCTCCGAAGGCTTTTATGCTCTTGAAGTTGATGATGGAACAGGATGTTTTCATTTAGATAGTATATTAATTACAGAGTTTGATCCTCCAAACACATTAATTTCTGGAGGAGGTTCAATTTGCGATAATGGTTCAACAGTTGATGTTTTTTTCAATTTTGATGGTTTAACTCCATGGGATTTAATTTTTTCAGATGGATCGACAAATTTTTCAGTTTCTGATATTCAAAGTTCTACATATACTCATACAACTAATTTTCCTGGGCAATATTCTATTCAATCAGTTGATGATGTTAATGGATGTATATCAGATATATCAAATAGTATTATTGATGTTATTGTAAATCCTCTTCCTGTTGCTACAATTATACCTAGTGAATCTATTATTTATATCGGAGATGCCATTGAATTATACCCTGGTGAATATGCGTTTTATGAGTGGTATGATATAAATGATTCTTTAATAAGTACAGAACAAAATTTAAAAGTTACAGAATCAGGCTCATTTTATGTGTGGGTTCAAGACATTAATGGATGTACTGATATTTCTGAAATAGCCACTGTTAATACAGTTCCTAAAACTGAGCTTTTTGTTCCAACTGCTTTCACTCCAAATGGGGATGAACATAATGAACTATTTTTGATTCAAGGTCTAAATATTGTAGATTATAATATTAAAATTTTTAATAGATGGGGAGAAATGGTATTTGAAAGTAATTCTATAAATAAATCATGGGATGGTTTCTATAATTCAAAAAAGGTTCAACAAGGAACTTATTTCTGTTATATTACAATTTCAGGAGCAGATGGAAATATTTTTGAAAAGCGGTCTTTAGTACAACTAAACTATTAAAAATGAGAAAAATATTATTAATTTTTTTAGTATCATTAAATTCTTTTGCTCAAACTACTGATTGGGTCGTTTCTTTTGGGGGTCCAGCTTCAGATAAAGGAATTAGTATAGGTGTAGATTCATTAGGTTTTATTTATGGAAGTGGATTTTATAATAATGAGGCTACTTTTGGAAGTATTACATTGACAAATTCTAATTTAAGTACATTCGGAAATAATAAAGAAAATTTTGTATTTAAGATGGATTCTACGGGAAATGTTTTATGGGCAATTCCTGGTGGAAATCAATCTGGAGGGTGTTGTGATGATAGAGCTTTGGGAATGCATGTAACTCCTGGAGGTGATGTTTTTATAACTGGTACTTTTTGGAGTTCTTATTATTTAGGTGTGAGAGGAGCACCAGGAACAATAACAGTTCCAAATAACCAACGTAATGACCATGACAACTCACTTCTTGCTAAAATAGACACAGATGGTAATCCACAGTGGGTTATTGGATTTGGAGGAGATAATACCTCTGGTGGATGTCCATATCCAATTTATGATGCAGATGATCATTCTTATGATGTAGTTGTTGATAATGATGGTTTTATATATGTAACTGGTTTTTTTTCAGGTTATGATGCAGATTTTGACAATTTTACTATTACTAACCCAGAATGGGGTAATGATTGTCAGCCCATGGGATATATAGGTAAGTTAGATCCCAATGGTAATTGGCTTTGGGTTGATAAATTTGATGGAATTAAAGATCAACGAGGATCGAGAGATAATCGATTAGCAATTGATAATTTCTCAAATATATATGTTGTTGGTGGTTTTCAAAATAGAGGATCTAGTCAAGTTGCTAATTATGGTCCATTTTCTTTATCTTCAAATGGAGAGTGGGATGCATTTATTTTTAAAATGGATAAAGATGGCAATTGGCTATGGGCAGAAGGATTTGGTAGTAATAAAACAGATAGGGCTAATTCAGTTGCTGTTGACATTTGTAATGATGTATATGTGACGGGTGAATATCGAAATCCTATGGTTTTTGTAGGTGCTAACGCTTCTAATGGTAGTGATACTCTTAGCCATAAACAAAAAAGAGATGTATTTATTGCTAAAATGAATAATCAAGGGGAATGGAAATGGGCAAAAAGAGCAAGAACATCAGGAACAGATAAACCTTACCAAATGGCAGTTGATAATAATAAACAGGTTTTTCTTTGTGGTACTATGAAGGGGGAGGCTACATTTAATAATAGTTTAGTAGTTGGTCCACAGATTGCTGGAGACACGACTGCATCTGCATGGGTAGCTCAGTTAGATGGTTCTACAAATACTGGTGATTGGGTATGGGCAAAACTTGCAGGATCAGATACTGATGATGATGACAGAACAGGAGCAATTTGTCCTGATGGATTTGGAAATGTTTATGCTATTGGTTTTTTTGAAGACCTTGCTAACTTTGATGGTACAATTTTAGATGCAACAGGAAGAAGAAAAGATATTTTTGTCTGGAAAATGAGTATGACACCAGGAAGTTTCACTATTAATAATACTTTTGATACCGTTTATTCTGAAGTGATGGTTTTTGATCCTTTAGATACTGGAATTGTTATAAGTTCCTCATATATAATTGATGGATGTGATACTAATTTTGTAGATTCAATTACACACAAAAGATTAGCTGTACAAATTAATTTTAATATTAATAACCCTGGATCAGCAATATTTACAATTAATGGAGTGATTCAAAATATGCCATATTCACAAAATTTTTGGTTTGGTGAGCCTGTTATTGTTCAAGCAGTTTTAGATCCTGATTGGCTTTTTAATTATTGGGGAACATATGCTAATGTTATGATGCCATCAGCAAATTCAATAAATGCATCATTTACAGCAAATTTTTCTGATTCATGTGTGTTAAATACATATTTAAAACCTCCATTATCTGCATTTATAAGTGGTTCAGATACTCTTTGTAGTAATAATCTCTCAAATGCTGAGGTTTTAGTTTCATTTAGTGGTGGTATAGAGCCTTATTCTTTTACATATGCAATTAATGGAATAAATCAACCTTCGATAACAACAACACTTAATCCATATATTATTAAACCTAAGGAAGATGGTGTTTACACGCTTTCTTTTTTTTCAGATGTAAATGAAATTGGTCCAACTTCCGGAAGTGCTTATATTATGATTCAGGATCCTCCTTTGGCTGGATTTAGTACTTTATCTGATACCTTATCTGTTTTAAATCCATCTGTTCAATTTAATGATAAATCTAGATCTTCTAATACGCTAAATGATACAAACATGATAAATACTTGGATATGGGATTTTGGAGATAATTCATCAAAGGAGTTTGTCCAAAACCCTTTTCATTCGTATAAAGATACTGTAGGAATTTATCAAGTAAGTTTAATTGTAAAAGATATTTATGGATGTAGTGATACATTGATTAAACAACTATGGATAGCAGATCAATATTGGATGTATATACCAAATTCTTTTTCTCCAGATTATGATGGTATAAACGATTTGTTTTGCCTAGTTTACAGTGGTATTAGAGAAAATACTTTTTTATTTAATATTTTTGATAGATTTTCAAATCTTGTATATTCTTCCGAAAACATTTCTGATTTAGAATGTTTTTTAAATTCAAATGGATGGGATGGTAAACATTTTAAAACTGGAAAAGATTTGCCTATGGGTACATATATTTACGAAGTTTACTTTCAAGATAATGAAGGTTGGAAGCATCAGGATTTTGGACATTTATTTATTGTTCGTTAATAATTTAAATCAAATGAATAATTTATTTTTTTATACTTATGTTTGAAAAATTAAAATTTAATAGTTTTTCATAAAATGACTAGAAAGGAAAAGATATATCAAATTATTTTTGAAGCAGACACAAAACAAGGAAAGCTGTTTGATGTTGTTCTTTTAATTGTAATTTTACTTTCTGTAATTGGAGTAATGCTAGAGAGTGTTGAGTATATTTACAAAGATTTTGGAAATATAATTTTTGCTTTTGAGTGGTTTTTTACAATACTTTTTACAATTGAATATTTTTTGCGTATCTACTCAATAGATAAGCCTATTAAATACATATTTTCATTTATGGGAATAGTAGATTTGTTAGCAATTTTACCAACTTATCTTATGTTTCTTTACCCACCAATTCATTTTTTAATTGATATACGAGTAATTAGAATTATACGTGTTTTTAGAGTTTTCAAGTTGTCAAGATATCTAAGAGGAGCAAATGTTATGCTTATTGCACTAAGATCATCTAGACCTAAAATTACTGTTTTTTTACTTTTTATTGTTTTATTAGTTATTGTTTTAGGAACAATTATGTACATTATTGAAGGAATAACTTATAATACTCCTGGATTTGAAGACATACCAAATTCTATATATTGGTCAGTAATTACTTTAACAACAGTTGGATATGGAAATGTTGTGCCCGTTAGTATTTTAGGTAAATTTATTGCAACTATTATAATGTTATTAGGATACGGGATAATTGCAGTTCCTACAGGAATTGTAACTGCAGGAATTCTAAAAAATACAACAAAGAAAAAATCAAATAATATTGAATCTAACAATGAGCTTAAATCTCAAAATATAAAATTAAAGGCTAAACTAGACCAACTAAATAAAAGATTAGAAGAGCTAGAAAATCGGACTCTTTAATTTCTTAGATTTTCAACTGATTTTATTTTTTTAAATTAAAATATAAATTTTTTCTAATTGAAGTCAAACTTTAAAATTTATAGATCTTCAGCAGGTTCAGGAAAAACTCATGCATTAGCATATAAGTATGTATTTTTATCATTGCAACTACATAAAAATCATTTTAGAGTTGATTACTATAAAAAAATATTAGCAATTACTTTTACTAATAAAGCAGTTTCTGAAATGAAGGATAGAATTCTTGCTTTTTTATTTTCATTATCACAAAAGAAAGATGAATATGGGCTACTTAAAAATTTACAAGAAGATAGTCAATTAGACAAAGAAGTTATTTATTTAAGGTCCTCTCAAGTATACAGTCATATTCTACACAACTACAGTAGTTTTAGTATTTCTACAATTGATACGTTTACATATCGAATTGTTAAAACATTTTCTTATGACCTAGGTTTAGCATTTAATTTTGATCTTGTCATGGATGACGATCAAATAATTAATCCAGTTGTTAATTCTTTACTGTCAAATGCTTCTAAAACAGAAAAAAAAATATCTAATGTATTAGTAAATTTTACTTTAGAAAAAGTGAAGTTGGGAAAAAGTATAGATATTGAAGGAGATTTACAAGAGTTTTCAAAGCAATTATTTAAAGAAGATCTAATTAAGTATTTAGATAATAAAACCTTAGATATTGGTCAGTTTGATACTGTTAACAAATACATTCAAAACAATAAAAAAATTACAGAAGGTAAAATTAAAATTCTTTCTGATGAAGTAAAAGTTTATATGAAAACTCATTCTTTAGAAAAAAACTACTTTATCAACGGAACTTTTTATAATCATTTTGTAAAAAATTTATCAGAATCAGATGATAAGAAATGGATACCAACCATTTCACTAAAAAAAAATATAGATAATGATATATGGTATCCCAAATCAAGAGCTGAAGAAATTAAATACAAAATAGATTCATCTAAGAAAGATTTAATAGTATTTTATAATAATTTAATTAAATTACTATGTGACTATAATTCTTATAAAGCAATTTCAAATAATATATTTTCAATTGCTTTAATAAATGAGTTAATAAAGCATTTGAATGTTTTTAAGAAAAAAAATAATATTGAACATATTTCATCATTTAATAAAAAAATTCATGAAATAGTTTCTAATCAGACTGCATTATATATTTATGAGAGATTAGGTGAGAGATATAGTCATTTTTTGATAGATGAATTTCAAGATACATCTGTTTTACAATGGCAAAATTTATTACCATTAATAACTGATTCAATTGATTATGGTGAAAGTCTTATTGTTGGAGATGGGAAACAGTCAATATATAGATGGAGAGGTGGTGAAGTTGAACAGTTTTTAAAATTACCAGATATTCATCAATCTGAAAAATTAAGTTTTTCTAACGAATGGAAAACTAAATTAGAATACCATTATTGTGCTAATAATTTAGATGTTAATTATAGAAGTAAACAAGAAATAGTTCAATTTAATAATTTGTTTTTCGAAAAATTAAAACCTTTATTATCAACTGAATTGTCAAATATATATGATGGTCATGATCAACATTGTAATGATTCAGAACTTGGAGGATATGTTAGAATAGAACTGTTTAGTGATGATGATAACAATTATAAAGACTTAATTCTTGAAAGAATATATTTAGAAATAAATAAGTTAATAAATATTTATAATTATTCTCTAAGTGATATTTGCATACTGTGTAATAGTAAAAAAACAGTAGGTTTAGTAGCGAAATTTTTATCGTTTAAATCAATACCAGTAATTTCAGACGAAGGTTTGTTGATTAAAAGTTCTGAAAAAGTAGATTTTATTTTTTCTTTCTTATTATATATTAACAATCCAAATAATATCATTGCTAAAAGTGCTATAGTATGCTATTTACATAAGCATATATTATTTGATATAAGTTTAAATGAGCTCACTATGAAGGCGCAAAAAGAAGATGGATTTGCGAAAATTTTGAATAAAGCTAATATTACTTTAGATTTTAATTCTTTATCTCATAATTCACTTTACGAACTTGTTAATCAGCTAATTATTGAATTAAATTTAAAGATGGATTCTTACTTAGAATTTTTTTTAGAAGTAATATATAAATACATTGAAAGAGAAAATAGTAGCTTATCTTTATTTATTAATTGGTGGGATGAAAATAAAGATAAAGAAGCAATTTCAATACCTGATGGAATTGATGCAATACAACTCATGACAATTCATAAATCTAAAGGATTAGCATTTAAAGTTGTAATGATTCCATTTAACTGGCAAGATGCAAGTAATAAAAATGAAATTTGGATAGATACGTCTAAATATTTTGAAAACCAATTGCCATTATCACTCATTAGAACTGCTAATTATCTAAAATATTCACTTTTTAGTAAAGAATATAATAAAGAAAAAGATCTACAGTTTTTAGATAGTATGAATAAACTTTATGTTGCAATGACAAGAGCAAAAGAAAGATTATATTTATTTTCTAAAGAGTTTCCAAAAAAAGTTACAAATGATTTTATTTTCAAAGGTTATCTAAATTCTTTTTTGTATCAATTTAGTGATTCTTATCCTATAACTTATGGAAAAGAAGATTTTAAAAATATTTCTGAAAATGTGCAGAAAAAATATTTTAATGTAAAGAGCTTTACTAATAATAATTGGAAGAAACTAATTACTTTGAAAAATAGTGCAATAGAAAATAAAAGCGAAATAAATAATGAAAAATTAAAAGATTGGGGGCAGTTGTTTCATAAAGTTTTATCAAAAATTTATTATGTAGAAGATAAAGAAAAAGCTATTAACTTTTTTTGTAAAAAAGGTGAAGTTAAAAAAGGTAGTTTAGAGAAGTTGAACAAAGTAATTGATTCTTTATTTTCTGATCATAAAATTTTGAAATATTTTGATAAAAAGTGGTTAGTAAGAACTGAATGTGAAATTTTATCTGCTTCTGGAAAAATAAATATTCCTGACAGATTACTTTTTGATAAAAAATCTAAGAAAATAATTATTGTAGATTTTAAAACTGGAGAACGCAGTTCAGATCATAATGAACAAATTACTAAGTATGCTAATATTTTAGAAAGTATGGGGTATAAAGTAATTGAAAAAGTTTTGATTTATACTGAAAAACAAGATAAAATTAAATTGGTATGAAACCTTTTTTACAAAAAATTGGAGATAGACTATTAGATAAGTTTTCTAATAACATGCATAATGTGATTTTAGTTTTACCTTCAAAAAGATCTGAATTATTTTTGAAACATTATATTTCTAAAGCTGTAGATGATTCAATTTTTTTACCAAAATTTTATACAATTGAAGAATTTTTAGAATCAGTTTCTGGTCTTCATATTTTAGATAATATTTCTCTAACATTTAGGTTATATAATTCTTACCTTAAGACTCCATCTTTAAAAAATATAAATTTTGAAGATTTTCTTAATTGGAGTAATTTAATTTTATATGACTTTAATGATATTGAAAGAAGTTTAGTCAATTCAAAAGATATTTATACAAATTTAAAAAATGTAAAAGAACTTGATAGTTGGGGGGTAAAAGATTGGAGTTTTTCAAATGTTTCTACTAGTGATTCACAAAAAAAATTTATTAATTTTTATGAATCATTATATGCCCTGCATACGAATTTTAATAATAGTTTATTAGCTGAGGGTGTTGCGTATCAAGGTCTTTCTTATCGAGTTGCAAGCGAAAAAGTTTATAAAAGTAAATTTTCTGATAAGAAAATTTGGTTTGTAGGTCTTAACGCTTTAACTAAATCGGAAGAATTTGTTATTAATTATTTTAAAGAAAAAAATATTGCAAGAATATTTTGGGATGCTGATGTTTTTTATTTTAAAAATAAATTACATGAAGCAGGTTCTTTTTTAAGAGAGCAAAGAAAAAGATGGTCAGATATTGACTTTAAATGGGTGGGTGATTTTTTTTCAAAAGAAAAAGAAAAATTTCAAATTATTGCTTGTCCAAATAATATTTCTCAAGCTAGAGCTACTGCTCAAATTATAAGTGATTTTTCACATCATGATCTTAAAAATAGTAATACGGCAATTATATTATCAGATGAATCATTACTATTGCCTGTTCTAAATAATTTACCAGAAAGTGTTAAACAGTTAAATGTTACGATGGGTAATCCATTAATCAAATCATCACTTTTTGATTTTTTAGACTTAGTAATTACTATGCAAACTAATTCTTTAGATTATAAAAATCGTAACTTTTATTATAAAGATGTAATTAATTTAATAGAGCATCCATATTTTATCAAATTAAATAAACAGGAATTCTGTATAGAGTTTAAAAAATATATTACCAAGAATAACA